>Ga0213863_10002432_pt1 | contig 13234 bp, 24 predicted proteins | sample PICome_8_FD_160128 | JGI IMG/M metagenome (GOLD analysis project Ga0213863, IMG submission 160128) | Coastal seawater microbial communities near Pivers Island, North Carolina, United States - PICO497 | ecosystem: Environmental > Aquatic > Marine > Coastal | place: USA: North Carolina... | reverse complement strand
CCTGAGCGAGTCTGTCCGTTGCGGTTTCTTTTTGTAACATCTGAATCATAGTAAAGTTTTTTAAAGTTTTCTCCACCCTTGTCTAACGCATTACACGTTGAACCCATCATGCATTTACCTATTACTCTACTACCTAATCTAAGCGTTGTTTTCGTAACCCTCCAGTTGTTGAGGATGTTGTTTGGTTTTTCCCATTTACCTGATTCGTCGTGGACGAGTAGTTTAAGCTTTTCACCATCGTACGAGTTGTCCCCTGTATTTTTCCAGTCGATCGTGGTATCAAGACCTGTGATCTCTTTGACTGCCTCGTTTGTTTCAAGTTTCTTACGTGTAAACTTTGAGGCTGGGACTCTGTATGCAAGTTCAGTTTTTGGTCGGTCCATACCGTCCTGTATTGGTTTGAAGAAGAACGGATAGTTGACCGAAATTGGTACCACTTTATCTGTGAACATCGATTTAGCATCAGGGCCCGATTTGGACAATATCCCGTAGCGTGAATCCGAGGATATAGTTGCAAGATTGACGGTCTCAGCTGAGGACATAAATGAGAATCCTGATCTACGGTTTTTAAGATAACACATTCCATAAGACCGTTGGTCTGCCTTGCATGCCTCCCAAAATATAAAGAACAATCTATTTGCTTCTCGAAAGTCTGGTTTCCCAACATCAATCTTGGACCACTGCAGGTACATAAAGTGAGTACCAGTAATGTAAGTATCCAGATTCTTATTATTGAACCAAAAACCTTGTTCTCTTCTAGTAAACTCTTTATCAATGTAATCATACCATTTTTCCTTAAAATCTATCGGATAGTTTTCCCAATCAAATATTGTTTTTATTTTCTTTAGCTCATCTGGTAATTCTGTTCTCTCCCAAGAATTTGATTTAAACTTAACAACGTCCTTAGGTTTTGGTAATGCGATCTTTAGGTTCTGTATATCGTATATTTCACCTATTTCACCTGTCTTACTTATAACAACAACATCATGTTCTTTGTTATAACCGTACTCCCATTTTTTATACCTATTATTCTTTTTTATTATATGAGGCTTAATATAGTCATCTACTACTTTATATAAACTTTGATTATACATTATTTAGACCTCCCTTCTGCAAAACCTTTAAAAGTTTTTTCTTTACTTTCTCTAGGCTTCTCACTCAGTATAGCTTCCTCTTCTTGAATCCTTTGTAATATTTCAAAAGCATCGAATATAGCTAGCTTTTTAGTAGCCGCTGCATTTTTTAATCTGTCTGCTGATATGTCGTCATCTGAATCAACGATAGCTTCTTTAGCCACCTTTATTAATTCTTCAACAGCTTTCTGCCCAGCTAGGATTATATTCTTCTTCGTCTTCTTTATATCCATGTTCTAATAAAATATCATTTGATTTCATACAATATAAACGTTCTCCGTCTATATTAAACTCCCATTCAGACCCAGCTTTAAATGTCACTATGTGTCCTGGAGTTATTCTTAGCTCTTCTAGTGAGCTATTACCTATTTTTAATATACCAACATTGTTTGCTTCTTTATTGTTTACTAGAAGCTCTGTTTCTTTAATAGGCATTATAAAGCAGCGATCATTAATTGATTGCCATTTGTCTTTTCTTTTATATAAGTATACTTGGTCAACACTTGCAAAGTACAAATCATCTTTAAAATAAGATCTACTATTTGTTTGCTTACCTTGCATGTTATAAAATCTTCTGAAAATATTCTGATGTATTACAACTATATCACCCTGTTTAACAGGCGTTGCAATAGCGAGAGGTGTTGATACTACTTCAGCAAATCTATTTACAAATTTCCAACCTTCTATTTTAGTGTTTAAAACTAATTCAGTGTCTCCTATTTTTTTTGTATTTGCATATCTATCACCCAACGGCTTAACGATAAAATCATATACACTTTTCATTAATACTTTATATCATACTCTATAGATATTGCCATATTAGAATTAAATTTTTTCCATGGTAATATCTCGTCGTTTTTCTTAATGTAAATGTTGTATGATGAATCTTTATCTTCTAGTAGAATATGAGATATAGTGTGACCACCGTAAACCTCTTGACCCACAGAGTAGTGCATAGCATCATTTTTGTAATCAGCACCTATGCTAATTTTTCTTATGACATTATCCATCTTTCTCTATTTTAGTGTACGTGCCATCTTCTAGGTTAATATTGATAGCCCCGTATTTTCCCTCAAGATCGTTTTTTACTTCTTCTATATCTTTGTTTAAAGCGGCTACTTTATGAAGTAGTCCGTGTTTTTGAGTTTCTAGAACACCAATATTAGTTAAAATTTCATTTAACTCTCTTTGCTGCTCCACTACTTTCTCTAATTCTTTGTCTTCTATTTTGTTCATTTGATTTAATTTAATTATTACTTTGAATTTTTTTAGCTTTCTCCCAGCTACGACCTACAAAATAAGCACCGTACACTGTTACTAAAAGGGTTTGAAATATCGGTATATACTCTTCCGCTATTTTAAATTGCCCTACATTACCGTCAAAAAATGCGCATACAGTAAATATAACCGTTAAGTATATAAGAACCATAGGGCGTATATTTTTAGAAAGCATACTATCTGATGCCATATCTGACTTCCACCTTTCGGTTACTTGTGATTGTGCTTCACTATCTGCTTTCTCTAGTATTTCAACCATTAGCCTTTTAGCCTCAAGTTTTTCTTCCTTGGTAGTTGTAAGCTTATCGATGACGCCACCAACTTCTTTGATGACGCCACCTGTAAGCCATTGAATTATCTTGTCCAATGTTATTTATTTAATTTAATTTCTAATACTTCCTTACCGTTTGGAAAAATGTAATCATATCCTGGATACATTATAGTTGCATAACCTCTGTCGTCAATACCTAAAACCTTGTGCTCAACGCCTTTCATGGTAATTTTATTACCAGCTATTAAGTTGGATTTTTTATTTACGTCAGGACTATTTTTTAAATATCCTTTCTTTGAGTACATTATTTTTTTGGGTAAGTGGCTTTTTTTCTTTTATCTTTTTCTGCTTGTGAGATATTCGACTCGTATGGATCACCCATCGGGTAATCTGGTCTCATGCTTTGAAGAACAGAACCCTGGTTCAAAGCTTGCTTATGGAAACCACTACCACTAACAACAGATAGTGTTTTATCATCTGAAGTTTTTACATTAATTCTCTTTCCACTCTTAACATCTTTCATTTGAGCAGGTCCATTTTTCATTATGTCAGCTACTTTAGCAGCTCCCATATCGTAACCGTTCATTCGTCCAGCACCAAACTTTTGAGAGTAACCCATTTTAGCACTACCATCATAATCTTTTTTACCTGGCTTTGTTTTTGATACATCTCCTTTATTACCACCTAGCACTACTCTATCGTATTTAGCTGGCCCTTTTTTGTACATAGCAGGTCCTTTTTTATACTTAGCAGCTCCTTCTTGATCAGCCATTAGTTGTTTTCCTGCAGCAGCTGGATCTTTAGCAGTAACACTACCACCATCTTGATTTGATTTCATCTTTTTTGGCGCTCCAGCTTTCTTGGTTGTAGCGTCATATTTCATGTTTTTAGGCATATTGTTTATTTATTAACGTTAATTTTTTTTAATATGTATACTTCTCCTGGAAATGTAGAATACGTGCTTGATATTGTATTGTCATCTAACATTTTGTATTCTATTTCAGCTGTATATCCGTTGTCTTTATTATATATACTTGTAGTTAATTCACTACTTGTTTGTTTTAATATATTTTCTTTTAATGTCTTTAACTCATCAAAGCTAGTGTTTGTTATTGAAAGAACAGAATATTCACTTGCTAATATAGTGGTTACATATGTTGTTCCTTCAGACTTCCATACACCGTTAAACTTTTCTTGAGCTTTAAGACTTAATGAAGATAGTGTAATAAATAATGCAATAATTAAGTTTTTCATATAATTTGATTTAATTGTTATTCTTTATTATATGATTACACAAAATATTAATAAGCTACTTTTTCTCTGCGGCGTATGCTGGTTTTTCCCAAGGACCTTTACCTGCTTGCATAACAGAGTAGTCATATTCTTTTCCTTTAAACATAACTTTACCAGCACCAACATTGTAATCTAATCCAGTACCTGGATTTTTTACCTCGTCTTTAAATTGGCCAACGTGGATTAGTTCGTGTGCTATGGTATTGTCTAGTTCTTTTTTGCTAGAATTTTTAACAGCATCTTCATTCAAAATAATAACTCCATTTTTAGGTGTTCTTGCAAATACGGGATCATTACCCATATCTCTTTCAAACACAGATGTACTCATTTTATTGAGATCAAAAAAAGGTTTTATGTTAAATGCCATTCTTGTTTCTATAAGGAAATTTGTTATTGAACCACTCTTGTCTGTTATTACAACCACAATTGATATTAAGCCCGTCAGAGACAATGTCAACGACGTGCTTAATACCTGTTTTGTGAGTGAAGTTAGCTATGCTATCTCCTAGTCCTTTAGGTTTCATTGTTATGCTATTGCTATTGCGCTTACAGTAATACCTGTTGGTAACTGAACTCTAGCTTTAACTCCACCTGGGTTAGCAGTTAGTGCTGCGTTAACTGCGTCTCTTACTGAAGGAGTTGTTCCTACAGTCAAGTGAGTGATCGTTGCTGCTTTACCATCATACTCAACTACGGTAGTAGTTGCTGTTGCTGCTGTCACACCAATAATTCCTTCTACTCCTAGTAATACGTCTCCACCTGCTAATCCAGCACCTGAAGATTTAATTGCGATAAATTTTGCCATTTTGTTTTTGTTTTTGTTTTTGTTAATGTTTGTGTTTGGCTAGGTTTGTACAGTCCTATCTGTTTTATTTTACTAAGTATCTTTTAGCTGCGCCATCCATACCTTCTTTAAAACCTGGTACGTCTGCTCCAATTAAAAAATCTTTTTTAGTTACTTTGCCGTCTCCAGAAAGATCTTCTAGTTTAGCGGCACCATGGTATTTGTCATCATATTTTAAATCACCTGCTAGTTTAGATATATGCTTTTCGTCAGCTGTCATATCTATATCGCTATGACCGTGTTTTGCATCATAGTCTATATCTTCTTTTAGATATCGCATATGTGCCATATCATCTCTCCTTGTGGCTGCGAAGTTATATCTTGTTACTCTAGTATGTCTAGAGTTTCCGCTGTATTTTCCGTGGTGTCCTTGTTCGTTTACTGACATGTTGTCTTGTTTATGTATTTAATAAATTATTTATATCTGCATCTGGGTCTGGGTTAATACCATTTTCTAGCAATACTTTTATCCATTTAGCTTCATCTAAATAATAATCAACCTCATTCCAATATGTGTCCATACATTGGTTTGTATTTATAGAGCCATAGGCTTTTATATTATCTCTGGTATTATCCCAGCATATAAACCAAGTTTCTTCTGTAGGGTAGCAAACGTTTGTATTTCTTAAATCTCCTTGCATATTTTTATTTTTTATATACCACCACCATCAACAATAGTCCACCCGTAAGTACTAACTAATGTGTTTCTTGCTGCTTCTGCTGCTCCACCTAATGTGTATTGTGAACTACCAAAATCCATAGTAACTGCATTTGTAATGCTTTGCGCTGCCCATCCTATTAGAGTAGCGTCGTAGTTTGCCGTTGATATACCACTAGAATTTAAAAATCTAGTTCCAGTTGTAATACTTGTAACATCCCAATTTGCTAAATTTTGGTCAAAAGCAAAATCATTTTTATTAAACATATTATTTACGTTAGTTACATTGCTTGTATTCCAAACACCAATAGGACGGTTAAATGCATCACAATTAAAAAACATTTGGTCAAATCTTGTAAACGTACTTGTGTCCCAAGTTGAAATGTCTGCATTAAACGCTAGGCAATCTCTAAACATATTATCTGCTCTTGAAGATGCTGGGAATGTCCAATTGCCAAAACTTGAAACCCCTAATAAAACTGTACACCCTCTAAACATGGTTTGTACGTTTCCTGATGTATTAGATAAATCTGGTGTATCTGTTGCTGAAACCTGCATATTTACACATCCGTAAAAAGCACTACCCATTGATGACCATTGTCCAGTACCCCAATTTTTAACTTCTAAAAGTTTTTGTGCATCACCACCATTGTTAAATAATATTCTACAGACGTTTGTAGGTGTTACGGCTATTTCATAAGTACCGGCAGCTGAATACGTGTGTGTAGTTGTTCCGCTTTGTCCAGTATCAGTATTTCCATCACCCCAATCAACATCATAATCACCCGTCCAAGGCAATGTAAATTGGTCATTATTTGATGTACCCGTATTGTCTGTTTTTACAGATATAATGAAGCGCTCATCAACGGGCGTTCCTCCTCCACCTAAACCTAAGTTTACCATGGGAATACCTATTCCTATTGCATTACCTACTGCCATATTATTTCAGAGCTACCATATCAGTTGCTGTAGTTCCAGTTGCTAGTACGTAGTCAACTATAACCGGTAGTATAGATCCCGCTGGTACTGCTTTAAACACCACTGCCTCCGTAGCGGTAGGAGGTCCAGATCCCGCTGCTCCAACTACTCCTGTTAATATAACCTTAATATCTCCAGCTACACCCACGTATAGACAAGAAGCGTTTAAATTACTTACATTGTTTATTGTATCTGTAGGTAGTATAGCTGTAGCTTGTGTTCCGAAATCTGGTTGATTTGCGTATTGTCCCATTTTTATTTTTTTATTATATTAATACTCTCTGCCCTGCGCACAAAGAACCGCATTCAATGGCTTATAAGGTACACCAGCATGATTAAGTTTCATACCTGTGATACCACTAGAACTTCCTTTACCTTTTGGAAAAGCAGCTAAGTTCAATGGGCCATCCCATACTGCGCTTTCTCCTACCTGACCCTCTAGGCTAGGATTACCAATAATCATTTTGCTTTTTAAATCCATATTACAATTTTTTATTCATTCTCATTTTTGCTGCACCAACAGATGCGTTTCTCATAAATTCTGTTCCAAACATATCAGCTGCAGGATCTCCAGGAGAAGGCATTACTTCTTGTAATGATCCAGGAGATGCTGTTGCGTCTAATGATCCAGTAGCTATTGGCGCTGAAGGAATTGTAGGCGCAGGACCAACACTGCTACCCTGTACAAATTCTTGTATAGGTTGCACTGACTGAACTGGATCCTTGCCTAAACCCTCTATAGCGTCTAGTCTAGATTCAACATTTTCAAATCGTTGTTTTATGCCAGCTCCTCCAAAAGCTTTGGTTTTTGGCATTGCTGCCGCTGTGGCTTTTTGCCTAGCCTTAATAGCTTGGTCCATAGCCATCTGTGCTGTAGATTTAGCCAAACCCATGCCTAGATTATTAAAACCTTCCATTCCTATCATAATTATCTGTTTTTATCTCTATTAACATTATACACAGATGTCTGTAAAACTTTATCCATGTATGTTTTTCCTTGCATTATAGAGTTTCTTCTTTCACTTGTAGGTATATCATCTTCTCCAGTCATTATTCTATAGACCCTACTGATAAGTTGCTTACCCTTAAAAGAAACTTTATATATATTATATTTCTGGGTTGTTCTATTTCTTTTCCTCCACACTGTTATCCAGTCTTCTTGAATAAGCTTGTTCCATCTTCTGTTGTTCCAGCTAAATGAATAACTACCCATTTTAAAATCATCGATTGTAAACATATCTATACAATCTAAATATATAAGTAACTCAAGCTCAGCATCAGTTAAGTCGTTGTTTCTACAGGCCCATTTGCGTATCGTACGGTAATGTTTTAGCAGATTGAAATCTTTTAAATCTCCTGCTTCTAGCCTTTTCATATCACAACGACAATATCTTGAACTTTTATTACTTGTAATTTTTTATCACCATGCTCTATATTATGACCAGCATGTTTGTCATAAAATATGTGATCGTTCTTTTTTATAAACGAGTGATCACCTGGATCTACTACTTCTGCTTTAACGTATCTAATATCTTCTCTATTGTTTTCAGATAACAACAAACCTCCTTTGGTTTTAGTTGTTTTCTTTTCTAGCTTATTAATTAATAAGTAACTACCTACCGCTTTCATCAATTCTCATATTATTAATTACACAATCAGTTGATAGTATTGTTGTCGCTACTGAAGCTGCGTTTTTTAAGGCGCTCTTTGTTACAAGTAGCGGATCTATAATACCAGCCTTAATCATATTTACCATATTTCCTGTAACCACATTTATGCCTTCGCCTTTGTTTTTAGGTTCATCAACTTCTAAACCCGCGTTGTGCAAAATTGTTTTATACGGTGCTTTTATAGCTTTTCTTAATATGCCTTGTCCAGGTACTTTTTTATCTAAAGACTTTGAAGCATTTAATAAAGCTATACCACCACCTGGTACTATACCTTCTTTTATCGCAGCTTTTGTAGCGCATATAGCGTCTTCCACTCTATCTTGTTTTTCCTTTAATTCAATAGCTGAATTAGCACCAACTTTAACAACAGCAACCTTAGCGCTTAGTCTAGCTAGTCTTTGCTCTAAACCTACTCTAACATGTTCTTTGTTATTTTCTAAAAGTTTAGATTGTATCTGGTTTATTATAGATTCAATTTCCTCTGAATCTTTTTCAACTCTAATTATTGACTTATCTTTTTCAGTAACCACTTTAACGCATCTACCTAGGTAATCTACCTCTATAGAGCTTAAGTCGTCTCCCAGATCTTCATTTACTACAACAGATCCAGTGAGTAGAGCTAAGTCGTCTAGTATTTCTTTACGCCTTAGTCCATATGCTGGTGGATCTAAAACGTTTATCTTTATATTACCCTTCATTTTATTCATAAGTAAAGCAGACATAACATTTGCTTCTACCTCACCTATTATTAATAAAGGTTCTTTTGTTTTTATAACATGCTCTAATACTGGTTGTATTTGTCTTATTGAATCAACTTTAGAATCTATAAGTAAAACCAAGGGATTGTCTAGCTCTGCTGTGCCAGCTTCTTTGTTTGTTATAAAATTAGGGTTTAACAACCCTTTGTTATACTCTACCCCTTCTACTACTTCAACGCTTGTTTCACCTTCGGCTGAAGGCTCCATTACCACCAAGCCTGCGTCTCCTACTTTTTTAAAAGCATCTGCTATTATAGAACCTAGTTCCTTGTCATTGTTCGTTGATATAATAGCTATATCGTCTATCTTGTCTTTTACTGGTACAGATTGTTTTTCTAGTTCTTTGATAACTATATCCACACCATTTAGTATTTGCTCTTTTATAGCTCTAACATCTTTGTCATCCTGCTTGTATGCTTCGTCTATTATAGCGTGGGCCAAGATAGTTGCGGTAGTAGTACCGTCACCGGCCTCTTTAACGGTCTTGCGCGCTGCTTCTTTTAAAAGTGTAGCCCCTATGTTTTCTACTGGATCTCTAAGAAATATAGCATCTGCAACTGTGACACCGTCTTTTGTTATAAGTGGCTTACCACTTGTATCTTCTAGTATAACACATTTGCCGCTAGCCCCAAGTGTGGAGCTAACAGCCTTTGTGAGTTTCTCTATTCCTTTAAATATTTCGTTCCTAGCCTCGTCTCCGAAGTTAAGATTTTTTACTATAGCGTCTGCCATGATTTAATTTGATTTTATTTAATTATTATTTAAAGGTTTTTACTACCTTTGGTCCTTTAACGAACTCTAGTTTTGCCGCGTAATGTTCGATGCTACTATCAATAGCAGCTTCAGCTGATTCGATGGTTTCTCTTCTTGTTACATCTAGCCATTGGTCGCAGCATGTATCTTTTTCTGGATCACAATTACAATCTGGATCTTTATACTCTGTTTGATAATACCCATTAGGTAATTGAACAATCCTCCAGTTTTTCTTTTCTGATAGGTGTTTCCACCAATTTATCTGGTCTTGGGATAACTGATTTGGTTGACTAGACCATGTATTAGTCTTATAGTATAATGTCATTGGTTTTGGTTTTAATTAGACATTTGGTTATGCTCTCGCCCGAGCAGGGTATGTTGTTTATTATTACTTGGTTTTATATATTTTTACTTTCCTTTTGGAGGTGCTATAGGTGCAAGGTTATAAACTACCTCGTCAATTGTTATTTGTATAACACTGCCTTTTGTATTATAAGTTATAGGTTTTACTTTGTTTGACAAATCATCTATTTCTTTTTCTAGCTCAGCTACACGTTTAACTAACAAGTCTATGTAGTTTATTCCTTTTATACCATCTGGATCTACGTGCACTAATTCAGGGTAATGATCTTCAATATCTTCTACAACAACACCGTATCTTTTTCTTTCTCCGGATTCGCCCTTGTACTTATATTCTTTAAATGGTATTCTAGTAGCAGGGCTTTTATCAATATCTCCAATATCTTTTTTCTGATCTCTTTGAGATGTTTGAACAAGAGTTTGACATGTTAACGTACCTGTAAATCTACCCGTGCCTGTCACATCTAAATCAAATGAAGGTGGTATACTTGCATTACCTATAGATACCTTGCCCTCACTTGTTACTATAAAGTTTTGAGTGCCAACACCATCCAATACTGAAATAGCAGCTGTCGATGTTTGTCCCGCTTTTATACTTATGCCGGCATGTCCGATACTGCCGCTGTTAGTAAACTGAGCAACAAAACCAGAGCCACTTTTCACAACATCTAAGGTAGAAACAGGTGTGATTGTTCCAATACCTACTTTACCACCTGCGTAGTTTATACCACCGGTAACATTGTCCCAAACCGCACCAACTGCCGTGGATAAAGCGCTGACCGTTACGTTTCTTAATGGTGTATTAGTTGACGATACGTCTGTAATCGGTATTAAGTCACTTTGTGATACCGTGGATATAGTAGGATAGCTTGATATATTTGCCATAATGTTTTTCTTTTACTTTTATATAGTAGTATAACCTATATTCTTACAGGAAAAGCGTAATACTTCCAAAAACAGTGACAGTTGCCCCTTACTTATATACCTTATAAGGCTTATGTCACACTTTTTATGTTACTTATATTGGGTTATGGGGCTGCACCTATCCTACTGACTATCAAGACTTTACGTAAAATCGTTTTCAAATGACGTAGCCCCCTGAGTTTCAGCGAGTTACGCGTATATATATCATTTTTTCGATACATTTTCATATATATTCACAACTTTTATTTGAAAATATATACAAACTTAATACGAAGTAACATTGATAATATAATAAATAACGAAACAAACTAACATACTAATAATAATAATAATAAAATAAATATCAAATATGATTTTACTTCTTATCGCAATACCAATCGCTTTATTCGCTACATTCTTACGCACTAATAACTATGACAAATAGTCATATGACATAGTGTCATGACAAAGAGTCACTGTGCAATACTATAATAACTATTTTAACTTACAAACAAATATACACTTTTATACAATAATAATACAAATCATTTCTGATAATATAATAAATAAATAATAACAAATTAATAATAACTAAATACTTTAAATTATGCAAAATTCAAATTCAACTTCAACTTCAAACAATTCTTTAACTTCAAAACGCTTTGTAATACGCAAATCACTTATTGGCAAAAACACTGTCATCAATGTCGAATTCAAAAGTGGTAAAACTTTCACTTACAATCACGATAAAGCGTATGAAATAATGAAAGATAAATTATCTAATATGAACTGCTTCGAAAAGTACAAATCGTACACTTCTTCAACAAGCGTTCCAGTAATCTTGCGCGACAAAGAAGTTATATAATTAACTTAACTTCTTTCGTCAAACAGGCGTAACGGTTTCACTCTGCATTTTGACTGCGTGAGCTCTACTTTGTGAGGTGGTTCGATTCCACTAACGCCTACTAATATAATAAATATAACTATGAGAAAATTCAAACACACTGTACTAATAGTACTTAAAAGAGTAAACAAAGTATTAATTAACTTAGGTGCCGGAGCGGGTTACGCTTTACGCAACTAACAAACAAAATACAAACTACTTTTGATAATATAATAAATAACTAATAACAATATAACTATGTCTACATTTTCATATACACTACTAAAAATATCTTGGCGATTGTACGACAAGCATTACACTAAACTAACTGATGAGCAAAAGTCTCATGTACTAGATATCTACTACGATTTCTATTAAAATCTTACAACGGTGACTGTCCGAACCAGCAGGCAACAGGCGAACTGGGCAGGGTAAATAAACGTAAGTAACAAGACATATTGGCGTGTACAATAGTGTGCGGTGAGTTCGACTCTCACCATGTCTACTAAAATAATTAACTATGCAATTTATACTAACTTGCCCAAACGGCAAACAAATAGATATGTCAAGTGACGTACTAAAACAAATGGACGGTAAGGTCGATAGCTCTTACATACTAGAAAAAATAACTTATTACAAATTAACTAATCAAAAATAACTATGCTAGAATACAGAAACATTAAATTTATATACCATGACTGGAGAACGTGGAACGGCAAAAGAGCTTATGGCTACAAGTGTAATGACGAGAACTTACTAAAACACGTTAATACTCGTAGCTTCGGAACTAAGAAGCTATCTGAAATGCACTCACAAATAGATTACTATTTAGACAACACTGAGCTTCATAAAAAGCAAAGACAGTTAACAGAAGCAGGTATCACAGCATACTACGCAGATAAAAGAACTAACGGTAACAATTATACAGGAGATTAATATGCTAGATTTAGAATACTACATCGATATAGATTGGAGCGGAATATGCGAAGACTATGACTTAAAACATGGTGACATTTCACCTGATCAAGCAATGAGACTATCAAGATTTAAAGAAGATATTAATGTTATATTAAACGAGTTTGTACAGCAAAACAAATAAAATACAAATATATATTGATAATATAATAAATAACTTATAATAACAAAACTATGCAGAAAATTAAATTCTTCAACAAAGAAGGCCAACCTTGCGCCTTAACAAACAAATTTTACAAAGGCTATACCATTGGCAATATTCCAAAGCGCTTCGGCTTCATATATGATGAAGACAAAGAACAAGATGGCTTGTCACACTGGTTTAACTACAAAGGCATTACATACATATGGGAGTAATGACTATGAAAGAGCTATGCGAATACTCTAAACAACAACAGATATTGCGAGCTGCGGTGCATAGACGTAAGCACGCCCACGAAGGACTGTGTAGTGGACTCACTGATGCCGAGTATAACC
>Ga0213863_10002424_pt1 | contig 13251 bp, 14 predicted proteins | sample PICome_8_FD_160128 | JGI IMG/M metagenome (GOLD analysis project Ga0213863, IMG submission 160128) | Coastal seawater microbial communities near Pivers Island, North Carolina, United States - PICO497 | ecosystem: Environmental > Aquatic > Marine > Coastal | place: USA: North Carolina... | reverse complement strand
GGAGGTCACGACGTCATCAAAACCAACCAAACGACCAGCCGCTTAAAAAAGAAAGACGACCGCCGCCGCCGCGACGACAACAACATCAAGAACGACCGCCACCGCGGGGCCAGCGACGACGACGACGCGAACAACAACAACAACAACAACAACGAAACAGACGACACCGACGACGACGACGGTCCTGAAGATTTCGGCCAGTTTGAAAACGACGAAGACTCGCTCGAGGAAACCGAACACGAGGCGTACTTTTAGCAGTACCGGTACGTATTTTAGGAAAAACGCAGATCGAGCGAGAGCGAGAGAGACAAACTACTACTACTACGAATAACAACAATACGAACACAATAATAGCTTGGAATGAAAGAGACAACGCGCGCGGCATTCACAAAACGCACTCCGCAGCTCCAACACCAACGAATGTCTCTTTCTCTTCGTCTCGTCTTTCTCCCTACGCTCGCACTTTCAGGGGAAATCCTAACCCCTAACATCTCTCTCTCTCGCTCTCTCTGCTACGCGTACACGCACGCGCTCTTTCTCTACCAAATTGCACCAAAGCGCGACGAATTCCGCATCATCTCTACTCCTCGCTATTGCCCTTGCATTTTCCCTAAAATCACCTGTCCGCTTTCCATGTACCTCAACGCGCAGTGCGACAAACACGTCCCTTCGTACGAACTCAATTTCGAGCTCGGTGTGCTGACGCACTTCTCGAAGCACACCGAGGCGAGTTGCGCGACGACTTCGTTGAACACGGCTTTTCGCTTCTCCTCCTCGAGGAATTGTTGCATTCTCGGGTCCATTTGGGTGCGTTGAGAGGCGTCTGACATTGTTTCTCACTCTCTCTCTTTGCGCGCGTCGAGGAATGGGGAAAACTCAAAGTTCGGGGAAAATCGTCACAAAATGGATCCTCGAGAAGTCCTCGAGCGAGAGCTCCGAGCGAGAGAACTTTTCAACAGCGGCGCGACTGTTGGTAATAGCAGTGCGAATCACCGACGACGGAAAACCTCGAACGAGGACGAAAACGATGTCACGGACGATGAAAACGGGACGAGAAGAAACGCAACAACACGTGCAGGAAGAGACGTCGGGACGAATTCAAAGAGTAAAAAACCTGTAACGAGGAGGCTCTTTTTACGAGGAGAGAAGACCAACTCGAACGAACGGGAAACGAGGAAACGACGAGGGAGGTTTTTACGTGCCGTTCAGATTGGATTTGGCGCGGATAATGGTGATGATGAGGAGGAGGAGGAGGATGTGAAATTTGCCTTCAAAATCTTCTTTGGACTGTTCCTTCTCTTAATATCCGTACTCCTGCGCTCTAATGCGAACGATTCCTACCGATGGCTCGAACTCGAAAAGAAAGCAGAAAAAGAACGATTTTCAAGTTTAAGAGCGGAAGGTGCGGTGAAAGAGCTTGAAAAGAACATGAACGAATTCATAGAGACGAGTTTGCGAGAAGCGAAGAAGGAGAGCGCGGGAGAAATTCGGTGTCCGCCGAAGCGGAAGTGTCCGCCGAAGCCGACGTGCGAAGAGGAGGAAGGAGAGGAGGGGTCTCGGAGACGACGCAGAAATTTGTTGTCCTCCGGTGAAGATGGAGACGATTACCAGAGCAGCAGTAGTAGTAGTAAAGCGGCAGACGACCCGTTCTTGGACGATTTGATACCGAAAAGAGGCAAACACGATTTCAAAATTTTCGTCTACGATTTGAAACCTGAATTCAACGCGGATTTAGCCAGAGACCAACCGAGATGTCGCACAGATCAATACGGCACTGAAATTCGTTTCCACGAGAACTTGTTGCATCATTCGGTGTTAACCAACGATCCAGAGGAGGCGGAGTTTTTCTTCGTTCCAATATACGGCGAGTGTTACTTGTTCCGAGAGACGCAAAACTCGGGCACGAACAACGCGATGAAAGTGACGAATTTGTGGTATCGAGACGCGTTGAAAACGATTCAAACGGAGTACCCGTATTGGAATAGAACGGATGGGAGAGACCACGTGTGGTCGTTTCCCGGCGCCAGAGGGCCTCATATTTTTAGAGATTGGAAAAAGCTGATTAAGAAATCAATCTTTCTCACGCCGGAAGGCGATCGGTCGTTCGGAGAACAGTTCAACACGTGGAAAGATATCGTCATTCCAGGATTAGAACCGGATTCAGAGTTCATCGATGGTAAGTTGAGGAAACAATCGTCGTTAAAGAAAGATATATTTGCGTTCTTCCGAGGGACAATTTTAAACAAAGCCGGTATATTGGCGTACTCGCGAGGTATTCGACCAAAGATGGAAGCGGCGTTTAAGAAACACAAAGACGTCATTTTCACGGAGGAAATCCCATCGTGCGATCGCGACTGTTATCGCAAAGAGTTAAGGAAATCCACGTTTTGCTTGTGTCCGAGAGGATGGTCGCCGTGGACGTTGAGAGCGTACCAAGCGATGATGGTCGGGTGCATCCCAGTCATCATCGCTGACGAAATCGAGCTGCCGTACGAAAACAGTTTAGATTGGACCAAGCTCAGCGTGAAAATCGCCGAAGTCGACGCCGAGAAAACGATTGATATTCTGAAACAAATTTCGAAATCAGAAATCAGAAACAAACAGAAAGCGATCGAGAAAGTGTGGAAATCCGTCGCCTGGGGAAGCAATCCAAAAAAGTTGGACCCGATGGACGCGATGGAGTGCGTTTTACACGAACTCGGTCGAAAGAAACGCGCGATGAAAGCGAGCACGCAAACTTTTTGGTTCGAATGAAACAAATGAGAATTTTAGAAAATAGTGGTAGAAGTAATAGTAGTAGTAGTAATAATAATAGTAGTACATGTAGTGCAGCACTGGATGATGAGCGCAATGATAAACGAAAGAATATATCATGTGATATACGCGTCAATCACGTGAGAAACCTCAGAAACCCCAATCCTAACGCTCCAACTGACACTAACGTCCCTAACCCGTACCGAATGATATCGTTCACTTTTATCTCTAGATGTGTTCGCATGGATTGAATTTCCCTATCTAACCGTAACTCCGTGCTTAACAGTTTGTTATCGATCAAGGTCAAGTTATCTTGCATCCTTCCCTTCTCTAAATTCAAGTCCAACCGTGAAGTTTGATTCATCTTCTCGAAGTTATACCTTAACTCCGACCTGATTTTCTCCGCCTCTTGTTTTAAATCCTTCTCCACGGTTTCCGATTTCACGTTCGCGCGTTCGATTCTCGCGTCCGAGATCATCTGGTACCGTTCGAACTTGTGTCGATTGCGTTGCGCTTCCACTTGCAATTCCGCGTGCGTGACAAAGTCTGCGGATTTTAAACACGAGACGAACATCCGCACGGCTTCTTCGGCTTGCTTTTCGGTGAACACGTCGTCCTTTTGTAACTGTCTCGTGAGCGCGAGGGTGTCGATTTCTCGGAACATGCCACTTCCGGTGCTGTTGAAGTGCATCGTCGTTTGTCCTCCTCCTCCTGAATTGGAATTGGAATTGGACGTTTCCCCGTGACTAAAGTTGTCCGATTCATAAGACGACGAAAACCGTAAAAGTCGTCGACACAAAGACAACGAATGCTCGCTGTTATTGGCTGCTCGTCGAAGCGCTGTATTCATGCGTGAGTGCGTGTGTATTTATGCGCGCAAAGTGTGACGAAAAGGATTGAATTCAATTGGAAGAAAAAACAGTTAACGACGACCTCATTAAAACTTGACGCAAAAGACGAAAGGGATGACGACGACGACGACGAACGACTCGTGGCATCGATGGCGTCCCCGTCCTACGCGTCGTTCTTGTTCTCGCTCTTTTTCGTCACGCGGTTCGAGAAGCAGACGCAACGCGACCTTCACCGAAGGAGGGAGGAAGAAGAAGAATGAATTCGCTTCAAAGGGGATTAAGCCGCCGATGCAGTCGAGTTCATCATCATCCAAGAAGACAAAGAAGACAAAAGAAACGCGCTTCTCAGACGAGGAAAAGGAGGAAAAGAGCATTAACGAGACGAAAACAAACGGATGGCGAATATTCGACGTCCACATCGACGCTTCGGAGGATGTCGGTAAAGACGATTTCTCGATTTCTAAACCAATACTCGAACGAGTCTGTAAAGTCTTACATCTTGACGTCGAGGACATCGAGGACGACATCGAGCGAAAGATGAAGAAAACGAGCATTGAAACTATCCTCCAACGAAACGACGACGAGATGATGAAGCAACGGATACGAGTGGCGAGGAAATCGTGCGACGCTAGAGGAGGAGGAGGAGGAGGCATCGCGCGCAGAACGAAGACGAAGAACGCTAACGACTACCATGAAGAAGAAGAAGAAGATGATGATAAACACCGCGTGCAGTTTTCGTACGTGATTGATGTTTCGGACGAATTCGTGGAGATGTGCGGCGGGTCCGCGAGAAGAGTAAGAGCGGAGAGGAAGAAAGTGGAACGGACGAAGATGGAGGAGAAGGAGGAGGAGAAGGTTGACGTAAACGGGTTTAGTAGAGATGATGAGTTCAAGGAGGAGAAGAACAAGAATAAAAAAAGAACGGTCGTTATCGTCGGTTTAGGTCCCGCGGGGTTGTTTTGCGCGTTGACGTTGGCGAGACTGAGCGCGGATACGAAAGTAGTCATCTTAGAGCGAGGCGAACCGGTCGAGAGACGAGGAAAAGCCATCGGCGCTTTGTTCCACAGGAGACGGTTATCGGAGACGTCGAATTTGTGTTACGGCGAAGGCGGTGCCGGGACGTGGAGCGACGGGAAACTCACGACGAGGATTGGTAGAAACGGCGAGGAAGTGAAAGACGTGTTTAAAACGTTCGTGGAATTTGGCGCGCCGCCGGAGATTTTGCAAATGGGGAAGCCGCATCTAGGAACGGACCGAATGGTGAAGATTTTACGAAACGCGAGGTACGAATTGGAAAAGATGGGGTGCGAGATTATGTTTGACGAGACGTGCCGGACAGTTATGGTGGAAGATAACAAGGCAGTAGGTGTGACGACAGAGTCGGGGAAAACGATTCACGCCGAAGCGGTGGTTTTAGCCACCGGTCACTCGTCGAGAGCTTTGTTCGAACAACTCTCCAACGACGGCGTATTACTCGAATTTCAATCATTCGCGAGTGGTTTTCGTATCGAACACCCGCAGGAATTGTTAAACGAGTTACAATACGGGGAACGGTTTGCAAAAGAAGTCGAACGAGGGAAAGGGCGCATTCCCGTCGCCGATTACAGAGTCGCGCACACGAACAAAGAGGACAATCGAGGCGTGTTTTCGTTTTGTATGTGTCCCGGAGGTCAAATCGTTCCGACGTCGACAAATGTGCACGAGTTATGCATTAACGGCATGTCATTCAGTCGCCGTCAGTCGCTTTGGGCGAATTCTGGGTTAGTCACGAACGTCAAGTTGGAAGATTGCGCGCCGTTCAACGACGAACACGAAACGAAGCCGCATTTGAGCGGCATTCTATTTCAACAGGACATCGAACGGAAAGCGGCTGTTTTAGGTGGCGGCGATTTAACCGTACCCGTACAAACCGCTCACGATTTCTTGCTCGGCGTTGTTTCGGACGAGAAATCCTTGCCGAGCTCCTCGTACCGTCTCGGCATTAAATCTGCCGATTTGACGACGCTATACCCGCAACATCTCACCGAAGCTATTCAGTTTGCGTTGAAAAAATTCGACAAACAAATGCCCGGATACGCTGGAAAGGAAGCTTTGATACACGCCCCAGAAACGCGAACGAGTAGTCCCGTGCGCATAGTTCGCAACTCGGAATCGTTAGAGAGCGAAAACACGAAAAATTTATTCCCAATTGGCGAAGGCGCGGGGTATGCTGGCGGAATCGTCAGCGCCGCTGTCGATGGCATGTGCGCGAGTAAGAAAGTGTTGGCGAAGTTACTAAAAGTCGTTTGATTTCTCTTTATCCACGTTGTAATAACAGTAAAAATATGATCTGTAAAGCATATCAGTACTGTACGTTTACCATACGGTAATAATAATAATGATACATACAAGTTTGTTATCTCGTCGTCGCTAGGAAAAAATCCTGTCGAGATCTTTGCGAGCGAGGAAGTTGCCTCCAACCACCGGCACTTCGCTCGTCCACTCCTTCTCTTCTTCGCTCAACCCTTCTCCAATCGGTACGTACTCTCCCGCCGGCGCGTCGCTCCCGAAATTCGCATATCCTGGTGGCGCGTCTAAAACTTCGTCCGGAATGCACCCTAAAGTTCTCTCCATGATTTCAGTCACCGTTAAATTTGGTTCTTTCTTCCTCGAACCTTGCAACTGATCGTCCACTAACCGTTTCCAAATCTTCGCGTTCGTGCACCCGGCAAAAATGTTCTGTATCGAGTGCATGAAATGTCTCGGCGCCGGGACCGGGCTTCCGTCTTTCATGGTTCCATTTTTACCTTGCGTCGCGTCGCAGTACTTGGCGTATTTCGCTAACAAGTCTCTCCTAGATTTACACGGATTTTCCGACTCGCCAAACAGCTCCACGTCGGCTCGAGATAACAAACCCCAAGGATCCGCGTGCGCCTGCCTACCAATCATGACGCCTTTAATCGTGTTCGCTGTCGCTTTATCGGTCGGTTGACATCTCAGTTGCGTCTTCACTTCCTCCAACGTCTTCACGCCGCCGTTTAAGAAGAACTCGCACTCCGGAAAATCTCTCGCCAACGCGTACACCCACTCGTGCCTCAACGGCGGTATCGAACGATTTTGACTCGGAGAGATGCCATTCAACAACGCTTTCCTACAGTGCACGTGAAACCTTCTTACCGGTGATTTACTCGCGATCGTTTCTACGAACCTATACAACTCGTCGTACGAGTCGTTCCCGTCTACGCCGATCCTACACTTCACGGAAATGGGAATCCCGTCCGCGTTCTTCGCCATCGCCGCGCAGCATTCCGCGACCAAATCTGGGTCTCGCATTAACGTCGCTCCAAAACACCCTTTCCCGGCTACTTTTTCGCTCGGACACCCGCAGTTTAAGTTAATCTCGTCGTACCCGTGCGGCTTGGCTAAACTCGCGGAAAATCCAAGCGCGTCCGCGTCCGACCCTCCCAATTGCATCACCAACGGGTGTTGATTCAACGTAAAATCCACGTACTTGTTCCTTAACTCCACGGGCACGTGTTTCAACGTCATGTCCACTTCCATCTCGGTCCACAACCACACCCGTTTCGAGAGCAATCGACACAAATACCGAAAATGGTTGTGCGTGTACTCCATCATCGGCGCTATCGACAACAACGCTCGCGACGTCGACGGCACGTTCGCCGTCTCCCTATCTCGAGACCATTTCGGCCGCGCGTGTTCCTCCAAGTTTAACGCATCATCTGTTTTCAAAGTTAAAATCGACTCTCCCGATTGAGCGTTTCTCGAATACGCTTCCAACGCTCTCGCTTTGCCTTTCTCAAAGTTCTCGCTTTTCACCATCTTTTCCGTCCAATCTCTTCCTCCTTTCGTTTCTTCTTTCTCTTCTTCGTCTTCCGTCGAGACGACTTTTTCCGAGTGGAACGACGACGACGACGTATTCGTTTTACTACCACTCGACGCGGATCTCTTCTTTGCGGCGCTAAAAGCGGCAAATCGAGTCTTCTTCGCCGCCGAAAGAAAAGAATTGGATTTCGCCGCCGACGCGCGAGGAGGAAAGAACTTTCTCCCCAAAGAAGAACGAGAGGAAAAGGAGGAGAATCCAACGCACCACCCGCGCGGCATAAAGCGAGGAAGTCCTTTTCGGAGCGCTTTATGGAAAGAGGACGTCGAGCAGCGAGGAATAATGATTCAAAGTTGTTTGCTTTCTCTGAGAGGGGAATTGGAAGTGACGTTTTGCGTCACTTTATCCACGTCTGATGTTTTCTCTGGCGACCACCCCACACGAAACGGTCTGGAACAGCTTCTCCTGCAAAGGAGCACGACACAGAGGAAGGAAGCAGTCGTCGAAACGAGCGTATGTGCGATCCGCAGAAGCGAAAGCGGACGAGGACGATACAAAAGATCCCGTTCAAGAAACGTTCAAGAAGTTGTACGCACCGAACAGCGGGAAACGAATAAAGTACGGCGTGTTTCAAGAAACCATGAGCGCGTCGGAGAAGAACGCGTACACGGACGAAGAGAAAATGAATTTGAGACGGAAAGCCGCGGAGGAGTTAACCGTGATCGATAAAGAGGAGAGGAAGAGGAGAGGTTGGTTTTGGTTTGTGTTTGTCTCTTCAAATCCGTTTCGAAGAGTCGTTTCTCCTTCTTTTCTTCGCGTTTTACGCGCGCGCGCGTTTCACAGAGCAGTACTATAGGAGGACGTGTAACTGACATTTTTTACATCTCGATTACGTAATACAAACAAGGAACGGTTGGTCGCGTGTTTGCATCGGCGACTGCGCTCGCGGCGGTTTTGCAAGTGTTCGTCTTCCCGCAACCGATATTCGCGCGCGTAGCGCTTTTCCCGATGGTGTATCTTTCCTACGGATTCCTCGCTTCGGAACGGAGCGGCATGTGAAACATAGCGCAAGCCGGCGCTTGGGACGTCGCCGGAGAGTTGGAGGAAATCGAGGATAAGGATTTAGCGAAGAGGATTCGAGAGAAGGTGAATTCGTTTAATCAAAACGGCGCTTTGATTAGTTTAGTTATTATGGTGGTGTATTTGTTGGTGCCGGATTTTTCAGTCGCGACGACGGCGGTGCAAGCCGCGAACGGAGGAGGTACTACCAGCGGCGGCGCGAGTGATTTGAAGCATTTCATGCACAAGGAAGGGAGCGGATTGAAAAATTTCATGCACGTGGACGGCGAGCGATTGAAGAATATCTTGTAGAAAAGAGGACGAGCGACGAGCTGAAACCGCGTTCGTTGCGTTTGGTTTTAGAAACTATATACGCCCAGCAGATTTATTATCACGAGGTGACGACTGGAACGCAAATTCGTATTGTTATCTTTTAAGGTACACGCGAAGCGTTTTCTCAGTCCGATAAACGTAACACATCTGCTCGAATGGTTCGTTACCGAATAATTAGTAGAGATGTAGAGTATACGCGTAGAAAAATTTAAGTTTCGCATTTCGCGCGTGACCTTTCAAAAGCTTGAAAAAGCACCAAAGAAAAGATACGTTACATTTAAGAGTCTTTCGCTTTGCTGCTGCTGTCTGAGGGTCCAAAGAATCGCTCGTCCACTTTGATTTGAAAGAAGAAAAGGAGGAGGAAGGACTTTTTACCGTCGGCGTTTGTTCGTTGTTGTTCGGGCGGCAATTTTCTTTTCGTCGCGCTTCTTTGTTTTCGTTGAGAATGATGATGAACTCGAGAAAAATGGCGATGGTGATGTTGGCGACGGTGTTGTCGTCGTTGAAAGTCCTGGCGCAAGAAGAAGGAGACGTAAACGAACGAGCGCTGAAATACGGCGTGATCAATTTTGAATTCCCACCGTATTTGTACTACGACAAAGAAACTAACCTGCCGTATAAAGGTTTCTTCTACGACGTTCTCCAAGGCTTTGGCAAACAGTTGAACAGAACCATCGAGCTCGTCCCGGTACCGGATTTTTTTACTGATTTGGACATCACTGAGTTCATGTCCAGACGCATACGCGAAGGAATGATTGACTTTGGATGGAGTAATAGAGCAGATTTCGGTCGAGATGTGGCGGAGAACATGAGTTACGCCGGGGTTTGGCAGTTCGATCATTATGTTGCGGTCGGGAAGAAGACGACTCGCGAACGCTCCGGGTACACGCAGTTTCTCGAACCGTTCTCAAATGGCGTGTGGTTTACGATATTGGGTTCAATTTCCTTGGGCGGGCTCGTGATTACGGTGTTGTTGATGAACAATAACCATATGAACAACGAATTCAAGGACAAACATCTCAAAAGAGAAGGAGGATTATTACAATTCACAAAAATTACGCTTAGGAGCCTTTATCACACTTTTGCCGCCGTGTTGGGCGCGGAATCGGCTGAATTTGAATACGAAATGGTATCCGCGTCTTTGCTCGGGAGGTTATTCCGTCTCGGATTGTTGTTTTTGGTCTTGATGGTTGGCGCGACGTACACCGCAAATTTGGCTTCGTTTTTGATTCAATCCAACGCAAGCATTTACCATGGGCCGACGACATTCGAAGAACTGAAACAAAGTACGGCGTGCATTCAACAAACCATCGCAACGCCTCTGATAGAGCCGTATGTTGGAAAGAGCGCGCCGAATCCTTTGACGGTTGCAGAACAAGCGAATCAAACGTTGACCGAGTCATGGACACATGGAGCTTTAATGCGTGGTGAATGTGATGTGATTATTCGCCCAGCCGCGTATAACTATATCCTGCCCGAAGTTGAATGCGACCGCAGTTACGTGATACCAGGTCTCACCATAGCGGCACAACAATGGTATCAATTCACCGCGGGCGAAACTTTGGAACAACGAAACTTCGCGAGGAAAGCTCACGCGGCCATGGACGGGTTCGTGCAAACGGCAGAGTATCAAAGACTTTACGCAGAAGCTTTCGGGTCTGGCGCGGCGTGTTCGATTGAGACATCAAACGAATCAGAAACTGGTATCGTGGAAGTGAAGCATTTAGGCGGCGTGTTTATAATTTACGGCGTCGTGTGCGCGTTTGTTCTCTTGTGTTCCTTCTTCCAAGCGCTGCACAACGCCGCATTCGGAAGGATGCGCCACCAAAATAAACGGACGAAAGACGATAGCGCTCACGACGATGGAATACGCATCGACACTGTGAACGATAAAAAATATTACGAAGGCGAGGAGGACCTCACAACCGATATGGACGAACTCATTCGCCTCGTCTCCAGACTGAAGAGATCGCGCGCGGCCAGAACGCAGTCCTTTGGTCGTCGATAGTTTTTTTCATTCGCCTAACGAACAACAACTCTTTCCCATAGAATAGTAATAGAGTTCTGTTATTAATTGTTTCTCAATTTTTAAAAAACGCGGCTATTGGTATGGTATCAAATTTAGTCGATTCGTCGGATGTTCAATTCCGCTAATTGCTCCGTCGTCGCCTCTCCCGGTGCTCTGGTCAACAGACACTGCCCGGTGGTTGTTTTCGGAAACGCGATGACGTCTCGTATGCTCTTCGCGCCGCATAAAAGCATCACTAATCTATCGACGCCAATGGCGAACCCGCCGTGAGGCGGCGCCCCGTATTGAAACGCTTCGAGCAAGTACCCGAACTTATCCTCGGCTTCCTCGGTGGACATCCCGATCGCTTTGAATACTTTTTCTTGGACGTCGCGCCGGTAAATTCTTAAGCTTCCGCCGCCAATTTCGACGCCGTTATATACTAAATCGTACGCAATCGCTCGCGCCTCGGTTAAATCGTCTGGGTTTTTCTCGTAATCTTCCGTGTTTGGCGCGGTGAACGGATGGTGACACGCCTCGAACCTTTCCTCGTCTTCGTTGTACTCAAACATCGGGAAATCAGTCACCCACAAAACGGCGTGCGCTTTTGGGTCGATCAAATTCAACACGCTCGCGCATTTGTGTCTCACTTTATCCAACGCCGTGTTTACGACTTTCGTTTTTCCGGCGACGAAAAGAAGCAAACTCCCCGGCGGCGCGGTGGATTTCGCGATTATTTCTTCCGCGCACTTCGCCAAGCCTTCGACTAAACCTTTCGCACCTTCCAACGTCTTCCCGTCCTCTGCGACTCGGCAAAAGAACACTCCGCTTGCACTTCCCGCGTTTACCGCGTCTTCGAAAATCTCGCCTTTTGGTTTTAATTTCGCGTTGGATATTTTATTCTTGCCCGCTTGAGAATCGTCCACGACTAAGACTTTCACGCTCGATCGCGATGTCTCCAACGCCGATTTAAACGGTGGAAACTCGGTGTCTTTCAAAACGTCGTTCAACGTCGTCATCTCTAGATCAAACCGCAAATCCGGTTTGTCGCTTCCGTACTTTTCCATCGCCTCGGCGTAGGTCATTCTTCGAAACGGTTGTTGCACTTTCTTGTGCATGCCGCTCGCCTCTAAAAATACTCTCTCGGCGACGTTCATGATACCATCCGCGTCGGTAAACGACATTTCCACGTCCAACTGCGTGAATTCCGGTTGTCTATCGGCGCGTAAATCTTCGTCTCGAAAACACCTGGCGACTTGGTAATACCGGTCGCATCCAGAAACCATCAACATCTGTTTAAACAACTGCGGCGATTGCGGCAGAGCGTAACAACTCCCCGCCGAGGCTGTCCTCGCCGGGACCAAATAATCCCTCGCGCCTTCCGGCGTTGGTCGACTCAACACCGGCGTTTCGATTTCCATGAAATCAAACTCCTCTTCTAACACTTTCCTCATCTGCCGAATCGCCTCGTGCCTTCGTCTCAAGTTTTTCAACATTTTCGGTCTTCGCAAATCCAACACTCGATTTTTCAACCTCACCTCCTCGCTCGATTTCTCCGCGTTGCCGGCTTTTTCGCTCTCGGAAATCGAAAACGGCAAAGATTTGGACACCACGTTCAGAACTTCAATCGATTCCACCTCTACTTCAACCTCCCCAGTCTTTATGTTCTTATTCTTGTTGTTCCGCTCGCGAACGACGCCGACGACTTTCACCACGCACTCCGAGCGCAAACTCGATAAAATCTCGTCAATCTTAGCTTGATTCGCGTGTATGCCCTCCGCCGCGCCGATGATTTGCACCAACCCAGAGTGGTCTCGCACGTCCGCGAAGCAAATCCCGCCCATATCTCTTTGCTTATCCACCCACCCGCACAGAGAGACTTTCTCGCCCACCGAGGATATGTCTAAACTTCCGCACAAGGTTGTTCTCGTCGGCCAGGAAAGGAGAGAGGAGACGAACTGTTTCGTCGCGTTGCCTTCCGTTTCTGAAGAAGAAGAAGAAGAAGAAGAAGAAGAGGAAGAAGAGGAAGAGGTGACAATCGTCCTCCCGTTGTTTTTCTCTTGTTCTTTCTGCTGCTGCGTCGCCGTCGTCGTCGTCGTTTTCATCGTCGTCCTCCTCAGCCTCGCCGCCGAATTTGACGATGATGATGGTATTAAATTGGAACAACAAAAAGACATCATCCTCGCACTCCTACTGCTCGTCGTCGTCAAAGTAGTCGCAGTGTGAGTAATAATCGCGCTTGGTCTTCTTCGTCTCAAAAGGAGTAAAATATTCGTCGTTTTCGTCGTCGTCGTCGTTCCAGAGATGATGCGTATTCGCATTTATCTCTTTAAGAGTGTAGTGCACTCTTTGTTTTGTTCTCCCGAAAAAAGTAACAAAAACACACAACAAAAAAGAAGTCAAAAAAAAAAAAAGGAAACTCTAGA
>Ga0213863_10002423_pt1 | contig 13253 bp, 12 predicted proteins | sample PICome_8_FD_160128 | JGI IMG/M metagenome (GOLD analysis project Ga0213863, IMG submission 160128) | Coastal seawater microbial communities near Pivers Island, North Carolina, United States - PICO497 | ecosystem: Environmental > Aquatic > Marine > Coastal | place: USA: North Carolina... | reverse complement strand
TGAATCAAGTATACCCATCAACTTATCTTTTGAATAATGTATTGCATTTTAGTAATAAATTAAATATAAACAAAATTAAATCAGCATTTAAGTATATGAAAGGAGAGAAAGATTATAGCTGTTTTCGGTCTTCTGGATGTTCAGCAAAAAGCCCCATTAAGAATATAAAATCGATTAAGATTATTAAACAGAATAATTTTATTTATGTAGATATAACCGCTAATAGTTTTTTATATCATATGGTTAGAAATATAGTTGGCGCATTATTAGATATAGGTATATCAAAGAACAGACCTGATTCTATTAGGGACCTAATTAGTTCTTGTGATAGAAAGAAATGTGGAAAAATGGCTCCAGCTTCTGGTCTATACTTAATGTCTGTCACATATCCTAGAAGATATAATATTTCTAAAAATAAAATCTTTGATCTTTCGTAAACTTTGATTTTTGATATCTATTTGCCAATACATGTTAATATAAGATATGAGTAAAACTAAAATTAAATTCTGTGGCATAACTTCAGTTGAAGATTATTTATATATTAATGATCTCGTTGATGTAAATTATATTGGAATGATATTTACAAATAAAAGCCCACGTTATTTAACTATAGATCATGCAAATAAAATTCTACAATCCAGTACAAGGCAAAAATCAATAGTTGGTGTGTTCATGAATCAATCAGAAGCGAGTATTAATAAAATATTAAAAGAAGTTGATTTAGATATTTTGCAATTTCATGGGAATGAGACTCTAGATTTTTGCAATAGCTTTAATAAACCTTTTATAAAAACAGTACATATTAGTAATCAGTCTTTTGAGTTTAACTCTGAATTTAAGAACTCTGCAAACTATTTTCTATTAGATACTAGTATTGACAATAAACATGGTGGAACAGGTGAGAAATTTAATTGGGACTTATTATCTGATAACGTTATAATTTCAGATATTGTAAATAAATCTTCTTTTTTTGTCGCAGGTGGCTTAAATCCGTCTAATGTTTCTAAATTGATTATTGATCATAAGCCATATGGAGTAGATGTAAGTAGTGGATTAGAGTCAAGTGTTGGTAAAAAGGACCATCTTTTGATGAAAAAATTTATAGAAAATGTAAGAATATCCGAGAAAGTAAGTTATGAAAAAAATTAATTATAAATTATTCCCTGACAAAAATGGTCGTTTTGAAGAATTCGGTGGAAAATATGTCTCCGAGACATTAATGTATCCTTTATCTGAATTAGAAAAAGCATATAACAAGATTGCTAAGTCCGTGAGTTTTAAAAAAGAGCTTAATAATGAACTCTGTAATTATGTCGGTAGACCCACACCCATATATCATGCATCTAGAATTAGTAAAGAATTGGGGTCTTGCAATATATTTTTAAAACGTGAAGATCTTAATCATACTGGAGCTCATAAAATTAATAATGCCATGGGTCAAGCGATGCTTGCTAAAGCGATGGGTAAGACGAGGATCATTGCAGAAACTGGTGCTGGACAACATGGCGTAGCAACAGCTACTGCTTGTGCACGCTATAATTTAAAATGTGTTGTCTATATGGGTAGCGAAGATATTCAGAGACAGAAAGTTAATGTATATAGAATGAAATTATTGGGCGCGGAAGTGATATCTGTAGAATCAGGCTCAAAAACATTAAAGGATGCTCTTAATGAGGCACTTAGAGATTGGGTAACAAATGTAGATGATACGCATTATATAATTGGCTCGGTTGCTGGCCCACACCCATATCCGATGATTGTACGAGACTTTCAATCTGTTATTGGTCATGAATCTAAAATTCAGATGAAAAAAATTAATAAAAAAGCAGATATATTGGTTGCTTGTGTTGGAGGAGGATCAAATGCCATTGGTCTATTTCATCCATACTTAAATGAAGCAGTTGATATATATGGAGTTGAGGCAGGCGGATTCGGATTAAACACTGGTAAACATGCCGCGCCATTAAATAAAGGTAAGCCAGGTGTTTTGCATGGTAATAGAACATATATTATGGAAGATAAAAATGGTCAAATTCAGTCAACGCATTCAATTTCAGCTGGTTTAGATTATCCTGGTGTAGGACCTGAGCACTCTTGGTTGAAAGATAATAAAAGAGTCAAGTATGTTTCTGTAACTGATAATGAAGCTTTAAAAGCATTCTATTATTTGACTGAAAAAGAAGGAATCATTCCTGCTTTAGAAACATCACATGCTTTAGCTTATGCTTTTAAATTGGCAAAAAGTAAAAAGTATAAAAATATACTTATCAATCTCTCAGGGAGAGGTGACAAAGATATTGATACTATTGCTTCTTTAAAAAGGATTAAAGTATGAATCTAATCAATGATGTTTTTAAGCATCAGAAGTCTGTCTTCATAACATATCTTGTCTGTGGCGATCCTGATATTAATAGTACTTTGAAGATAATGCATTCTATGGTTGAAAATGGTGTTGATTTAATAGAGCTTGGCATCCCATTCACAGATCCAATTGCTGATGGTCCTGTTATACAGAAAGGTATTGAAAGAGCCCTCAAGAATAAAGTGTCTCTTTTAGATGTGCTGAACTTAGTATCCAAATTCAGAGATAAAAATAAAAAAACCCCCATTGTATTAATGGGCTATATGAATCCTATAGAAAATATGGGATACAGAAAGTTTTCATCACTAGCTAAGGCAAAAGGTGTGGATGGCCTATTGATTGTGGACCTGCCTCCAGAAGAAGCTAGTAGTATTAATCAAGAACTATCTAAAAATAAACTATGTCAAATATTCTTAGCTTCACCAACTACTGAAGATAAAAGATTAAAAGCCATTGCTAACTATTCTTCAGGTTATCTGTATTATGTATCTCTCAAAGGCATAACTGGCTCATCTCTGATCAGTTACAAGCCAATCAAAAAACGCATTAGTCAGATTAGGAAATTATCTAATAATAAAATCCCAGTGACTGTAGGATTTGGCATCAAAACTCCAGAAGCAGCAAGAAAGATATCTATGTTTTCTGATGGTATTATTATTGGAAGTTCTATAGTAGAATTAATCGAGAAGCATAGAAAGAATAAAACTTTGATGTTTAAAAAAATAGAAAACTTTATAAAGTCCATAAAATCTAGTTTGGTGAAATCATGAGTTGGTTAGATAAAATATTACCTTCAAGAATAAGAGCTAATAAAGAAGAGAAGGGTTCTGTTCCAGACGGACTATGGCATAAATGTGTTAGTTGTGATGCTGTAATATATCGTGCTGAATATGAAAAGAATTTAAATGTTTGTCCAAAATGCAATCATCATGGGAGAATATCAGCTAGAAAGAGAGCTGAGATTATACTAGATTTAGATGATAAACTTGAGATTCTAAATAATATTCAACCAGTTGATATGTTGAATTTTAAAGACAATGAAAAATATAAAGATAAATTAATATCAACCCAAAAGAGAACAGGCGAGAGTGATGCCATGCTGGTGTTCAAAGGAAATATTAATAAAATTCCTGTTATTGCCTGTATCTTCGAATATTCATTTTTTGGTGGATCTATGGGTTCTGTTGTAGGTGAAAAATTTTCTTCAGCAATTAAAATATGTATTGAAGAAAAAAAGCCATTAATCTGTTTTTCTGCTAGTGGCGGAGCAAGAATGCAAGAATCTTTATTTTCACTTTTTCAAATGGCAAAAACTAGCGCATCCTTAAATAGTCTCTCTTCAGAAGGTTTGCCGTATATATCTGTTCTCACTGACCCTACAATGGGAGGAGTATCAGCAAGTTTAGCTATGTTGGGTGATATAAATATTGCTGAACCAAATGCATTAATTGGTTTTGCTGGCCCTAGAGTTATTGAACAGACTGTTGGGGAAAAATTACCTAAAGGTTTTCAGAGAAGTGAATTTCTCCAAGATCATGGTTCTATAGATTTTATAGTAGATAGAAATAATCAAAAAAATAAATTAGCACAAGTTATTTCTTCTTTAATGAGTAACTACAATAGTGAAAAAAAATCTTAATACATTACAGGATTGGCTAGATTGGCAACAAACACTCCACCCCCTAAATATTGACTTTAAACTAGAGCGAATAAAATCAGTTTATAATAAACTCAATATACAAGAGATTGCTAAAAAAATAATAATAGTGGCTGGTACAAACGGAAAAGGCTCGACTGTGGCTATCCTGGAGAGTATTTTACATGAATCTAAAAAAACTGTAGGAACATTTACTTCGCCGCATATTACCAGTTACAACGAGCGAATAAGGTTCAATAAACAAAAGGTTAAAACTTCTGAATTAATTGATACCTTTAAAATGATTGATGATATTAGAGGTGACACAACTCTAACTTACTTTGAGTTTGCAACATTAACAGCATTTTATTTATTTAGTCAGCGAAATTTAGATTATGTAATTTTAGAAGTTGGGCTTGGTGGAAGACTTGATGCTACTAATATAATTGATAGTAATTTATCAATAATTACATCTATAGGTATAGATCATACTGAGTTTCTAGGTACAACTATTGAGAGCATAGCCATGGAAAAAGCTGGAGTCATGAGGCCTTTTAAACCTTGTATATATGCTGGCCAAACACCACCTTCATCGCTCTTTAAATATGCTAATAAAGTTAAATCTAGCTTGCAATATAACCAAAATAATTTTGAGGCAAAAAGATTAGAAAAGACATGGATATGGAGCGACTCAACTCATCAACTTGAATTGCCTTTATTGCCCCTAATAGGAGATTTTCAATATGATCATGCCGCAGCATCTATTAAAGCTCTTAAGCTTATTGATCCATCGTTGCTTGACAATAGTGAATATATCAGTGAAGGCATAAAAAATATATCTCTGCTTGGAAGATATCAAATCTTATCTAATTCACCTGATATTATATTAGATGTTGCGCATAATGAAGATTCTGCTCAAAAACTTCAAGAAAATCTTAATAAATCGCCAGCAACTTCTACAGTTGCTATTGTAGGTATACTTAAAGATAAAGATGTCTACAGTTTAATTAAACCCATGATTGACATTGTTGATAGATGGTATTGCGTCACAATTGATAGCAGTAGAGGTATGAATGCAAAAGAAATCAAAGCCAGGATATCTACATTAGTAAGTAAGAAAAAAATATATACTTATGATTCCATGCAAGATGCTACTTCTAAGGTTATTCCTCAATTAACAAGAGACAGTAGGTTAATCGTCTATGGTTCATTCTATACTGTGTCAGAATATTTATCTTGTCATAAATCATTAAATATTGAACAAGTAAGTAACAATGAACTCTAAAAAATTATATTTATTATTTACATTTATTATAATACCAATTTATATATTCTTTACACCAATCAAAGATTATTTAGAAAATTTTAATAAACTTACATACTCACTAGAAATGCCTAAAAATAATCTATTGAAAAATGATCATTTCATCTCTGATGATCAGATCATAAACTTAGATGATAATTTTTTATTAGAGCAAAAAATATCAGAGTCATGGGTTTTAGTTTTTCCAAATATAACTGAAAATTTAAACTCTGCTTTTTTGGATAAAATTAATAATATTGGTATAACTTCGATGATAGAGATTAATCATAAAGATAGTATAATTTTTGGGATTGGCCCCTTCATTGATAAACAAATGGCTGAGAGTATTTCTCTAAAGATTTTTAAGCATACAGGAGAAAAAGGAGAAATAAAGAGGCTTAATAACTGATGATTACAATTGATATAATTATTATGGTATTTCTTTTTTACTGGGCTATTCGTGGCTTCATAAAAGGTTTGGCTTCAGAAGTTATCTCATTAATCATTTGGTTAATAGCAATTTATATTACATTAAATTTCTTTTATATACCTAAAGATTTTATTCAGTCTTATATAGACTCTCCAGAATTATCGTCAATAATTACTTATCTATTGATTTTTTTATTCACTTTATTTGTTGCCTTGGTTTCAGGCTTCTTTGTGTCTAGATTTGTGAATATGATGGGTTTATATTCATTTAATAAAGTATTTGGTTTCATTTTTGGATTAATAAAAGGATTTGCATTAGGCCTATTAATTAATTTCTTTATTATAAATATGCAATTATCTGACAGCAAAATTCTCTCGGATTCACAATTTATCCCTTATTTTGACTATTTTTTAGATAATTTTTTCAAATCTAGTGATTCACTCTTTGATAGTTTTCAATTAAAAATATAAGATATAGCATATGTGCGGTATAGTAGCTGTTTATGGGACCAATAATGTAGTTCGCGATATATACGAGTCGTTAACAGTACTCCAGCATCGTGGCCAAGATGCTTCTGGTATCCTAACTAATCATGATGGAAAAATTACTCTTAGAAAATCACTGGGGCTTGTCAGAGATGGTTTTGACCTTAAGCATATCAGCAGATTAAAAGGAAACCTTGGTATTGGCCATGTAAGATATCCTACAGCTGGAAATGCCAGTAGCTCTTCAGAAGCTCAGCCTTTTTATGTAAATTCTCCTTATGGGATAGGTTTAGCTCATAATGGCAATCTTATTAATTCTTCAGATTTAAAACAAAATCTATTTTCTGAAGATCTTAGACATATAAATACCAAATCTGATTCTGAAATTTTATTAAATATATTTGCTCATGAGCTACACCTTCATAGCAAAGAATCTTTTACGCCTGATGATGTTTTTTATGCAGTTGCAGGTGTTCATAGAAGAGTTCAGGGAGCTTATGCGGTTGTGGCATTAATCTCAGATCGCGGAATTGTAGCTTTCAGAGATCCTATGGGCATCAGACCTTTGTGTTTTGGAACAAAAACTGTTAATGGTAAGACAGAAACAATGATTGCATCAGAATCCGTTGCATTGGATTCTGCTGGCTTTAAGTTGGTGCGCGATATCAAGCCTGGTGAAGCTATATTTATTGACATTAATGGAGAAATTCATACAAGATTATGTCAAAAAGAAACTGGACACTGTCCATGTATTTTTGAATTCGTTTATTTTGCAAGACCCGATACAATTATAGATGGAATCTCAGTTTATTCTGCTAGGATGAAAATGGGAAAAGCATTAGCAAAAAAAATTACTAAAGAATGGAAAGATCATGACATAGATGTTGTAATGCCAATACCTGATACCAGCCGAATATCAGCATTAGAATTATCAATATCTTTGAAAGTGCCTTTTAGGGAAGGTTTTATAAAAAATAGATATATTGGCAGAACATTTATTATGCCAGAACAAGAACAACGTGCTAAATCTGTTAAAAGAAAATTAAATGCTATAGCTTCTGAGTTTAAGAATAAAAATGTTTTATTGGTTGATGATTCTATTGTTAGAGGTACCACTTCTAAGCAGATTATAGATATGGCAAGAGAGGCAGGAGCAAAAAAAGTATATATGGCGTCTGCAGCTCCTCCAGTAAAATATCCTAATGTATATGGAATAGATATGCCTGCTAGTCATGAATTTGCAGCTGATGGTAGAACAGAATCTGAAATATGTAAATTAATAGGGGCTGATAGATTATTCTATCAAAACTTAGATGATTTAATTGCAGCAGTAAAAGATACAAACTCACATGTAACAAAATTTGATTCATCATGTTTTGATGGAAGGTATGTTGCTGGTGATGTAACTAAACAATATCTCAAAGAACTTGATGATCTTAGAAACGATGCTGCAAAAAATAAGGATAATAATGATGCCCATGATGATGTAATGGTGTATTAATTATGTCCAGGCTCGATTTTCTGCTCGACGAATCAATTAATATATTTAAAGAAAAATATCCTAAATCTTTAACAGATAAATACCTAATAGTTTCACCGAAAGATCAGAAGTTGATTTATGTATCTGATAAAAAAATAAAAATATCTTATTCTATTTCTACATCTAAATTCGGTCTTGGTAATCTGAATGATTCATTTAAAACACCGATCGGCTTACATGTTATTGTTGAAAAGATAGGAAGTGAAATGCCGATATTTACTATTTTTAAAGGTAGAAAGCCACTAGGAAATAATATGACACTCACTGATTTGTATGATGATAAAAAAGCCTATGATGAACATTTTGAAAATCATGAAGATGTTATCACCTCAAGAATTTTAAGACTTAGAGGATTAGAGTCTAATATTAACCTTGGCGGTAATGTTGATTCATATGATAGATATATTTATATACATGGGACAGCACATGAAGATAAAATAGGTCAGAAAGCCTCACACGGCTGTATTAGAATGCTTAATTCAGATATTATCGAGCTGTTTAATATATGCCCAATAAACATGCATGTCCTAATATTAGATAATTAAGTTAATTAAATCAGATGGTTTTTTTATAATTTTATCAGCATGCCATGATTCAGCTGATTCATCTTTATGTATAAATCCAAAATCTGCCGCTATAGTATACATTCCAGCACTTTTGCCTGCAATAATATCTCTTTCATCATCTCCAACATAAATACACTCTGATGGTTTAATTCCTGCTAATTTTGAAGCTTCTAATAGTCCTTCAGGGTTTGGTTTAGGCTCATTCACCATATCACCTGTTATGAGACACGTCACTTTTTTGTCAATTAATAATCCTTTTAGAATTTTATTGACATACTTTGAGTGCTTGTTCGTCACAATCCCCCAAGGAATCTTGTTATTTTCTAGATGATCAATTAATTTACTCATATCATCTATCATTTTTGTATGAATAAAACATTTATCAGAATATTCCTGAAGAAATTCTGCTCTCAATAAAGACGAGTCAATAGGTCTTCCGTTTACATGTGAGGCATATTCAATAATACCTATAGCACCCCTTGATATATGTGTTTTCAATTCAAGATAATCAACTGTTTTGAATTTATTACGTGACAACACAATATTAAGAGCATTACACATATCTTCTGATGTATCTGCAAGTGTTCCATCTAAATCAAATAGTACACAATTGATATTAGTCATTTTTTAGTAGCCGTCATGAAATAGTTAATTTTTGTTATTGATGAGTAGGTAAAGCTATAATCAATAGGGTTGAGTTTAACACCTTTAATATTATCAATATTAAGGTCAACCATCTCTAACATTTTTGCTAACTCAGATGGTTTTATAAATTTCTTATATTGATGCGTGCCTTCTGGGACAATTTTTAGGATATACTCAGCCATTATCTTGGCTAATGCAAATGATGTTATATTCCTATTTATAGTTGACAAGAATACTTTTGTACCTTTCTTACAAATGGATGATATATCTTGTATTAACTTTAATTGATCAGGAACATGTTCTATTAATTCAAAGCAAACTATGGCATCATATTTTTGATTATTTTTTTTTATATGATCTTCTAAACTTGTATTCAAATAATTTACATTAAAATTTTTTTCTTTTGCATGATCCTTGGCTATTTGAATTGTCTTTTTAGATGCATCGAGTCCAGTAACATTTGCTCCTCTATCTGTTAGCTCTTCTGCTAGTATCCCGCCACCACAGCCAATATCAAGTATATTAGAATTTTTAATATCTAGATGTTGTTGAATATAATCAAGTCTTAACGGAGTCAAGTTGTGGATCAGTTTATAAGGACCACGTTTATTCCACCATTCATGAGCAAAAGAATCAAAATTGTTAATCTCTTTTTCATCAATATTCATTTTAGCCTCTCGTGTTCAATTGACCTAAACCTATCATATATCTTTTCTTCCGAAATAGTCATTAATTTTTTATTTTTCATTATATATTTACCAGACATCCAAACATTATCGATGTTATTAGATTTTAATTTTCTCTCTAAACCATTAAAGTAAAGTGGTCCTCTTTTTAATAACTCATTTACATTAAACGATATAATATCTGCTAAATACCCTTTTGATAATAATCCTATACGATTTTCTAACCCTATAGCTTTAGCTGAATTTATTGTTATAAAATCAAGTAAATCTTTGGTTTTAATTTCTTCTTTCAGTATATTTGCTGACACTGATAATATTGAAATATCTTCGAGAATGTTAGACAATGAACTATCAATCGCGAAACCTGAAGACATAGTAATATTTATTTTATTATTGAGAATTTTATTAATATTAATATTTTTTGATAATATTTTTGTAAATTTATCAATATCAAGGTTTACTCTATAATTTCCTAATATCTTAATATCGTCTTCACTAAGATTTATTGTTTCTAATAAAGTAAACTTATTGTTTAAAATATCTGTTTTCTCTAAATATTCAATAGGTCTACAATTATATTTTCTGAGTGAATATTTTATTTCTTTTTCTGAGTTATAGACATTCATCTTAACTGGGATATCTAATTCATTAGATATATTTGATATTTTCTGAAGACTTTCTTCAGAGACATTTTCTATTGATATAGGATTAAAAAAAAATTGTATATCTGGATCGTCTTTATAATCATCAAAAATTCTTAGTGATTTATCCAAGCATTGATTTTCATTATCAGCCCACGTAGATTTTTTATTTTGAATGCCTAGACCAATAACACATCTAACATTTGATTTTTTTGCTTGATCAATCATAGATTCTGGAAAAATACCACTATCACACAGTGTAGTGATTCCATTTCTAACCATTTCAAGAATGCTAATTTTTGATGATATATCTCTATGATTCTTTCCAAGCATATTATTTTTAAAATTAGCATAGAGATTATCCTTTATTTTTCTTTCATGATTATTCTCATTTTGCATCCATAATATAGATGAGTCGTTATAACTATTAATTAACCCAGGCATAACTAGATGATTTTGTAACAATATCTTATCATCTGTTAAATAGCTTTTTGTGACTTGATTTGATGGGATGATGTCCTTAATTATATTTCCATCTATAATAATTGAGTGGTCTTCTAATAATGAGTTATTTTTATCATTAAGCATCCATTTAGCGCTTATAATTTTGTCTACATGATTCATAATAATATTATACTTAAATTATCTAATATTTTCCTATGATTTATACGAAATAGCCTTTAAATCGTATATTATGCCTTATTTGGATATTTACAAATTATGTCGTGTATATGACTGGTTTATGATAAAATAGTATTTTAATATACTATAAAGGAATTTCATCATTATATGGCAGAAAATCAAGAAATAAGATTTGAACAGGAAATGAGGCAGTCATATCTAGATTATGCTATGAGTGTCATTGTTGGTAGAGCATTGCCGGATGTCAGAGATGGGTTAAAACCAGTACATAGAAGAGTGCTATTTTCAATGCATGAACTAAATAATGGATGGAATAAAACATATAAAAAATCAGCCAGGATAGTTGGAGATGTAATTGGTAAATATCATCCGCATGGCGACTCTGCGGTATACGACACTATTGTTAGATTAGCACAACCATTTTCTATGAGACATCCATTGGTGGACGGACAGGGTAATTTTGGTTCTGTTGATGGTGATTCTCCTGCTGCAATGAGATACACAGAAGTTAGAATGTCCAAAATATCCCAAGAGCTATTGCAAGATATTGACAAAAAAACTGTTGACTTTTCCCCAAACTATGATGGATCTGAACAAGAGCCATCAGTTCTTCCAACAAGGATCCCAAATCTATTAGTTAATGGTTCAACTGGTATAGCAGTAGGGATGGCCACCAATATACCACCACATAATCTTGGTGAAGTTATAGATGCAACAATAGCAATAATTGATGATCCTTCGTTGTCCAAGAAAGACAAAATTGATGAGTTAATTGCTAGAAGTAATATTCAGGGACCTGATTTTCCAACCTATGGAGAAATTAAAGACAACGGTGGAATTAGAGATGCTCTTATAAGTGGCAGAGGCTCTTTTAAAATAAGGGCAAAACATATCATTGAAAAAAAAGACAATGATAAAACATCAATTGTCTTTACAGAATTGCCATATCAAGTTAACAAGGCTAGGCTAATTGAAAATATTGCTCAATTGGTTAGAGATAAAAAAATTAATGAAATTAGTCAATTAAGAGATGAGTCTGATAAAGATGGAATGAGACTCGTCGTTGAAATTAAAAGAGGTGAACAACATGAGGTTGTATTAGGCTCTTTATATAAACATACAAATGTTCAAATATCATATTCTGTTAATATGGTATGTCTTGTTGATGGGGAACCAAAAACCTTAGGCTTCATGGAAATTCTAAATGAATTTATCAAACATAGGCGTGAAGTTATTACCAGGAGAACTTTATATGACCTTAATAAAGCTAAAAATAAAGCACACTTATTGGAAGGCCTAGGTATCGCTTTGTTGAATGTAGATGATATTATTTCTCTCATAAAAAAATCTAAGAATACCGCCGAAGCAAAGAATTCACTAATTTCTAAAAGTTGGAAACCAGGCCAATTGATAAAATTTCTTGGCATTGTTGACAAACAAACAGAAAACTTTTTACCAAGTGATACGGAATATGGATTAAGCGGTAAAACTTATAAGTTATCTGCCTCCCAAGCTCAAGCTATTTTAGATTTAAAGCTTCAAAAATTAACTAATTTAGAACAAGAAAAGATATTTTCTGATTATGAGTTAACGATTACAGAAATAAAAAGATATATTAAAATTCTAACTGATACCGATGAGCTAGATGCCGTCATGAAGTTAGAGCTTAATGATGTTAAAAAAGAATATGGCGAACCCAGGAGATCACGCGTATCACAAGATGAGGGAGAGCTAAGAAAAGAAGATTTAATTAAAAAAGAAGAAGTTATTGTTGTTTTAACTAAAGCTGATTATGTCAAAAGGCTGCCTGCTACTGATTTTAAAAGTCAACGTAGGGGGGGTAGAGGAATTAATGCAACAAAATTCAAAGATGGTGATGAAGCTAAGCTTCTATGCCAAGCACATACACATGATATAATTTTATGTTTTTCTACATTAGGGAAAGTTTATGCTATCAGAGCATTTGATATCCCTGATCCTAGTAGGCAGGCGAGAGGCAGGCCAATTAATAATGTTTTACCATTAGATAATGATGAATCAATTAGCACTTTTGTTGTTGTAAACTCATTTGATGAGGATGCTTATTTATTTATGTCTACTAAAAATGGCATGATAAATAAAATCCCTATAAATCTTTTCAAAAAAATTAGAACAACAGGTTTAAAAGCTATACTCTTAAAACCAGGAGACGAGCTTCTAGGTGCTCACTATACCATTAAAAACGAACATATTATGTTGGTAGCTCAAAATGGTAAAGCCATTAAGTTTCTAGAGAGTGATGTTAGAGAAAGATTTAGAGGCACATTGGGAGTTAAAG
>Ga0213863_10002421_pt1 | contig 13254 bp, 9 predicted proteins | sample PICome_8_FD_160128 | JGI IMG/M metagenome (GOLD analysis project Ga0213863, IMG submission 160128) | Coastal seawater microbial communities near Pivers Island, North Carolina, United States - PICO497 | ecosystem: Environmental > Aquatic > Marine > Coastal | place: USA: North Carolina | collected... | reverse complement strand
ATAGTTAGTTGTATCTCCTAACACATAAAGTTTCTTATTAGCTAAAGTTCCTCCTATTCCTACATTTTGTGAACTGTCTATTGTAACAGCATTTCCACCATTAGTGTTTATTATTATTGCATTTCCTTCAGTTCCAAAAATAGAACCTAAAACTCCATTATTAACATTATTAAAATTAATTGCAGGTCTTGAACCTCCAGAACCACTAACTGTTAATCCTGTATAATTAGATAAACCATTAACAAGTAGTTGACCACCAAAAGTATTATTACCTGAGCCTGTTTGTGTAATTTTACCACCCAAATCAATATCATCTCTAAATGTAGCAGAGCCACCATTTGACATATCTAATTGTAAAGCAGTAATTGCAGAGCCATTATCGTTCCCATTAAACAAAATATCTTTATCTTGAACAGTTGACCTAATAATTGCATCACTTGATGAATTAGCTATTTCCAAAAATGATGTACCACCATCTTTAAATGCTATTTCGCCACTATCAGCATCAAGAATAATATGTCCTCCAACATCAAGTGTTAGATTACCAGAAGATTTAAATATATCAGCATTAGCACCAAAATATAAATCCCCTGCAATAGAATTATTTCCTGCTCCATTTATATCTACATTTCCAGCAAAAGTTGCGTTTCGTGAACTATCTATTCTTAGACTTTCTAAATTAGTACTGCCATCAACAAAAGATAATCCACTTGAGCCATCTAAAGTATCAAAGAAAAATCTTCCTGCTCCACCTTCAAAAAATCCTTGCCTAACTTTTCCACTTTCTGACCTTAAAGCAAGAATAGGTAAAGCGGATGTTCCATTTACTGTTAATGTTCCATAACCATCAGGTGCAGTATAATTTATTGCTACATTCCCTGCATTTGAAATAACTAATCTAGCATCGCCTAAAGTAGCATTGTCAGAAATTTTAAAATTATTACTATCACTTCTATCAATACCCATAGACATAGTATTGCCATCAGTTTGGAATACTATAAAAGGGTCATCGGTTAAATTTGAACCTATTTGTAATGAGGTTGGATTGGATGCTTTATTAATCAAAACATTTCCTGCAAAAGTTGAGTTTTGAGATGAGTCTATTGTAAGGGCAGTAGTAGTTCCTGTTTGAAATTCAAAACCTGCATTTGCACTTGTACTATTTACAGATGATTTTAATAATGTGTTTGAACCATTTGAACCAATAATTAATTTTCTGTCATCAGTGCCCCCTTTAAATATAGCCATTGTTTGGGAATTTGCATCAAATATTGAATATCCTGAAGATTGAATCCATTGTGCCCTTTGTGAAGTGTTTACATATATACTTAATTCTCCTGAATCTATTATATTTCCATCTAAATTAATATTTCCTGCTATTGCTGTATTCCCACTTGTAGCATTTACTGTAAACTTGTTTGTATTGATTGCTAAATCTCCTGCAAAGGCAGTATTTCCACTTGCTGCAGCTACTGTAAATTTATCTGTATTTACTGCAAAATCCCCTGTTGAACTTAAATTAGTGTTTGTTGTTAATGAGCCATCTACTGTTATTGCAGTTCCTGATTCAGAAACTATTGAATCTGATATTATTTGTGTTCCTGACCATTTTGTAAGATTTCCTACCGTACCAGTACCATCTACTTGTGAATGATCTAATTTAGTCCATTCGTTATTCGCACCAGCAATTACCCAGTCTCCTACAGTCCAGCTCGATATACCATTTAAACTTGTAGTACCACCTACACTAACAACGTAATAATGCCCTTGTGTTATAAATGGCGAATTATCTATTGTATAATTTTCACCACTAATCATTATGTCAGTATCAAGTGAAAGTGTTGTATTATTATCAATTCCTGTAACTAATGCAGTTTGACCATCAACTTGGTTTACTACTTGATCACCTACTGTTACTGTTGATGTAAAACTTTGTGTACTGTCTATTAATTTATTTGCCTGAACTCCTGTAGTTGTACCAGCTGCAGCTTCACCTCCACCTGATCCTAAAACTGGTGAATTTGACGAAGCATCCCAAGATCCCATAAATCTTAATCCACCTGCTAATCCGTTTACTTGTGATTGTAGTTTACCAATACCTTCTAATATCGTGTCTGAAGCTAATACAGAGGATGCTGAAGGCGAAGTTAATCCTGTTAAGACCTTAGCTGTTACTGAATTATTATCTAACGTTACAGCACCACTTACATTATTTGTACCATCAACACTTGATATTGTTCCAGTAGCTTGACCTGTTAAAGATAAATCTCTTGCAGTTTCCCAAGCTGTGGCTGTATCTGCATTTCCTGTAAGATCTCCTGTTACATTTCCAGTAACATTTCCAGTTACGTTTCCTACAACTGCTCCTGTGTGAGTTCCTGCTGAATTACCAGTTAAATCACCTATAACATCACCAGTTACATTACCTGTTAAATTACCTGTTACATTTCCTTGTAAATTTCTATGTACTGTTGAGGGTAAACTTAATGTTATTGTTTGTGAAGCTCCTGATGTATTTATTTGATTTGTAGTACCTTCTACTGTTAAAGTTTCTGAGTTTAAAACAACAGCACCACTTCCTGAATCAGTTTGAAAATCTAAATCACTAGCGTTATTTAAACCTTTTACATAAGCAGTTGTCGCTATCTTAGTTGAATCGTCACTTGATGCTTGTGTCGTAGCTACCGAACCATTTGGTAAGGTTACTCCAGCACTTGGGAATTGTAAACTCAATCCTTGACCAGATGCACTTGATTCTATTTGATTTGCAGTACCTGTGACAGCAAATACTTGAGTGTTTAAATTAACATCTCCTGTTCCACTATCTCCACTAAAATCTAAATCACTTGCAGCATCTAAAGTATCTACGTATGATGTTGTAGCTATTTTTGTAGAATTGTCTCCTGCTGTTTGTGTAGTAGCTGTAGATCCATTTGGCATTACAACCCCACTTGAATTTAAAGAAATTGTTAAAGTTTGTCCTGAAGCTACTGTTGTTATTTCATTAGACGTACCACCTATGTTAAATATTTGTGAATCTAAATCTATTTGACCTGTTCCAGTATCACCTATAAAGTCTAAATCTTCAATAGTTATCTGAGCAGCTACATAATCAACTATAGCAGCAGTAGTAGGGATTGTAGTATCATTATCATTGTTACCAATACCATCTGCAGCATCTACAAATTTAGTTATGATAATATTTTCACCTGTATCTTTTAATGATCCAAATTCTAATATAGATGTAACTTTAAAATCACCAGCAGTATTTACAAATAAGCCAGTTCCTGTACCGTTTCCATCTGTTATCTCTTTTAGACTTGCAGTTATAGCAGCATTATCAATAGTTTTGATTAATCCTGTATAAGTATCTGAAATCCTTGTGTTAAATAGACTTGCCATAATTTTGTTTATTTTTAATTTCTTGTTTCTTTAAAAACGTTTTTAGTTTTTCAATGTTTTTTTTCTTTGGTTTATATCTCATAGTACCCATCCGTTAAATAAAGCGTCATAATCTGGATATATATCGTCATTTGTATTACTTGTATATTCAGGATAATCTGACTGGTTAAATGACATAAAATCTATGAAACGTCTTGAGTAATATTCCATAAACTCTCTTGCTTTGTCAACTAAATAATCTACTTCGTTTTTTCCTACCGTGTCGCTAGTTTCTGATCTATGCTTAAATACTCCACCATTCTTAATAGAATAAGCAGCAAATGGTATGTAATAAACCTGTGCTGACCAAATTAACATTGGTTGTAAATAAGTGTTTAATAATGTTTTGTATTTAGCATTAGCCACATCATCAATTTCACCATTAGCTATTAATGTTGATATTTTATTATATAGATCCGTACCTGTATAATTCTGTATATCAATCTCTTGAGCTATCTTGATAAACTGTATAAATTTATCTGTGTCAACGTTTCCATCTAATATGGAATTTCTAACAAGATCTGTTCTATTTATAAATAATGCTGTTGCCATAATTTTCTATTTTGGGTATGCTCCTTCATTCGGCATATTAACAGGTGCAATTACTGATTCTTTTGTACCTCTTGGATTTTTAATATAAGTTTTAGGTATTTCTCTAGTTTTTTTATAATCTAATATATCTTCAGATGGCTTTGTATTTGCTTTTAAACGATATAACACACGATTCCATTTGTGACGGCAATAAATACCACCTTTAAATTTAAACAAGTCATACGGCTTCCCTTTATGTCCTAATTGTTTATTAACACCATCTCTAGATGCTTTGTCAATATCTTCTAGTCTATATACTATTCCACTTTTTGATAATGTCATCATATTCTGACAAAAATCTCTTGTAGAATTACTTGGTTTTTTAGATCCTACTGCATACTTATATCTAATCTTATAATTTTTTGAATCTAAATAACTAAATCCACTAGGTTTAGCTGTAATTTCATCTTTTAACTGTTGAAATAAGTTCTTTTTTTGTTTAATACAGATATTAGCCCAATCCTCATCACTTATATCAGCTCCTTCCTCTAATTCATCTACTAATTCCCACTCATCTCCAACTACTTCACCTTTTAAATTATGTAATATTTGTTCTCCAAGCTCTATTGACATTTCTTCGTGATTCTCACAAGGCATATACCATACCTTATCACCCTCTTTATGTTCGTGATGACCTGAGCAACCCATTTGCTCTGCCATAGCTTCAGCTTCTTCTATCGTTTCATAAACCTCACGCCCATCTATCTTTTTTAGAGCCATTTTAACTCCAGTTTCTTCTTCAATTTCTTCATCATTTTGTACGCTTCTATCTACATCTGTAAATTCTAACGGCTGTAACGTAATAAAATAAAGATTTAAAGCAATATCGTTATATGCAAGTATCTGATCAAAACAGTCTATTAAAAGTTCTTGAAATGGTCTTATAACTGTGTTATCCATAAGTAAGGATGCAGTTTTTATTTCGTCTGCGTTATTACCTAGTCCAGTATTGTCTTTTATACCTAATAACATAGGGCTAACAACTCTATGAGCTACTAATACCTTACTTTGTGATTCATCACTTAAGAATTGATATTGACTATGTGCATCACTTAATTGTACTGGCGTGATCTCAGCTTGTGCATCTTTATTATCGTTAAATGCTAATATAAATTTACCAGCATTACTAGATCCACTAAATTTTTGAGCTATTCTTGCTTCAATTAGTTCTCGTTCCTGTGGGTTTGGTGTACCATTATTAAAGTTTATCAACATACTAGGAGCTAGTCCGTTCATAATGTTGTTTAAATGATAGTTAGAAATTTCTTCTTCAAGCTCACAGTATTGTAATCCACCTTGATAATCAACTGGTGCATAGTAATAAAATCCAGCTTTGTATGGTTTTACATAATATATTTCTATGTTTTCTTTTGACATTCCATAAGCAGGTATTCTCAAAGGCTTGTCACTAGGTTTTAATTTAGTCCAGTCTTTAAAATAATAGTAGGCTGGTATGTCTCCATCTGCATTTGCCTTTTCAGCTCTTAAAGTTTCTATAGGCATATGTTCTACTTGTGCAATTTTAGATCTATCCTTAGAATAAATTACTTGCATCGCACATTGACCCATCAATTTTAAGTCATAACACAACTTTCTTACAATATCCTTTTTAAATAATGTAATCATTTGTGCATATTGGTCAGGTTTTCTATCCGAATCGGTAGCTCCTAAACCTTTACCATAAATCTGTTGACTAATACCATTAATACAGGCATTATTTGTAGGACTTCCATTGTATCTATCAATTAAAAACTGAAAGTAATTATTATCTGCACCATAACCCACCCACTCTTTGTTTGGAACTTCTACGATTTCAGGTGATGTGTATGTACTAAGGTTTACAAAACTGACTTCAGATTTTGATCCTTTAACAAACTGTCCTAAATTATTTCTTTTTCTATTTTTCATATTACAATGTAATCATTATTATAAGAATTGTCTGTAACGTATTGATTTTTATTAATGTTATAATATAGATTATCACTTTGATCTATTTCTTGATCAGTACAGAAAATCTTGTCTTTATATATATCTACTATGTTTGTTGTGTCTACATTCCAAAATTCATTATAAACTTCCCATAAAAAATAATTAGTATTCCAAAAGTTCGGATCGCTAAATAACTTTATGTCGTAAAAATGCCCTTCAACTAAAACAGGACTAAATGCCTGATTAAATGTCAAATAATTACCAGATGTAACTGCATTGTTTATTTCATACGTTTGTGTAACGTTTGTACTATCGTCTCTAATAGATAACGAAAATTCTGCACCAAACGTTCTTGGTATAACTTTAAATGCTTGTGCTGATGTAGTTGTTGTTAAGACTATCATTAACTATATAACGTATTTAATAACTTATTTTGTAGAAATTAAAAGGCAAAAAAAAAGCACCCCTAAGGATGCTCTTAATTTTCATAATTTATTATTATGGAGTTGGGTTAATTGGAGTTTCAGATGCAGGAACAATTAGTCCACTAGCCAAAAAGTATGGAGCTGTTTCTTCCATTCCCTCCATTGTTAGTGTGAATCCTGACAGATCTCCAGCTGCAGCTCCTGTTACGGTAGTTCCACCTGTGCATTCCATTCCGTTTTCTAGTCCACATAAGAATTGATTCCCATAATAATCTTCAACGACAACGTAAGGTCTTCCAACTGCAATAAGTTGTAGTTCTGCCTGAGTCTGTGCGTCAAGATATGTTAATGTTAAGTTTAATGTTTGTGTAAAAAAAGTAGTGCCATTTTCTCTAGAACTTGTAATTGTAGTTTCCAAAGATGAGTTACCTTTTACATCATACTGATACCAGTCTGGTTGAGTTCCTGTTATTGATGAAACCTCACCATCTGCTCCGACAACAACTCCAGTTAATCCACCGAAGTCTCCGAACCATACTGTTTTAATACCACCAAAGGCACTTTTGCAGGGTAACAGTCTACCTTTATTTAATGTACAAGCCATATTATTTATATTTTTTAATAAAAAAGGGTAAGTAGGCACTAACCCACCTACCCTAATTTTTGGTTAATTTATTTATTAAGAATAAAGAACTATTTCAGATCCTATTCCATATTGTACTCCAGCAGTAAATCTCATTATTACTCTAACGTTTTTACTTCCATCAATGTCAGCCATATCAATTAGCTTAACAAGGTTGTAGTCAGACATTAAACCTGTTCCAAAGAATAAGTTAGATCTCTGAGCAGCAAACATATAGTTACTTGGTAATCCATTAGCAACAAAGATTTTAACACCATCTATAGAAAGGTTTTCACCTCCACCATACCATAGTGTTCCTCTGTTGTCAATACCATTAGCTCCAATAGAACCTACATTTTCAGATCCTGCAACGTTTGATAAAGCAGCATATCCACCTAATGCTCTAACGTATGCTTTTGCAACGTTTTGAGATACATAGATAAATAAATCATCTTTTCCGTATAATGTGCTTGGAATAGCATCTACTACCTTTCCTAATTCAGCAATTACGTTACCTGAGTTTACACCTCCACCTACAGCAGCAACGTCAATTACGTCAGCATCAGCAGCAGCTAAAGTTGTGAATCCATCAAATTCTCCAGCTTGAGCTCCACCTAAGTTTCCTTGCCAGATATTGTTTTCTGTAGATGCAGATACTTGTTCTGCAACGTGAGCAATTAAGAAACTTGAAAAGTCAGGAGGTAAGTTATCAAAAGCTGAATAGCCCATTGATACTGCACCCCAGTCTGATTCAAATGGAGTTTTACATAATTCAAGGTTAACTTGAAATTGTTCTGGCTGGATAATTCTCTCAGTTAGAGTTACAGACCCAGCAGATGTGAAGTCACAAGAATCATCTGTAATTAAACCAGAAGTAACTACTTTTTTCATAACTTCTTTAAACTTAATGTTTGGCTTAATTTCGATAGCACCCTGACTTAGTGTGTTACCACTCAATAGAGCAGCAGCGATGTACTTACCTGCAAATTCTCCAGCATAAGTAGTAGTAATAGTTGGTTGTGGCATAATTATTTATTTTTATTTATTTAATTGATTTAATATATAATCCATAGTAGAAGGTCGTCTGTTAGGACTTATTCTAAAATGTTCTTTTTTTGAATTATTAGCTTCAGGACTGTGCTTTATTGGAGCAGAGGCTGGTTTAGATAATTCTTCTTTTAATTCATCGTTTACTTCTTCGTTAAATTCTTCTTTTACAGTTCTAGATTTTGGTTGTCTTGAAACTTCTTCTTGTTCCATTTCTACTTCCTCATCTTCTTCCATATTTTTTTCACCTACTTTAGATTTAAGATCAGCAATAGCATCTTCAAGATTTTTGATTCTCTTTTCCATACCTTGCCAGTCATCTACAGCAGCTTCTTTACCATCATCTCTCATTTCTTCATCATCATATTCTAAATCTTCAGTTTCATCTTTAGATTCTTCTTCTTTTTGTGGTACTTCGTCAGATACTTCTCTAACGTCATCGATAATTCCTTCTTCAGATATGACTACAAGTCTACCATCCTCTAGTAAGTATTCACCTACTGGCATAGCAACTTTTTCATCATCTGTTAAAATGAATATCTCTTTACCTTTTTCAAACGACTCAGCTTCTACACGAGTTCCGTTTTCTAATTTCATTTCTTCAAGTTTCACTTCTATATTTAAAAGTGTCTTAATTTGATTTAACATTTCAGTTGATTTCATAATATATATATAACGGTTATTGATTTTAATTTTGCATTTTTAAACTGTTCTTGATATAACTCCAATGCCTTGAGCCCATAAACTACCGTCACAGCATTTTACAGAATACTTATTTTCGTCTTTACAAAAACAAGCTCTCCTAGATCCTTTGGGACTTGTATAACTTGGGAAAAATTCTTTATTTGTTCTTCTCATCTTTTAATAGGTACACAATTAGGCACTTCTTTACCATCTTTGATCTTAGTTCCATATTGCTCATATCCATTCCAACAAGGCTTCTTAAGTTCTGCTGTATCTCCTATTAAGATCTGTTTAATTTGATTTAATATTTCTTCTGACGATTTTTCTTCAGATAATCCTACTGCATCTTTAGGTCTTTCCATTTTATCAGCAAAATAGCCTTCTATTGAAAATCCTTTTACCTTGCCAGTTTTTACATAATCGTTCCAAACCTCATCATTGTTTACTTTTACAGCACCCATCCAAGTTCCAACTGGTACATTCATACCATACTTTCTAGACTTATCGTGTACCTCATCTTCAACTAACCAAGATTCAACTAAACTCAATCCACTTAATTCGTGTTGATGTTCTAATGTTGAATTGTTTTGATTTCCTTTTGTAAGATACATTTGCGAGGCTTTTAAGACAGTATCTTTTGAGAAATATATATAATACTCATCCTCACCATTGTTTCGATATATCGGCTTGTTAGGTATCAACAAAGCTCCCATTAATAGCTTTTTGTCTTTAGATATTTCTGCTAACTTAATTTCTTCGCTTTTTAATGCTATAAAATCTTCTTCTATTGCTGGGCTTTCAACTATTGAGATAGCATCTATACCACTCATCTCTTGTGTTTCGTCTAATATTAATTCGACTATTTTCATATTTTATATAACGTTTTTAATTAATTATTTTGCATTTATATGGTTGCTCCTTCTACAATGTTACGTTCTAAACCTTGTGCTGTTGTAACGTCATTACTAACAACGTATGCTCGTGTCGGTGCTTGTCCTCCTATAGCTTCAGCTAATTGACTAGCTCCACCTTGACCTACTACATTAAAAGCAGGGGGTGCAGGTGATGGTGTGATAGGTGTTGGAGTAGATACAGATCCTCCTCCTCCAGCTCCAGCTTGTGTTGCAGCATTTTTTGTTGAACTAACAGCAGATTTAACTGCACTTAACACACTTGCTCCAGTTGCTATTGCAGTTAATATAAATGGAATGTTAAATGGTGGAGGTGCAGTATTTGCAGCTTTTGCTACTGAACTGGTTGTTTCAGTTGAAGCTTCAGCAGCATTAACAGTAGCTTTTGTTATAGCAGTTTTACCAGCTAGTATTTGTTCTTTAGCATTTATTACAAACTCTTTAGCTAACATCAACTGTTTAGCCAGTAATAGAGCTTTACCAAGTTTTGTTTCCTCACCTGCTAGAGCTACAGCATTATTAAATGTAGCATCTTGTTGTGCTTTCTTTTGATCTTCAATTTCTTTTAAAGCATCAGCTTCTGCTTGAGCTTCGTCTATTTTTACTTGTTTACGATCTGCGTCTGTTGCATCAAATTCAGCTTGTTTTTCTTTTCGTTTCGCTTCTTTGGCAGCTTCTAAATCATCTGTTGCTATACCTGCAGCAATAGCCTTGTCTATAAGCTCTTGATAATACTCGTCTATTTTCTGTAATTCTAATGCTCTTGCATCTGCTTCCTCTACTGCTTCTGCATCTCTTATGTTCTTTTTTAATGTAGCTAGTTCTGTTTCTTTGGCTGTTATAGCAGCAGTTTCTTCTGTCTTTGCAGCTATAATCTGACTTGTAACTTCTTTTTGTCTTGTAAGTCTCTGAGTTTCTAACTGTATTAAATTAGCTTTTAACTGAGCCTCCTCATCTAGATCTTCTTTTGTTGACTTAGATAATGAGTTTTCTAATACCTTAGCATCTAATCTCATTTTAGCAGCAGCTATCTCTTTATTAGTAATATCTTCTTCTAGTTTACCAGCTTCTTTTAAAAATTCAATACGTTGTTGTGCTGTAAAGTTCTCTTTGTCTATTGCTTTTTCTAATAAATCAGCTCTATCTCTATCAGACTTTGCTCTTGCTACTTGTAAATCTCTTTCTACTTTATCAGCTTTAGCTCTCATATCAGCTAACTCTCCAGCTTGTTTTATTTCTTTAGCCGTTTCTTCACCAAAGTTTTTTATACCATCAGTAGCTTCTGTGATATTTACTGTCATTTCTGCAAACGCAGCTGTTGCTCCAGCAAAATCTCCAGTAATTAATTTAGCCATAGCCTTACCTGCATTAAATATACCCATTCCAAAGTCTGCTACAATGTCTGTTACATTACCTACTATGACACCTATTTTAGTCATAATCTTAGCAAACTTATTTTGCCCTTCCTCTGAGCTTGTGAATGCAGTTGCTAATGAGGTTACAGCTATAACTAATGCACCAATACCAGTACCAATAATAGCAACTCTCATTAATTTAAAGCCTTTTGTTGCACCACCTAAACTTCCTGACAACCCTTGTAATCCTGAAATTGCACCTCCTAATTGTCCATCTACTATACCTAATACACCTGAGTAGTCAGCCATATTTTCTTCAGCAGTCTTTAAAGTATCGTTAGCTTTTTTACGTTCCTTGTTTAATACAGATAAACCTTTTTTCTCTAACGCTAACTCTTGTCTTGTTTCTTTAATTTTCTTGTTTATATCAATACGTCTATTAGCATCTTTTTTAGATGTTTTCTCTAATTGATTTTCATACTTTAATAGATCCTTTTCTAATTGGAGTATTACGTTATCTTGTATCTCTAGTTGTTCATTAACTTCAGCTAACGCCTTTTGTGCATTTTTTACGTTAGCATCAATTACTAGGGTTTTAGTTATTGGCATAGCTTATTTCTTTTTTAATTTGTTTAATACCTTCTTTTATCGTTTCAGGCAGTTTGTTTTTACCAGTAGCAATACGAATATTCTCTGTTTCACCATTTGTGTATTTTAATAATTCTAATATATTTTTTATCATAATTTTAAGGTTGACCACATAATATGTTTGTAATAACTCCTGATGAATTTACTGTCATACTCATAAGATATGAACTATCTGTACATCTTGTTGTTGTTTCGCTTGAACCTTCCTGATAATAAGTTCCTGCTGTTAATGTTGTTGTTAGTGCTTGGTCTGTATATATAACATCTCCATTCGATAAATTTTGTGCATCTCCTATTAGACTATCATAATAATAATTAGAATAATTAGGATATGTTTGATATACATCTGTTAATACCCTAAAGTTTCCTGATACATTTCCAATATAATTATTGTTAAGTAATTCGATTGAACTTTCTCCTGTTATTAAATTAGTAGTCAAGTTGTTTATGTTATAACTTTGATTATTAATAACTACCCTATCATTCATATTCAACTTGTAAATAATCTTTAAAGGCAAATAGGCTTTTAGTTTTGTTAATCTTCTTTTACTATTAAATATGTCTTGTATGTATGTTAAATAATTTTCTTGGAATAATGTTCCTGTAAAATCTGTCTCTAAACTATATTCGTTTATCTCTAAATAAAAGTTTATATTTTTTGTACTCGTAGAAGAACTTATGCTTAAACTATTGCTTGGTATATAATAAGAAGTTAATTCAGTATGTGTTCCTGACAAATCATCTAAAAACGATATTGATGTTATTCCAGAACCTGTTTGTCTAATAGGGTAAAATATTAATGGTTTACCAAAAAACGCTTCTGAATTGTCATCAACAAAATATCCCCATTGTATTGTTGTTTCATTGTTAGGTGGAGACAATGTAGTATTTGCATCTACTAATCTTTCAAATTGCATATGTTCAAAAGGTAGTGTTACTTTATAAACAGGATTAGGTGCATCAAAATTATTCCCTACTGTTGCATTTCCTGTAAACTGTTCTGCACCCCAACTTTTACCTTGCAGTTGTTCATATTGTAAAGCTAATAATGTTCCTGTTCCCTCGTAAGCAAATTCTATTTCCCTATAAGGTAGTGCTACATTAACTTGACTTGTGTTTGTATCTACATATTCACTTATATCATAACTTGTTCCTGCTGTATAAAAGTCATCTAATTTTTGTACTTTGATTTTACCAAAGTCTGCATCTTGAGCATCACTAACATAAAAAGCTGTTAAATTAAACATCTTAAATAAACCTGTTAAAAAATCTATAATTTTCATATCAGGTATTTGTTCAGTAATAATAAATTGAACATTAGCTGTAGCTGCAAACGTACCAGTATCATATGTTTCATTCCATCCTACACCATTATCAAAACCTGCTAAATCCCATTCTATTTTAGAAAATGTTATGTTAGCTGAAACCCTTATTATTATATTATAAACAGCAGCATCCATAAAACCCATATCTCCAGCATCATATATATTGTCTCCTGTTTGTTGTGTGAATGATGCCCATACAGTACCATTACGATTTATAATAACATCATAAGGTTCAGATGAAGATGTTTCTATTGTAAGCTGTTGTAATATAGTGGG
>Ga0213863_10002416_pt1 | contig 13273 bp, 14 predicted proteins | sample PICome_8_FD_160128 | JGI IMG/M metagenome (GOLD analysis project Ga0213863, IMG submission 160128) | Coastal seawater microbial communities near Pivers Island, North Carolina, United States - PICO497 | ecosystem: Environmental > Aquatic > Marine > Coastal | place: USA: North Carolina... | reverse complement strand
GAAAAGTTAAAGACATAGTTAAAGTACTTTCATAGAAAGTTGTACCATTTTCTCTTGATGAGTTAATTGCAGTTTCTAAAGCAGAACTACCTTTTACATCAAATTGGAAAAAATCAGGAGTACCTGCTAAAGCAGTAATCTCTCCTGCTGAAATAGAAGCATCTCCTAAAGTTCCGTAGTCCGCAAAGTAAATAGTTTTTATTCCACCTACTGCTGACTTACAAGGTACTTTTCTTCCTGTTGTTAATGAACAAGCCATAGTTTTTATATTGTTTTAAATAAAAAAGGGTAGATGTGCATTAAGCATACCCACCCCTTTTAATGATTATTAATTATTTATTAAGAATAAAGTACGATATCTCCACCGAATACGTGTTGTACACCTGCGGTAAATCTCATAATTACTCTTACATTCATATCCCCTAAAGTTTCACTTGTATCAATCACTCGAACTTCGTTTTGGTCTGATAATAAACCTGTACCGAAATATAAGTTTGATTTTTGTGCAGCTACCATAGTGTCATCTGCTAATCCTTTAGCAACAAAAATGTTGATACCATCGAAAGATAACTCTCCTCCGTTGTACCATTGAGTTCCTTTGTTGTCAGAACCATTTGCTCCAATAGTTGCAGCGAATCCTCCCAATGCTCTAATGTATGCTCTTGCTACATTTGAAGAAACATATAAAGTTAAATCTTCTTGTCCGTAAACTGCAGTTGGAATAGCATCTACTACTTTACCTAATTCAGCGATTACGTTAGCAGCAGTTACAGTTGTAGCAGCTACATCGATTACATCTGTATCAGCAGTTAACTTTGCAGTAAATCCATCAAACTCTCCACTATTTGCAGTTGCTCCACTCCAAATGTTTTTCTCTGTCTTATCAGCTACTTTTGCAGCAACGTGAGAAATTACAAATTCAGCGAAAGATGGTGCTAAATTATCGAATGCAGAATATCCCATTTGAGCAGCTTCCCAAGAATTATGTAGGTCTTTTTTACATAGTTCTAAATTTACTTGAAACTCTTCAGGTTGTAATACTGCTTCTGTTAAAGTTAAAGTTCCTTGATTAGTTACAAAGTCACAAGATGCATCTTTTACGATGTCATCAGTTGCTCCTTTTTGGATAACAGATTTAAACTTTACGTTTGGTAGAATTGAAATAGCACCACTATCTAAAGTTGATGCTGATAATAATGCAGCAGCGATATACTTACCACTAAATTCTCCTGCATAAGTTGATGTTAAAGATACACTCATTTTATTTAATTTATTTGTTATTAAAGTTTATTCATTTTACTCATTACTCTATCCAATGTAGACATCTTTCTTTTAGATGCAATATTGAATTTTACTTGTGTTTTAGAAACCTCTGCGTTTGTGTTAATTGGTTCAGCAGCAGGTTCAGATAATTCTTGTGCAACCTCTGTTGGAATTTCGTTTACAACCTCTTGTGCAACTTCTGAAAGTTCTACTTCTTCTTTCAATTCCTCTTTTGGTTCTTCAGACATTTCTTCTTTAGGTTCTAACATTGCTTTGATTTCTTCAATCATAGATTTAACCTCTGCAAGTTCTTCTTTAGTAGCGTAACCCATTTCTTCTTTTTCTTCTTCTTCCGCCTCTACTTCTACTTCTTCTTCTTTAGCTTCCTCTTCGTCAGATTTCATTTCTTTAATGATACCCTCTTCTTCGATTACTAAAACCTGTCCATCTTCTAAAACATACTCGCCAACAGGTAAAGCTACTCGCTCATCTTCTGTTACGATAAAGATTTCGTTACCTTCTGAAAATGCATCTGCTTCTAAAACAGTTCCGTTTTCTAATTTCATTTGTTCAAGTTTTACTTCAACTCCTAAAAGAGTTTTTACTTGATTTAACATTTCACTTGGTTTCATATAAATATATAGTATTAAAATAATTAATTTGTATTTTCGTTTATACAGTAGTTGAGGTTCTACCTATTCCTTGTGCTTGTATGCTACCATCACAACACTTTTTAGAGTATGTATTGTCTTTACATAAGCAACCTCTTTTACTTGCTCTTGGACTTGTTCTACTTGGTGTGCTATTGTTATTTTTTCTCATTTGCTTTTATTTTAGATTCTGCCCAACTCTTTGCCGACTTACCACCCCATAATAAATAAGATATATAACCACACGCTTCCGTATCTCCTGTCTTGTAATACTCTTCCGCTCTACTTAAATAAGAAAACATTCTTTTGATAGTTTCCATACTTACAGGTCTACCATCAGCTAATTGTTGTGCTCTTACTTTACCAACTTGAGTAGCACATTTATTATTTACTTTCTTATTTAAATCAATTCCTCTTTTAGCATTATTTCTTACAGATTGTGGGTAGTCAGAAAAACTTTCCATTTCAGTACGCTTTCCTTTTTTAAGTCGTTTATCATTTTTAATAACCGCCTTAATTTGAGATAACATATATTCTGCTTCTGCTTCTTCTATGGCTTTTAATTCTTCTTGTAAGTCGTTTATTGGTTCTTTAGGTCTTTCCATCTTGTCTGCAAAGTAACCCTCTATACTAAAACCTTTTACCTTTCCTGTCTTTACAAAGTCATTCCAAACCTCATCGTTATTTACTTTAACAGAACCCATCCAAGTTCCAACAGGTACATTCATACCAAACTTTCTTGACTTGTCGTGTACCTCATCTTCTACAATCCAACTCTCAACTAAAGTAAGTCCATTAATATCGTGTTCGTGTTCTAAAGTAGCTTTACTTTGGTTACCATTCATCAAATACATTTGAGATGCCTTAACAACAGTTTCTTTTGAAAAGTATATATAGTACTCATCATCTCCACTTCGTCTGTAAATAGGTTTGTTAGGTATCAATAAAGCACCTACAAGTAGTTTCTTTTCCTTATCCGCTTCTTTTAATTCTATAATATTACTATTCAAAGCAATGAAATCCTCTTCAATAGCAGGATTCTCAACTACGCTAATAGCTTCAATTCCAATTTCGTTATTATCTTCGTCTAATATTAACTCTATTATATTCATATTTATATATAGTTATAATGTTTTTATTTTGTCTTTTTAAATACTTGCTCCATCTACAATATTCCTATCCATTGATTGAGCAGTAGTTACATCATTAGATACTACAAATGCTCTAACAGGTTCTTTCGATTGCCCACCTATTGCATCAGCTAATTGATTTGTATCACTTGCACCTACTACATTAAACGCAGGAGGTTGAGATACCGAACCACCACCTGATGGTTTTGGTATTGTACTTGAACCACCACCCTTTGGGTCTACACTCTTTATAGCAGATATATTCTTTAACGCAACCGCACCTGCCAAAGCACTTTGAACGATTGGATATGCAGGAAAGAACGTAGTAATAGGAGATTTCTGTGCAGTCGAATAAGCATTTTGTACACCTTGCACACCACTAATTGTAGCACTTGCTATTGCCATTGCTTTACCTACTTTACTATCTTTACCTGCTAATTGTGCTATTTGATTAAAAGTATTTTTAGCATCGTTTAAAGTTTGTTGTTTTCTTAATTTATCTAATTGTTGTTTTTCTTTTTCTGCTTTCTTTTCTACATCTAATCGTAATCCTGCATAGTATTCATAAATCTCTTGCTTTTGTTGTTCAGTTGCATTTAACTTATCTAATTCTGCAATCCTTTTTTGCTCTTCTAATTCTATTTTTTGTAATTCAGTTTCTGCTTCTTTTTCTGCTTGTTTTTGTTTAAAGTCATCTCTTACTTTCTGAATAGCTTCTAATCTTGTATTTTCTTCTTCTTTCTCTTTATCTATTATATCTTGTTTAGCTTTTGCTTCTGCTTCTAACTCTGCTTTTTCTTGTTTTCTTGCACCTGAAATTTCTGCAGTAATAGATTTTTGCTGCCTTAACCTTGCGGTTTCTAATTGTATTAATCTTGCTTTTAAATTAGCTTCTTCATCTAAATCTGCTTTTGTTGATTTCGTTAATGCATTTTCAGATTGCTTTGCCTCTAACCTTAATTTTGCTGCTTGTATTTCTTTGTTGGTTATTTCTTCATTTATCCTACCTGCTTCTTCTAATGCTTCAATTCTTTCTTTTGCAGAAACCTTATCTTTATCTGCTGCTTTTTCTCTTAATTCAGCTACCTTTCTATCTGCTTCTGCACGTTTTACAATTAACTTTCTTTCTACCTTATCTGCCTTTGCTCTTTGGTCTGCTATTTGACCTGCTATTTTTGCTTCTTCTTTTAACTCCTTTACAAAACCTTTAGTAGATTCAGTTGCTTTATCAATACTATTTTTAACACCTGTAAAGCTATCTACTAAACTACTTCCTGATTTTTTTGCATCTTCTAATGCACCTGTAAAATCTCCACTAAATACTTTTTTAATAGCACTACCTAAAAAACCAAAAGTATCTATTAAAGATGTAATTCTGTTTTGTACATTTTCAACAATAGCATTTTTAAAGTTTATTAATGCTTGTTTTGGATTTTCAAATACGCTAATAATACCCTCTCCTAAATCAGCTAATAAATCCAATAAGTTACCTGTAACACTACCAATAACACCTAATAGTTTTGCAAACTTATTTTGTCCTTCTTCACTTCTTGTAAACGCTTGTCCTAAAGATGTAATAGCAATCAGTAAAGCACCAATACCTGTACCAATGATAGCAACCCTTAAAGATTTAAAACCTGTAACCGCAGTTTTTAATGCAGCTTTTAACCCTTTAAATTTAGTAACTGCTCCACCTGTGGCTTTATCAAGAGTACTACTCATTTGCGTAGATGCCTCTTGCGTTTGTTTTATCTCCTTATTAGTGTTAGATATTTCTTTGTTGAGTTTCTGTACATCTTTAACACCTTTATCCGATTTAACTTCTAATTCAACTACTACTTTTTCTGCCATCTTATCTCTTGTTTAATTGCTTTGTAACCCTCTTTTAACGTTGTAGGTAATTTGTTTTTACCTTGTGCTATTCTTATGTTTTCTGTTTCCCCTTTTGCATATTTCAAAAGGTCTAATATATTTTTCATCATAGGTCGTTTAATAATTCTAATTCAGATTTCCCATTCTCTAAATTGGTTGTTATTGAATTTATCTTATAACTGTTTCCATTAATTATAAATCTATCTGCTAATGAATAGTTAAGTAATATTCTCAATGGTAGGTATGCAGTTACTTTTGATATTCTATTCTTTGGATTAAAAACACCCTTAATGTAACTACTGTAATATGCTTGAAATAATGTATTTGTAAATCCATTGTCAGATGGGTTACTTAATGATGCATACTCATTATTCTCTGCATAGAAATTTATATTATAACTACTCGTTGCAGATGATAAAGCTACACTATTAGATGGTATGTTAAATTCCGTAACTTCTATGTGGTCTGTTGTAGAGTTTAAAAAAGATATAGAACTTTGTGTTTGTCTAATAGGATAAAATATTAATGGCTTACCAAAATAACTTTCGTCATTATCATCTACAAAATAACCCCATTGAATATCTGTTGCATTATCGTTGTTACCATCAATTAACCTTTCGTATTTCAACTGTGAAAAAGGTGTTTTAATATTGTAAATACCTCCATCTAATTTTTCGCTATTTGTAAAATTCTCTTTTCCCCAAACCTTACCAAATTTTTGGTTATGGAATGATGCTAATTTTGTTTTAGTATCCTCGTGTTCAAAAGTTATTTCTTTATATGGTAGGGATATATTTACAGAACTTTTACTTACATCTACATATTTTGTAATATCATAAGAAACACCATCAGAATAAAATTCATCCAATGTTTTTACAATTATATCATCTGTATTTTTATCAACGTATGCAGTAAGATTAAATGTCTTAAATAAACCTGATATAAAATCAATTACTTTAATAGTTGGTATCTGTTGCGTAATATCAAATACAAACTCACTTATGTAAGTGTAAGCACCTGTATTATAACCTTTAGTTGCTAATTGTGTACCATCTCCAAACCTATCATATTCAAAATACCATTGTATATTACTGAAGTCAATGTTTGTATCTGCTTCAATATAAATAGTATAATCCCCTTGACCTTGTATTGATTGGTCAATAGTTAAAGGTCCTGTTATATTTCTAAAAGACAAAACTTCTATACCATTCTTTTGTAATGATATACTATAAGGGTCTGATGATGCAGTTGTAAAAGTTAACTCCGTATTACCTGTATATCTTTCAGGTACACCATTTATTTCAATAGTCGTTGTACTTTTAGCGTGTGTTTGTGTTAAAGTATTATAATTTTCAACAGTCCAACCACTCATAATGCTTTGAAAAGTATCTCCTAAATTTTCTACATCTCCTTTCTTTCTATGCAACCACATAAAAAGATTGTAATAAGGTGCGTTTGTACTTGTAAAAAAATCATCACTAAAAGTTAATCCGTATTTAGTTTCTATCGCTTGTACTATTGTATGTAATCTAATAGCATACTTTAGTTCTGAATACAATACACCGTGGTCGTGTGCATTACCATCACCACTATGATAAGCTAAATTACCCTCATCGTGATTACCGCTTGTACTATTATAAAACAATCTTTGTGTATGTGTAATCAATGGAACTATAACATCGTTATTATTTGGGTCAGCTTCCAAACCTGCTTTTACATTTGTAGAATCATAAGTTTCATTTAATGCAGTCAAACTTTCTAAAGATGCTAATGTATCATCTCCTAATAGGTCTTTTAAGGTAACTGTACTACCAAAGAATGTAATTCTATATGTGTGAGGTGCATTGTTTTTTAAATCAACACCCTCGAGTTTTATTTTACCATTTCTAAATGGCAGGTTGTTTAATTCAATATTAGCACTCTTTTTTATTCTTGCATCAAATCCATCTATAATATCAAAGTTATAATAGTGCTTGAATATTTTATTATTTGTTTTAGAGGCAGGTATTGAAAACGTTCTTGTAAAATCTGTAAACACCTTGCCAACATCTTTTACGTTCTTAATAGATTGCGTAATACTAACGCTTTCATCTTTGAACATATCAACTCTTTGCCCCTCTATGTATAGTTGAATTATCTGCATCTATCGAATGTCGTTTATAACGTTAAAAGAATATTCAAAGTCAAATGTGTAATCAACCAACCTATCGTTTAAAGATGTCTTATAAGTGATGTTTGATGTCTTTACATTGATTGGTAATACTTGTTCTCCTGTTTCAATAATGTTTGTTATCCAAACCTTTTCAGATAGCATCATTTGTTTAAACACTTCGTTGTATTCTTCGCTCAAGAAACCACTACTTAAAGTTATTGATTCTTTTGCTATGATATTGAAATCCCTATTTGTGTGACTGCTTATGCTATAAGTTTTATTTGCGTTTAATATGTTTGCTTTGTAAGATTCTTTTTTAACAGTCATTTTTTCAACTGCCTTTTTAAAGAAGTACATATCTTGTAATGCTCCAAACTTGTTTATAAACGTTACTTTCTTTGGTTCATATTTACACTCTTCTAAAACTTTTACTTTTATAGTTTCAATCTTTTTACCACTTGCAGAAACTTCTATCTTATCAACCGCACCGATTGAATAGTTGTTGAAGAACGATTGTAAGCATACACTACTCTCAAAGTCAACTCCACCATCTTCAAAAACCCTTTCTTCAAACGTATCCCAATTAACATCATCTCCATAAATAGAAACGTATTTGATTTGATTACTACTATCTTGGTCGTATCCAAATGTTTCAGATGCTATTATTTCGCCATCTTTGTAAAATACAACTGTTGGTGCATTTAACCCTGTATAAATTGGTAACCTAAAAGTGTTATCTTCTAAAACAAATAACTCTCTGTTGGTAATCATTATATTTCCCTCATCAGTTGTTTGCTCTTCAAAATAGTTGTATCCATCAAAAGCAATAGTAGTTTCGTTTATTGGCAAAGTAATCAAACTACCACTTGCATTATATCCACTTATATTAACTCTTGTCCAAACTGCTTGTCCGTTATAATCTCCATCAAAAATTATATCTAATTCATCTCTTACAAGTTCAGCTATTTCAAAATCTATACTATAAGTTACACCTGCTACATTTTCATTTGGTAAAACTGATTTCCTAATTGTATAAGTTGGTTCAGATGGTACGTTACTTGAGTTACCTGTGTAAACATATAGCTTTAATATTGCGTAAGAAAGATAACTATCTGATATTGTTTTCCAATATGGACTTCTTGTGTTTATTCTTGCCATTTATTATTTTTTTAAATTATCTTTTATCGTTGTTTCTAATAAGGTTTCCATATCTAAAGCAAATGATTGTACTAACTCTTTTGGTAAATTCTTAAATGCTTTCTCGAATGGTTTTGTAAAGAACATACTCGGTTTAATTCCTTTCTTATAAACTGAATTAGCTATTGCAAACTGCAAACCTTTTCTACTTACAAACCTACCTTTTTTATCTCTTGTCCCTTTTAATCCTTTTCTAACTACCCATTGACTAAATGCACTTGCAGGTGGTCTTTTGTTTGTGTACTTAAAAGGAGTATTGTATTTCTTTTCTGTACCACTAACCCCTTTATCTTGAAACACTCCATAATCTTCCATTAGAAACTCTAATTGGAAACTATTTTTAGAAACCTTTACTTCGCTATCTAAACTGTTATAAAGTTCTTTAGATGAATTCTTTTTACCTTTAGTTAAATTAGTTCTACTTTGTTGTATAACGTATTTAGCAAACTTATTTAAAACATCTTGCGTTTCTTTTAGCTGCATATATCAATATCATTTTGAATAAATACATCAAACGTACACGCCCAACCTGCTAACTTGTTTTCAAACCTTTCATAAAATGGCTCACAATTTGGTGTTCCATCTAATTGGTATAAATCACTATGTAGGTTTCCTTTCCTTAATAACATTGTCAACCTATTCAATACTGCTAATTGAGTATTCAATACATCTTGCTCATTGTCGTTACCTCTAAATATATCGGTTGTAGGTTCTTTGCTTTCATCTACTATATCCATAGCCATAACTGTAATATTAAAAGATAGGTATTGTTCTTCTGTTATTACATTGTTTACAATAATATGCGACAAAGGGAATATAGTTTGTTTAGATAAATCTATTTCTGTTATATCTCCTGTTGTTACTGTATTGACATTTACATCATTTAGTAACTGCTCTTTTATGGTTTCCGTTAATTGGTAAAATCCTCTAATTCCCTGCATTGAATTTATTTTTTATTTGTGATGCTTCTATTTCTTGTTTCTCTTTTTCAAACGTTAAGAATAGTAAACATTCGTGCATTTTTAATTTAGTGATATCTTCAAATCGTCTAATATCTGATTGAGCGAGAGCGTAAACGCTTGAATACCAACCCCATTTTGTTCCGAATTGAGATACTCTTGTAAGAGTGTTTCCTCCTCCTGACCCAAAGAGTTCATCATAGTTTGACATAATTCGTTCCCTAAATGGTAAAAAAAAAGTATCGAACCTAATACTGCATCCAATGGCATATCTTTTAAATGTTCTGTATCTCCTGCATCGTACTCCTTTATAGTGTACCTATTCCCTTTTCTTATTTCTATTGGTCTGTATAAAACCCCCATTGCTTTCTCCATATTATCCCAATCCCCTATGCTTGTATCAAGGTCAATGTATTCCCCAAAACTCATCTCATCAAGGTTAGGTATAAAGCCAAACTCAACACCACCCATTTTAAACGTATGTACTAAACTTGGTTTGCTTTCAAACATTGTAGAAATAATATTTACAATGTCTGTAACATCACTTGCTTTTATATGTCTTACGCTTTCTGCTTTTACTCCACAGAATATTTCTATCATCTTAAATGATAGCTGCGTTTCTGTTAAATCTTTTAATTCAGTTAACTTTAAATACTCTTGGTATTGTCCTAAAGTAACTTCGTTTAAACTATTGGGTACTATTAATTCAACTTTCATATATGTATATAGTTATTTTTTAAATATTTTAGAAACTAATATAAAACAAAAAACCCTTACATTTCTGTAAAGGTTAATTAAAGTTTGGTTAAGTTTTTTTAGTTATCTTTTAAAGCATCTGATATTTCATACCAATTAACATTGTGTGTAAATGCTAAAGCATAGCTTAAAGTCATTTCATTATTACAGTTAATTTCTAAATATTCTTCTACTATTTCTTTACATTCTTGTGCTTCTAAATGTCTTTCATCTCCATCAAAATGTTCTAACATTATTCTCCAAGTTGAATAATTTGTCCATCCGTTGTAAGTTTCTTTTGTAGTTGTCATTTTGTCTTTGTTTTTAATTACACTACAAATATAAAACGTTTTTATTTAATACACAAATTTATTAACAAAAAAAGTTAATTATTTTTAGATGATAGCATATTTACCAAAGTTAGGTTTGCTTAAAACAGAATAGGTAGCATATCTTACTGCATCAATAGTATGGTTATTTTTATCTATTGGCTTGTTTATCATCTTACCACTCCTATCCTCTTGCCACTTGTAGTTTCTAAACTCTTGTATGCAGTTATTACTATCTTTCTCTATATGTATTTTAAAGCGTTTTAAGAGGTCTATTCCTGCGTTGATACTATCAGCACCTTTTAAACTTGGTCTTACGTTAAAACCCATTCTACGCAGTTCCTCAATCAATCTTGGCTCTGCACTATCAAAGTATATTGTTTCTCTTTGTATTCCTATCTCTTTCCATTTCCTACTAATATCATAGGTGGTCATTTGTGTTTGGTAGATATGCTCTTTAATATACAGGTTATGTTCTTTTCTATAAACAGAAACTAACGTAGTTGGGTCATTGGAATACCCTGCATCTGCTCCATAGCTGATAAACTCTGCATCGTGTGGTATATGATTTACTTCTGTATAATTAAATATAGTAGCTTTAGAGATACCCTTTAAACCCAAACCATATATTTGCCAATAGGTTTCATCTGTATCTTTTAAACGTTCTATTTCTTCCCTAATGCTTTCATTAAGGAAGCTATTATCCAAATAAGTAGTAATATAGAAATCGGCATCTGCTCTTGGTATTACCTTGTCGTAAATCCAATGGTACTCATCTGATGGATTAAAGTCAAGAATTATTTTATCCTCTGTTCTAAATATTAACTGCTGCCAATCTTCGTAATCTAATTCGTTGGCTTCATTTATAAATAGTAAATTTCTTTTTCTACCTCTTACCTTTTGTGGTTGGTCTAAAGATATAAACTCTACAAGGTTTCCGTTTAGTTTATACTCGTGGTTTGATTTGTTATGGTGCAACTCTGAATAAGAATTGTATTGCTTTAGTATATCTAAAAAGTCACGCATAACAGAACTACGAACCGCAGGGAATGTTTTCCTACATATCGTAATTGTTTTACCTGTATTATCTAAACAATACTTAAAAATAATATAAAGCAAAATGTTATAGGTCTTACCTGACCTTGTACCACCTTGCTCAATAATTATCTTCTTATCTGATTCTAATAAGTGTTCAAAAACAACATTAGTTTTTATCTTCACGCTTTATAATTTCTATTTCAAATTTAGTAGGCATTCCATCTGCACCTGTTATTTCTTGTCTTTCTACATACCCTCTATTCTTACCTTTGGTCTTTAAGTAAAAAATAGTTTCAGATGTTTTACCATCTCTTATATTTTCAAACAATTTACTTTCCACAAAATCTAAAGCAATGTTTTCAATATCCTTTACTTGCTTTGCAAAATCTTCATCATCTTTTATCCATTGATAAAATGTAGTTCTACCTATACCAACTATCTTACAAGCAGTTGTTACAACCCCTAAAGATTTTTCTAACGCTTCTATTATTGCTTTTTTATGTTGTATTGTTCTGTCTTGCTCCATTTCTTTTACTGTGTTCTATTTTGTTTTATTTCATTTCAAATGATGCTGTTATCCTATTTCTTGAATTTGAAGTAGCACTACTGTTTTTTCCGTGTAATAATCCTGTTCCTCCACCTTTTAATCTACCAAAGTTTTTACATAACCATTTATTAGATTTTTTTAAAGCATATATTAAACTTGGAGCAGAAGTTACTATACTATATCTATATTTTTCTTTTTTATATATTTTTCCTATTTCTTCTAAAAATTTTATACCAAATCCTGCTCCTTGATAATCAGGTAATATAACTAACCTATGTACTTTTTTAATATTTTTAACGTGTGGATGAGGTAAATGTAATACACTCAAAAAACCTGCTATTTCATCATTTATAGTTGCTAAATAAACGTGTGCTGCATTATTATGACTATGACTTAAATAATGGTGTTTAGCAAACATTCTCCAAATTGATTTGTCTTTTGCTTTGTAAATGTTGAATTTGATTTTTGGTCTATTTTTTTTTTGCTCTTCAAAAGATTGAAAAGTCATAGTATCAGTATTAAAAACCCAATCAGGCATCAACCAATCTTCTACATCATAATGACAACCAACTGCTATAAATTGCTTATCTGTTTTTCTTATTGCTTTTTGTATTGCATAACTTCCTATTTTAGCTACATTTCTATCTACAACACTTGTAAACTCATCAAACACAAACATCTTATTTTCTTCTAATATTGCTCTTGCTAAATCTACTCTCATTTTTTGTCCATTAGATAAAACTGAATAAGGTTTTAACCAACTTGGAGGACTTGAAAAACCAACTGAATTAAATGCTTTTGTTATCTCATCAACAGAACATTCTTTAGGCATATCATCTAAAATAGTTTCTTTTGTATATTCATAAGATGTTATATATGAATTTGGAAATAATTGTTTAGCAATAGTAGTTTTACCTGTACCTGATTTACCAACTATTAAACCTATTTTCCAATCAGTATTTAAATTAATTTCTCCTTTAAATTGTTCAGTTATTTTTTCACTTTGTAAATCAAACTTACCAATAATAGAAGCAACTCTAAAACTTTTTGGTGCTGTTGTTTCTTTTATAATGTCAAAAGTCGGCATATATATCCTTTATTTATTAATTCGTTATATAATTTTTCTTGTTCTATTTCATTTTCTAATTCTATTTCTAATCTAAATGAACTATTGATACTATCAGATAAATCTTTTTGTTCTTTTATATCTTGTTCTAATACATCTTCTTCTTCAAATGGCATAAACTCTAAACCCCAATCTTCCAACTGTTGTGTATTCCATTCATTACCTAATACATCCCAATCCCATTCTCCAAAACCAACGTTATCTTTTACTATAAATTCTCTTTGTTGTTTCTCTGTTAAGTCATCAGCTTTTAAAACCCATACTTCTTTTAGTCC
>Ga0213863_10002409_pt1 | contig 13282 bp, 16 predicted proteins | sample PICome_8_FD_160128 | JGI IMG/M metagenome (GOLD analysis project Ga0213863, IMG submission 160128) | Coastal seawater microbial communities near Pivers Island, North Carolina, United States - PICO497 | ecosystem: Environmental > Aquatic > Marine > Coastal | place: USA: North Carolina... | reverse complement strand
GAATTACTGATTTAAGGTTAAAAAGATTTTATGTGGCTGATGTCATAGCTTGTACATTATGGGCCATTGCTCTAGCCTTGCTTGTGGTATCAGTAGGCTCTATATTTAAATAATTATGATTACATTAATAATATTATTCTTATCCATTGTTGCGCTTTTATTTCTAGTGCAACAACTATTAAAAAATTCTCCTGAAGGAAAATTTCTAAAATCCCTAAGAGATTTGCTGTTGATTGTATTGGCATTAGGCATCACTACTGGTGTATTTTATGTAGGTTTTAGATTGATTCGATTTCTTATTTAGATTTATGGAAACACTTTTCACTAAAATTATTAACAAAGAAATTCCAGCAGACATTATTTTTGAGGACGATCTATCTCTTGTCTTTAAGGATATAAATCCCCAGGCGCCAATACATTTATTAATTATCCCCAAAAAACCAATACCTAAACTTTCAGATGCATCAGAAGAGGACAAAGAGCTCCTTGGTCATTTAATGTGGGTTGCTGGGGAGGTGGCTAGAGATCTTGGGTTGGATGAAACCTTTAGACTTGTTACAAATAATGGAGCTAAGGCTGGACAAAGCGTCTTTCATCTTCACCTTCACCTGATAAGCGGCAGACCTTTGCAGTGGCCTCCAGGATAAATAATGAGCATTGAAGAAAGGTTAGATAGGTTAGAGTCTCTTGATGAGATCAGGCAGCTTGCAGCTAAGTACTCTGTAACTTTAGACATGCGTGATTTAGATATGCACGTTAATTTATTTGTCCCCGATGTAAGAGTTGGAAAAGAGGGCGCTGGCAGGCAAGCATTAAAAGAATGGGCTGATGCAACATTTAGGGATCAATTCACCGGCACCTCGCATCATATTGGCAACCACATCATCGATTTTGATTCCAATGATTCTGCCATTGGACTGGTCTACTCAAAGAATGAGCATGAAACTGAGACTGAGTGGGTGATTATGCAAATGTTGTATTGGGATTCCTACAGTAGAGTTGATGGAAGATGGCTTTTCAAAAAAAGACTGCCAATGTATTGGTATGCAACAGATTTAAACAAACCTCCTCTTGGTGATCAAAAAATGCGTTGGCCAGGTCAGGAAAATTATGAAGGATATTTTCATGACCTATTTCCTTCCTGGAAAGAGTTTTGGAGCAGCGAGTATATTCGTGACAATGACGTAGCAAAACCCGTCGAGGCTAATTCGTTTCTTAAGGCTCTGCGTCGTGACTCAAAGCCTGGAAAGTTAAGGGTTAAATAACTAAATAAGCTACAATGCCAAGTACAAAAACTAACCCACCTATGCCTAAAACAAATAGTCCTAAGCTTTTTATCGTTTGTGCATCATCATTCATTCACTAAGTATAACTACTAAATATTTCTATAATCAATAATGAATTCAGAAACTAGATTAACTTTTCCATTGGATGTTGTTCCAAAGTCTGGAACGCTGCACGCAATCAATGAGCATGTTCGTTGGATTAGAATGCCTTTGCCAATGTCTTTAAATCACATAAATCTCTGGGGGCTAGGTACTCAAGATAACCTAACTTTAGTTGATACTGGCATGCATCTTGATGACACTAAAAAAGCTTGGGTTGATTTAATAGATCAAGAAAAACTATCCATAAAAGATGTTGTGGTCACACACATGCATCCTGATCATATTGGTATGGCCGGTTGGTTTGTAAAAAAATTTAACACCACATTCAGCATGAGCAGAACTGATTATCTTCAGTGCCGCATGCTGTCGGCAGACACTGGTGATAATGTCCCGCATGAAGCTATAGATTTTTATACTCAAGCCGGAATGACAGAGGAGCAGATTAAATCCTTTACTGAGAGATTTGGTTTTTTTGGTTCAATCATTCATCCCTTGCCTCAATCATATAATCGACTCAAAGAGGATGATGTTATTTGTGTTAATGGTATTGATTGGGTAGCCATAGAGGGGCGCGGGCATACAATGGAACACTTATGTTTCTTTTCCAAGGAATTAAACATGTTCATAAGCGGTGATCAATTGCTACCAACTATCAGCTCACACGTTGGCACTTTTCCTACAGAGCCTGCTGCCAACCCAGTGGAGGATTGGATCTCTTCTTGTCATAAACTGATTGAAAAATTACCCGAAGATGTGTTGGTTTTACCTGCTCATGGAAGACCTTTTATTGGCGCGCATAAAAGATTGAATGCGTTAATCAATCATCATGAGCAATCATTAAATAAACTTCATGCTGTTCTCAAAACTCCAAAGAGAGCAGTTGATGTTTTTGATGTTCTTTTTAAAAGAGAGATAGATGATTCTAATTTAATCATGGCAACAGGAGAGTCCTTGGGGCATTTAAATTGTTTGCTATACAGAGGCTTGATTAAAAAATCTTTTGAAAATAATCAATGTTGGTATGAGCAAAGCTAAACTCTCTGCAGAAGCCAAAGCATGGATTCTTTATGATGGAGGGAACTCGGCATTTGCAACTACTGTTATTGCTGCTTTTTTCCCAATATTTTTTAATGACTTCTGGGCTTCTGGGCTTGAGGCTGAGGTCAAAACTGCATACCTCGGTTGGGGCCTTACGATATCTAATCTCGTTCTATTATTTACATCGCCATTTATTGGTGCGCTTACAGATGTTTCCAGAACAACAAAACTCCTTTTCACTGGGTTTGGCGCTATATCAATTATTTCTGTTGCTGTGTTGTACTTTATTCCAGCAGGATCTTGGCTTCAGGCTTTAATATTTTTTGGTATTGCTAATTACTGCTTTGCAGCAGGCAATACTTTATACGATAAGATGCTTGTGCAAGTTTCAGATGAAAGCAATATTGCCAGGATTTCTAGTTATGGTTTTGCATTTGGCTATCTTGGCGGTGGCCTGCTTTTCCTTGTCAATGCAGCTATGACAATCAAACCAGAGTTTTTTGGATTATCCAGTGTCGCTGATGCTGTTAGGTGGTCTTTTTTAAGCGTCTCTGTTTGGTGGACTTTATTTTTGATTCCTATTTTATTAAAAATTCAAGATAAAGGGGTCAATTTGCCCGGATCTCATTTCAAGCTTGCTTATTCAAAGGTGTTCAATACCTTAAAAACGGTCTCAGCAAAGAAAAATGTGTTTATATTTTTATTAGCTTTCTTTTTATATATTGATGGCGTTCATACAATTATGGCAATGGCAGCTGATTTTGCTTTGAATCTAGGCTTGCCTAGCAGTGATGTAATCATCGCGCTAATCTTGGTGCAATTTGTAGCTTTTCCAACAACTTTGCTATGGTCCAAGTTTGCTTATAAATTTGGTGATAAAAATACTTTGCTCTTTACAATTTCTCTTTATCTAATTGTGATTGGATACTCTGCATTTCTTTCAAATGCTATCGAGTTTTATATTCTTGCTTCAATGGTTGGAGCCATTCAAGGCGGCATTCAATCAATCTCAAGAAGTTATTATGCGACCCTAATACCGCAAGATGAATCTGGGGAATATTTTGGATTCTATAATATGTTTGGGCGTGCTGGCGCATTTATGGGGCCAGCCCTGGTTGCAATTTTTGTTACTTTTTTTCAAGACACAAGATATGGCTTGATACCTATAGCTGCACTGTTTATCATGGGCGCCATAATTCTTTTAAAGGTTAAAAGTGCCAATGAATCTCTTCAGTCGTAACTCCATTATTCTCTATAGTTTATTGGGTTTGGTTAGTTTATTTTTAGCAGGGTTTATTCGAAATCTTTTACAATTTAATACTTGGCTAGAGGTCTTTATCACCTCATGCATCATTATCCCCATGTACATGTTTGCAAGAAAGATTTTCTCAAAATTTCTTCAAAATTGATGGAAGATTTATCTGAAGTCATTAAAAAACACTTGCCTAAAATAAGAGATCAAAAAGAGGGTGAAACTACTCCTGAGTATCTTAATCACATTAATGCAGAAATTAATAAGGCTCATGAGGAGCTTATAAAACTTAGCCCTTTTTACAAAGTGTCTAAAATCCTAGAAACTCCAGAACCTTTGTCTTTAAAGGAAATAAAAGAGATTTTTAATGAAGTAAAGAAGCATCAAAGCTCTTAATTAATAGAAATGTACTTCTTAAGCTCAAACAAACTTGCTACTAATTTTTAGACAAAATTTCATTTAAGACTTTTGGTCTATCAGTAATAATTCCATCCACACCAAGATCAATTAATTCTCTCATTGTATTTTCATCATTAATGGTCCAAACATGAATTTTCAGACCAATGCTCTGGACATAATTTACAAATCGTTTGGTTACCAGTTTGATGCCATAGTGATATATAGGAACTTGCAAACAGTCCCCAGGAACTTTTTGATTGTATAGACCAAAACTAGCTAATAAAAGTTTTAAAATCTCTTTAGGGCCCATGGAGAGACATGTTTCAGGAAAATCATTTCTGACTTTTTCAAGTCTGTTACTGCTAAAACTAGCTATGCAAATTCTATCAAAGGCATTTAAGTTTTTTATAACCCTCATTGCTGGAAGGGCAACCTCATCTGTTTTTAGATCAATTTGAAATAGCGCATTTGGGAATTGCGTAAGTGCTGTCTCCAATTTTGGGATTTGATAGGATTCAAATAGTTTTAATTGCTCGATTTCATTGCTATGTAGAGAATTGAAGGTTACGTCCATGCCCAAGAGTCTGATTAGATCATCATCATGGAAGATATATGGTATTCCATCGGCAGATAGCTGAACATCTGTTTCAATGTAAGAAGAACCAAGATCTAGAGCATATTTAAATGATTCTAATGTATTTTCAGGGGCTTCTTCGCTCCCGCCTCTATGAGCCGAAATTGAAACGCCGGATTGATTTAAGTAAGGGTGAATCGTCATTTTATTATTGTACTTAGATTGGTGTAAAATCACTAAGTTCAATTCAAATGTTTGAATTATAAATATTGATAAATATGATCGAGCAAAACATCCTAATACAAGAGGGCATTAACTTGCTTTTAACTGGCATGGTTATTGTTTTTACTTTCTTGGTACTATTAATTATTTCAGTCAATTTATTGAGGTTATTATTCTCATCATCAACACAGGACAATGAGCCAAGTCATAATGCTAGGAACTCATTAGTTCAGGTAAATAACGAAACTCATCACAAGATCATTAAAGAAGTTCTCGGGGGCATGCGATCATGACTGAATCAAAAAAAATTGGTGTCACAGAAGTTGTTTTAAGGGACGCTCATCAATCCTTGCTTGCGACTAGATTTAGATACCATGATATGGAAGCTGCCTTAAAGAATTTAGATGATGTTGGTTTCTGGTCTGTTGAATCATGGGGCGGTGCTATTTTTGATTCATGCATTAGATACCTCGGTGAGGATCCATGGGAGAGAATTCGAAAAATTAAATCCATGATGCCTAATACTCCTCAGCAAATGCTGCTAAGAGGCCAAAATTTATTAGGTTATAAACATTATTCAGATGATGTAGTTAATAAATTTGTAGAGTGTTCAAAAAAGAATGGCGTTGATGTTTTTAGAGTGTTCGATGCCTTGAATGACACTAGGAATATGCATCAGGCTCTGCAAGCTGTTATTGCTGCAGAAGGCCATGCTCAAGGCACAATCTCCTATACAACCAGCCCTGTTCATACGATTGACTTGTGGGTTGATCTTGCAAAAAATATTCAAGATATGGGGGCTCACTCTCTCGCGATAAAAGATATGGCAGGTTTATTAAAGCCATATATTGCATTTGAGTTAGTTTCAAGGCTCAAAGAAGAACTTGAAATACCTATCCACCTTCATTGTCATGCAACTACTGGGTTTTCAGTTGCAACAGGCGTAAAAGCCATTGAAGCTGGTCTAGATAATATTGATACATCAATTTCTTCAATGAGTATGACATATGGGCATACTCCCACTGAAACAATGATAAGTATTCTTGATGGAACAAATCGAGAAACCGAATTAGATCTTGATAAGTTGATACCTATTGCTGAGCACTTTCAGGCTGTTAGAAAGAAGTATAAAAATTTTGAAGGCTCTCTAAGAGGCGTGGATGCTCGAATCATTGCTTCGCAGGTTCCTGGCGGAATGTTAACGAACCTTGAAAATCAACTTAAAGCCCAGGATTCAATTGATAAGTTTGATGAAGTTATTCAAGAAATTCCTAAAGTGAGAGAGGATCTAGGCTTTATACCTCTGGTCACTCCTACATCTCAGATAGTGGGCACACAATCAGTTATAAATGTATTATCTGGTTCTAGGTATTCAACGATTACAAATGAGGTGAAGTCTTTACTCAAGGGAGAGTATGGCGCAACGCCTGCACCAGTAAATAAAGACTTGCAGCAACAAGCCATTGGAGAAAGTGCTGTAATTACATGCAGACCAGCTGATCTGCTAAATGAAGATTTCCAATCATCTGCAGAAGATTTTAAAACAGCGATTGCTGATAAATCAATTTTAGCTGAAGCCTCTGATGAAAATATACTTATCTATGTGATGTTTCCAGAAATTGGACTCAATTATTTGCAGAACGTAGATAATTTAGACTACTTCGAATCTGAGCCACTGGAGATCACGCAGCTAAATGATGCCTCATATTTGGTTACAGTTGATGATCAAGAATATTCCGTAACTTTGAAGGCAGATAATTCAGTAACAATTAATGACGGCTCAGCACCGAAAGCTACAACGCCTTCTCCAGCTGCCCCCACTGGTGCTGGAACCATAATTGAAGCCCCATTGGGCGGAAACATTTTTAGATTAATAGTCTCAGAAGGAGAATCTGTTCCTGTTGATTCAACAGTGCTCATTTTAGAAGCGATGAAAATGGAAACAGAAATAAAAGCTCCCGCTGCTGGGGTTATAGGAAAGATCTTTGTTCAGCCAGGCGATACAGTTAAACCTGGAACTCCTTTATTTGAAATTATTAACTAATGAACTTTGAAGCTATATTTTCAAGTTTAGGCATCTTTAGTCTAAGTCTTGGGCAATCAATCATGCTTATAGTGGGTCTTTTGATTTTATATTTAGCAATTAGTAAAAAATTTGAACCCCTGTTACTTTTGCCCATTGGGTTTGGGGCAATACTTACAAACATTCCGGAAATTGGACTAGCGCTTAGCCCGATAGAGAAGTTAATTTACTTTTCAAATTCAGAGGAATTGGCTGGAGCATTGAGTTTAGTTGTTCTTGGTGATGCCGAATCATTATCTGCTTTCCTTAAAACAGCTTCTCATTCTCAGTTATGGCTGTTGAATGAATATGCTGCTGAGCTTGGATACAAGCCAGGAATTTTAAATACTTTTTATTCAGTAGCAATTGGCTCAGGAGTCGCACCATTGGTAATTTTTATGGGCGTAGGAGCCATGACGGATTTTGGCCCGATGTTAGCAAATCCTAAAACTTTAATATTAGGTGCTGCGGCGCAATTTGGCATTTTTGCAACTGTGATAGGTGCCTTGCTCTTAAACGAGTTAGGAATAGTTTCATTCACCTTAAAGCAAGCTGCGGCAACTGGAATTATTGGCGGAGCAGATGGCCCAACTGCAATTTATGTTTCTTCAATATTAGCTCCGGAACTTTTAGGTGCAATTGCTGTTGCAGCATACTCATACATGGCTTTAGTACCTTTAATTCAGCCTCCAATAATGAGATTCTTGACCACAAAAAATGAAAGGACTATCAAAATGGTTCAATTAAGAGAAGTTTCTCAAAAAGAAAAAATTATTTTTCCTATCATTTTAGTTTTTCTTGTTGGCATGATGTTGCCCAGTGCAGCACCGCTAATTGGGATGTTCTGCTTTGGAAATTTGATGAGGGAATCGCTGGTTGTTGAAAGATTAAGCGAGGTTGTTCAAAATTCACTCATTAACATAGTAACTATTTTTTTGGGTTTGGCCGTTGGATCAAAACTAGCAGCCGATCAGTTCCTTACCCCTGAAACTCTTGGAATTCTGTCGCTAGGTATAATAGCTTTTTCAATCGGAACAGCCTCGGGTGTTTTAATGGCAAAACTAATGAATATTTTGAGTTCGAATAAAATTAATCCATTGATTGGTGCTGCTGGCGTCTCAGCAGTTCCAATGGCTGCAAGAGTTGTAAATAAAGTAGGCTTAGAAAATGATTCTCAAAACTTTTTACTCATGCATGCCATGGGTCCAAACGTAGCCGGAGTAATTGGTTCTGCTGTTGCCGCAGGAGTCATGATTCAACTTCTAGCTTAATGCAATGGACCCCTTTAAAAACATTAGACCGTATACTGATGCTGAAGTAGCTGGAGTTCTTCAGTCTCTTGTAAATAATCCATCAGTTTTAAAAGCTTTAATAGGATTTCAGTTTCCTGGAATTCTTGCAAAAGCTCCTTTTGTAAAATTTATTGTTAAACAAAAACTTATTTCTCAAATAAAAACTATCTACACAATTGATGACTATCAAATGATTTTTAAAGATTTGATGGAGAAAGTTGTTAAAGAGTCTATTGCATCTTTTGAAGTAAACGGTCTAGAGAAATTAAATAAAAACGAAAATTACCTATACATTTCAAACCATAGAGACATTTCCTTGGATGCAGCTTTACTTGCGTTGCATTTGCATAAATCTGGTTTTAGGACATTTAACATAGCAGTAGGCAATAATCTCATGGAGGAATCTTGGGCTTCAGATCTCTTTCGATTAAATAAAAGTTTTATAATTCAAAGGTCTGGCGGAACTAAAAAAGAAATATATTCAGGTTTGTCACTTGCTTCACAATTTATTTATCAGAGCATCTTTCGGGATAATACCTCTGTATGGATTGCTCAAAAACAGGGAAGAGCAAAAGATGGAGTTGATGCAACAGATCCAGCTATGCTTAAAATGATCCACCTTACTGAAAGAAAATTACAATCTGAGGCTAGTTATTTTAATTCTCTAAAAGTTGTATCAGTTTCAATTTCTTATGAATACGATCCGAATGATAAATTAAAAGCCAAGGAATTAGATTTATCGCAATCAAATAGCGAGTATGTAAAAGAAAAGGATGAGGATCTTAAAAGTATTGCCAATGGCATTATTGGCATTAAAGGCAATGTGAGTATAAATTTATCTGAACCGATGAAATTTGCTGAGGCTGATGATTATCAGATGATTTCAAATAAAATAACTCAGTCGATAATCTCATCATATAAGCTGCATGCATCTAACTATGCAGCTTGTAATTTGTTAGGTATAGATTTTACACAAGACTCATACAGCTCCGAGGAAATTGCTGAGGCAGAAAAAGAGCTTAATCGAAGAGTTAAATCTTTGGAGATAGGCGCTCGATCTAAGTTATTAGAACAATACGCCAATCCCGTTATTAGAAAGATACAATCAACTTAGCCTGTATGATAAGCGCTTTCATTATGCTCGGTTAAGTCCAAGCCTTCATGCTCATTATCATCACTAACCCTTAAATCAGCTATTAATGATGTAATCTTTAAAGCAATCCAAGAAAAGACCAGAGTCCAAATACATATAACCACAACACCTTGGAGTTGAATCATAAATTGATCAAAGACAGATGGATCAAATCCTGCGGCTCCCGCTCCAAGAAAGCCATCTGGCTTTCCAATAAAAGCTAACATTAAAATGCCTAAAATTCCTCCAACACCATGAACAGGGAAGACGTCGAGTGAATCATCGATCTTAAAGAAGCCCTTGATCATTTGTGTTGCGTAGAAGCATATAAGACCAGCCAATAGACCAATGAGTAATGCTCCTTGAGGGCCAACTGTTCCAGATGCAGGTGTAATGGTTGCTAAACCTGCCACCATTCCAGTTGCTATACCTACAACTGTTGGTTTACCAGTTTTAATCCATTCAACTGTCATCCAAGTTAGAGCACCAACAGCTGCACTAATGTGGGTTACAAGAATGGCCATTGCAGCGTTTGAATCAGCAGCAACTGCACTTCCGCCGTTAAAGCCAAACCATCCTACCCAAAGCATTGCAGCGCCCATTACTACCATTGGTCTGTTATGAGGAACTAATGAACCACCTGGAAAACCTTTCCTGGGCCCAAGCATCATGGCAGCAACCAAGGCACCAACACCACAGGTGGCATGAACTACTAGCCCACCTGCAAAATCAATTACTCCGATGCTTCCAAGATAGCCTCCACCCCATACCATATGACATGCAGGTAAATACACTAAAGTTACCCATAGAACGGTAAAAATACACATAGCACTAAATTTCATTCGCTCGGCGAATGCGCCTACCACTAAAGCAGGAGTGATCACTGCAAACGTCATTTGAAATACCACAAATAAGCTTTCAGGCAAAGTGCCTGATGCAGAATCTCTAGCTAGATTTGATAAGAAAAAAGCATCAGTCCCACCAATGATTGAACCACTTCCTGTAAAAGCTAAGCTGTACCCATAAATAACCCAAACCACCGAAACAATGCAACAAATTGCAAAACATTGCATCAGCACAGATAAGATATTTTGCGACCTAACCAGTCCACCATAGAATAGAGCCAATCCAGGAAGAGTCATAAACAAGACCAAGGCAGTAGCAGTAAGTATCCAGGCAGTATCTCCAGGATTTACTTCAGAGGAGAGGGCAGCCGGAGAGAGAATAGTGGCAAGCGCAATAAGACAATAGTTAAATAATTTCATTTTTTTCTCCTTGTTAAATGGCATCTGCGCCTGTTTCACCCGTTCTGATTCTTATAACTTCTTCAACATTGGTAATAAATATTTTCCCATCACCAATTTTTTCAGTATTTGCAGATTTAGAAATCACATCAACTATTTCATTAACTTTGGCACTATCAGCGATGATCTCTAATTTAATTTTAGGTAAAGTATCTATTGTGTACTCGGCACCTCGGTATAGTTCAGTATGGCCTTTTTGTCTTCCGAAACCTTTTACTTCAGTAATTGTTAAACCCTCTACGCCATAATCTAGAAGAGCCTGACGAACCTCTTCAAGCTTAAATGGTTTTATAATTGCGGATATCAGCTTCATTTTCTCCCCCATAAAAATAATATATTTTAATAGATGCAATTATCATGCCGATTTATAAAGCTATATTTGATACTTTTGAGGGAGTTTGTAAAAGAGTTTTATTTAATTTGCACTCTTTTGATGCAAAAAATAACCGCCAACATTTGTTGACGGTTATTATTATGAGTTATTTACTTAAACTCTGGGTAAGCTTCAACTCCGATTTCTGATGCGTCAAGTCCAAGAGCTTGCTCTTCATCAGTAGCTCTTATAGGTGTAACCATATTGATTAGGTAAACAGCTCCATAACTAGCTATGAAACCAAAACCAGCAATTGATATAACGCCTACAAGCTGAATCAGGAATGATGCTTCTGGGTTAGTGAAAGGGACAACCATAACACCAAAGATTCCAACAATCCCATGAGCAGAGATAGCCCCAACTGGATCGTCGATTTTGAGTTTCGAATCAAAAAACAGGATTGATGCGTATACCAATAGGCCGCCTAGGAAACCAATAATTACTGATTCTCCTCCGCTTGGAGCGCTTGGGCCCGCAGTTATTGCAACTAAACCTGCAATAGCTCCATTTATCACCATAGTCACGTCACTTTTTCCAGTCATTACTAGACTTAGTACCAATGCTCCTATGACTCCGCCAGCAGCTGCCATATTGGTATTTAAGAAGACTTGGCTTACGGCTATTGCACTTGCTTCATCACTGATCACCAGCTCAGAGCCACCATTGAAGCCAAACCAACCCAACCAAAGAATCAATACTCCTAATGCTGCTAGGGGAATATTAGATCCAGGCATAGGGTTAATGGAACCATCAGTGCCATATTTTCCATTTCTTGCACCAAGCAATGTCACAACTCCAAGAGCTGCAGCAGCGCCAAGTAGGTGAACTGTTCCAGATCCAGCATAATCAGAATAACCAAGAACGCTTAAAAAGCCACCGCCCCAGTTCCAGTATCCTTGAACAGGATATATAAAGGCAGTTAGTATTACTGTGAAAATGAAGAAGGGTATCAATTTCATTCTTCCAGCAACAGCACCTGAGACGATTGACATAGCAGTGGCTACAAAAACAACCTGAAAAAAGAAGTCAGCTTGTTGGGAATAGTCCATTCCATATGCCATGCCTATTTCTTCAAGGGGCATGTCAGTGCTTAAACCCCAAGATGTAGCTATAGCTGGAAAAATTCCATATGAGATAGCTTCACCAGCTTCATCAAGCCCGCCAGCAATAGCGAATACAGCGTCCGCTGGATACATCAAAGCAAAGCCACATACGAGGTACATAACGCATGCAATTGAGAATAGGCCAAGATTTTTGGTAACGATTTCAGAAACATCTTTCTTCTGGACTAACCCAGCTTCAAGCATGGTAAACCCAGCGGCCATCCACATGACCAATGCTCCCGACATAATTGCGTAAAAAGTATCTAATGCAAATTTCATTTCTTCCATATTAATCTCCTTAATTAAATGGCTTCGTTGCCTGTTTCACCAGTCCTAATTCTGATGACATCTTCAACGTTAGTTACAAATATTTTTCCATCACCAATTTTTCCAGTCCCAGCTGTGGATGTAATGGTATCGGTGACTGTGCTAAGTTTCTCGTCCTCTACAAGGATTTCAAGCTTAATTTTTGGCAGTGTATCCACTGTATATTCAGCACCACGATATAGTTCAGTATGACCTTTTTGTCTTCCATACCCCTTAACTTCAGATAGAGTTAAGCCTTCTATGCCAGCATCAACAAGGGCTTCTCGAACCTCTTGAAGTTTAAATGGCTTGATAATAGCAACAACTAGTTTCATGTTTTATAAACTTGCTGAAATTGAAAAGAAGATACCGTCCTCATCCGCACCGTATCCACCATCACTAAAGTCGTATGCAGTAATCCCGCAGTCAAATGACCCACAAGTAAAGCCATAGCTTACAGTTGTGTTATCACCGTAATCATCATATTCACCATAAGCAACTGAAACAGGGCCAAATGCATATGAAAACTCTGTATAGTCAGGCGCACCATCTTGACCAGAGGCTAAGGTTAATCCAAAATCGCCAAAACTCAGACCTAGATAAATTTCTTCAAAATCAAGACCAGTTTGGTTTTCAGGATAATCAAAAGCGATATAACCAATATCTACACCGACATCACCAAGAGAAAAGCCATAGCCAGCATAGTAATCCAATTCACTTCCAGCCCCATCATTAAAATTGACATTTGATCCCCAAATACCAGCATAGAAACCGGATTCAGCTTCAAAATCAAAGCCACCTTGGATAGCAGGACCATCGCTTTGCGTCATTCCTCTC
>Ga0213863_10002406_pt1 | contig 13286 bp, 13 predicted proteins | sample PICome_8_FD_160128 | JGI IMG/M metagenome (GOLD analysis project Ga0213863, IMG submission 160128) | Coastal seawater microbial communities near Pivers Island, North Carolina, United States - PICO497 | ecosystem: Environmental > Aquatic > Marine > Coastal | place: USA: North Carolina... | reverse complement strand
GGTCGCCAGAAGCTTGCTCTGCGCCATAGCCCAGCGATGTAGCCAGTCCGAAGAGGGTGGCGAAGATGGCAAGAATATCGACCACATGCCCTGGCCAACCCCAAATCCGTTCTCCAAAAATAGGATACAGGGCAGACCTTATCAGGAGCGGCAGGCCCTTGTTGTAACAAAAAAATGATAACGACAATCCGATTACAACGTAGACGGCCCAGGGATGAAACGCCCAGTGATAAATCGTTGCTGCCATCGCCAAATCGCGCAAGGATTGTGAATCAAGGTTGGTTTCTCCTAGAGGGGGCGTAATGGCGTGGTTCATTGGTTCTAAGACACCGTAGAACATGATGCCGATACCGATCCCCGCCGCAAATAGCATCGATACCCAGCTGAGTAAGTGATAGCGCGCCACTGCGTCCTGTCCGCCAATGCGAATTCGACCCAAAGGTGAGAAAGCAAGCGCCACACAGAAAATGAGAAAGCCATTCATGCTGTACATGAAAAACCAATCGAGCTCTTGGGTCAGAAAGAAACGCAAAGCGCTGAAGTTTTCAGCCGCCTGAGTTGGGAAAAGCAGTGTAACCAAAACAAAAATCACGATCGTGACGCTGCTGATCAAAAAAACCGGATTATGAATATCGAGACCAAGGCCTTGGAGATTGTCTTGCCCGACCTCGTAGTCAGAGGTGTATAAATCTTCGGGTGCTGAGGGTTCGCTTGCTTCGGGAGCGTTTAAAGTCACAATTGGCTGCCGTCGGAATCAGCGCAAACCGTAACACGACTTCTTGCGAGAGTCACATCGTCCTTTGGTAACCAACAAGTACGACTCATTGTATGCGGCCAGATCGTCGTCCCAGTGCGCTGCCGTCACGGGGTCGCTGCTCTGGTTTTACAGTGACGGACCTTGCTTGTCTCGGATTAAACCGCTAACCCTTGTTGGCAAGAATTTCTGTTTCGAAGTCAGCAAGTTTGTCTTTACCAAAAAACATTGCATCATCGGCAAAAAAGGTTGGTGAACCAAAGTTCCCTCGCGCGACGGATTGTTCGGTGTTCGCGATGAGTCCTGACTTGACATCCGGTAGAGACACACCGGCAAAGATTTCCTCCGCAGGTAGGCCTGATTCGATCAATGCAGCATGAAAAACCTCTGGTTCATCCATTTTCTTTGGGTTTGACCACATGTGGTAATAAACCGCATTGATGTAATCAAAGCAATAATCTTTGGATTGAGCGAAAACGGCTCCCCGCATGAGCATAAGCGTATTGATGGGGAAATCTGGGTTTCGCTGATAGTCTGTAATTTGATGGGCGCGCAAAAAGCGCTCGGTTTCAATTTGGGCATAGTCAGGCTTATTGAGAATACCTTGCATTGAGACGGCCGGAGAAACGTTGTTGGTGGCTTTAAAAACGCCGCCAAGAAGAATAGGAACGTAAGTGATGGTTTGGCCGATTCGCGCTTCGAGCTGTGGCAAAACGAGGTGTCTGAGATATGCATTTGGACTGCCGAAATCAAAGTGAAATTCAAGTTTCATAGGGTTTCTCGAAGGATCAGAAGGAACAATCATGCCATCAGCTGATGGGATGGTTTCGGTTGAGTATGCTAGGGTTTAAGAGTCTAGGCAACGCGGTTGGGCTTCAGATAGCGGAGGAGTTTTAAATGTCAGTTAGTTCTCAAGAAATGAACACGAGTTTTACGCTGGATACCGGTACAGAGGAACTGCTTTGCGAGGTCGATCAAGGTGTCGCACTGGTGACTTTGAATAAACCACACAAAAAAAATGCGCTTGGCGACAAACTCACACCAGCTTTACGGGCATTGTTGCCAGTGCTTGAAACCGACCCCCGAGTGGGCTGCGTTTTGTTGACCGGAGCCGGAGATGCTTTTTGCGCCGGGGGCGATGTGTCGGAGATGGGTCAGGGGAGTGCCGCAACAAATTCGACGGATCGAGCGCAGGCGCCCACAAGCGCCGAACAACGCATTGCCACGCTCACAGAAAAACAAATGGAGTTGACCCATCGCCTCTATCATTTGAAAAAGATTACGATCGCGGCACTGCCGGGCGCGGCTGCCGGTGCAGGCTTGTCTATTGCCTTGGCGTGCGATCTTCGGGTTGGTTCAGAAAGGGCTTTTATTACAACCGCCTTTCGCAACATCGGGTTGTCTGGGGATTATGGTGCGAGCTGGTTTTTATCCCGGCTCGTTGGCTTAGGACGAGCTAAAGCGTTGTTTTATTCATCGGAAAGGCTCGATGCAGTTACCTGTGAGCAGTGGGGTCTATTGAATGCCGTTTTCAAGGAGAATACTTTTCGGGAGGACAGTCTAGACTACGCCAAAAAGATCGCTCAGGGTCCGCGACAGGCCTTGGCTCTCATGAAAGAGAACTTACAGGCAGGATTTGAGCAGAGCCTTGAAAGCAGTTTGGCATTGGAAGCACAGCATCTCATTGAGTGTTCTGGAACGGCCGAATCAAAAGAGGCAATTCGTGCATTTATAGAAAAGAGGCCGCCCGATTTCAGCGTCTAAAGGGCAGGTTGTACCGCGATAGCTACCCGCCTCTGATGGGTGCAAATGCTCAAGCTCTGGCAGTTTGGTCCTGTGACATCGGGTGATTTGCCCAATTTGGCCTTCTCTGTGGGCACGTTCAAGCAGGACACTTTAAAGGTTTTTTTGGATCCTAAGCATGGAGCACTTTCGAGTGGATCTTTTTTGGGGAGAGGTTGGTACGAACATTTGTGCGCCCACGTTTTAGGAAGATCGATGTGGGCCCGGCGCACAGGGATAGGCCGTTCAGGTTAAACCCGCTCGAACACCGAGTCAGCGCTGTTGGGCCTGAGACCTATCTTTCAACGACAGCGTCTCATGGTGGCTTTGATGACAAAGGCAGGAAAATCAATAAGATCAATCGTCTTAACAGGGAGCAGATGATGTCAAACAATGTTGAGGTTGTTAGAAGTTTTATCGAGGCATGGTCTCGGCTTGATCCCGCCGAGTTGGCTGGTTTTTTTCATGAATCGGGGGTGTATCACAACATGCCTGCTAAGCCGGTTGTTGGTCGTGAGACTGTTCAGACATTTATCGCAGGCTTTATCAGCACGTGGACCGAAACGGATTGGGAAATCTTATCGTTAATCGGTGAAGGCGACTGGGTGATTTGCGAACGCATTGACCGAACGAAGACAACCCAGGGTGATGTTGACCTCCCTTGCTGTGGTGTTTTTCAAATGGAAGCGGGCAAAATTAAGCTTTGGCGCGATTACTTCGATATGGGAACCTATGTCCGCGCAATGTCTGCTTCATGAATAGCGATGCGGGTTGCTACTGATGGCCCCTTCAAGAGACATGACAAGAGATCGAGGTCCTGAAAAGGAATGATTTAAGCGCGGGTTCTGGTTTTAGGCAGACGTATCATTTAGGGGACATGGCCACGGGCAAAGACAATCACGAGGCCTTAAGATTGAGGGTCACTTGGGGCAAAAGTTGTAATCGTGAATCTCTTCGGCCAGGGCTCAGTCTAGTGATAGCCCAGCTTTGCTATGGACCAGCTTTGCTATGGGCCAGCTTTGCTATGGCTCAGTTTTGCTACGGGTCAGTGGCACTGAGCGCTGTCAATGGGGTTGCTACAAACGCCGTAAGGCAGATTTGTACTCGCGCAGTGGCCTAGAGAGACCCCGATGCTTTCGATAGCCTGGTTGAAAAGGCCTCCTTTGGAGACCAAGATCGCCGGCAATGATTGTGCTTGCTTGTTATTGGCCCTGAAAATTGGGTTGACGCTTTTCTAGAAAAGCTCGGATCCCCTCTTTTCCGTCTTTTGACATCGCACATTCGGCTATGGCGCGGGTCTCTTGTTCCATTTGGCTTTCTAGGCCCTGATTGAAGCTGTCGTTCAGCAGGCTTTTTACGGCGCCAAAAGCTCGGGTAGGGCCTTGACGCAGTTGCGAGAGTAATCGCTCGGTTTCCTCAATTAGGGCATCGGCGGCAACCGCTCGATTGATCAGGCCCCACTGCTCAGCTTCCGACGCTGAGAGAACGCGATTGGTCAACATCAGTTCCCTGGCTTTTCGGTCGCCGATACGGCGTGGCAGAAAATAGGTTGAGCTGCCATCTGGTGATAAGCCAGCTTGGGTGTATGCCATTGTAAATTTTGCAGACTCAGCCGCGATTGATAGATCCGCCGCAACCGCTAGACTAAAACCTGCGCCCGCGGCGGTCCCCTGAATGGCGGCAACAACCGGCGCTTTCAGTCGAGTGAGACGGCTGATCCCCATGTGCAGATCGCCGGCCATTTCACGAATCATGGCACCAACGTCATCCCCGGCGGCACCGAATTCACCAATGTCCCCTCCAGCGCAAAATAGTTTGCCCTCAGCATTGATCAAAACAGCCCGTAAGCCCGTGTGCTCTTCACAAGCAATCGCTGCTAAATTTAATTCTCTCGCCATTCGTGGATTCATCGCGTTGGCTGCTTCTGGGCGGGCAAGTGTGATTGTGGCCAGTGAATCCTCAATGGAAAATTTCAGGGTTTCAAACTCGAGACGCATTAGGAAATACTCTTTTAAATCTTGCAAGCAATATAACAAAAGGATCGGCGTTTGAAAGGCTCTGGATTTTTTTAACAAGCGTTCTGATTTGGGACTGTATTGTGTAGACTCTAATCAGTTTGAATGAGGAGCATTCCCATGAGCGAAGCTTTAGCAAAACCTGTCAAGCCAGATCCCGAAACTGCGTCGTTGGCTGAATTGGATCTGTTTTTACCGGATCTTTTTCACGACGATTATCACGTCAAGGTGTTCGAGCGGCTCCGAGCCGAAGATCCTGTTTTTCATCAGGAGGTCGAAGAAATTGGATCAACTTGGAATGTGACTCGTTACGAAGACATTATGGCGGTCGATACAGATCACGACACCTATTCGTCAGATGGATCAATTGTTGCCACGGACCAGGACGAAGATTTTGCCCTGCCCATGTTTATTGCGATGGACCCACCTCGTCACGATCAGCAGCGCAGAGAGGTCAATGGTGTTGTTGCACCGCGTAACCTCGCAGTGATGGAGGAGACCATACGTCGTCGAGTTCAGACCATTCTTGAAGGCTTGCCGGTTGGTGAGACTTTCAACTGGGTTGATGAAGTTTCGATTGAGTTGACCACTCAGATGTTGGCGACGTTATTTGATTTTCCTTTTGAGGACCGTCGTAAGCTAACGCGGTGGAGCGATGTTGCCACAGCCGATGAGCAGTCTGGAATTATTGAAAGTGAAGAGCAACGTCGAGAGGAATTGACCGAATGCCTGATGTACTTCACCGAGCTCTGGAATCAGCGTGTCAATCAGCCGCCTGCGATGGACCTCGTCTCTATGCTCGCGCATGGAGAGTCCACGAAGAATATGGATCCCATGGAGTACCTTGGAAATCTGGTTTTGCTGATTGTCGGTGGTAATGATACGACGCGTAACTCGATTACGGGTGGCGTTCGCTTCCTGAACCAATTCCCAGATGAATATCGCAAGCTCACCGCGAATCCCGGTTTGATTCCCAACATGGTGCCTGAAATTATTCGTTTTCAGACGCCGTTGGCTTATATGCGCCGTACGACTACCAAGGACGTTGTCCTGGGCGGAAAACACATACCCAAAGGCGGCCGAGTTCTGATGTGGTATGTCTCTGGCAACCGAGACAGTCAGATGATCGAACAAGCGGACCGATTTTGGATAGACCGACCGAAGGCGCGTCAGCAGCTGAGTTTTGGGTTTGGTATCCATCGATGTATGGGTAATCGACTTGCAGAGATGCAACTGCGCGTGCTTTGGGAAGAAATTCTTGCGAAGTTTGAGCGGGTCGAAGTGGTTGGCGAACCGTCGTATGTTAATTCCAATTTCGTTAAGGGCTATTCGCACCTTCCTGTCAGATTGCACGCAAAATAGCGACCGACTCTGTCTCTTGCGTCATTGCCTCGGGGCGGGATACGAGTCTTGAAACTGAGGGTTGGCAGCCGATGATGCACAACGGGAGTTTTTGGTTCGATAGCCTTGGGCCTGATGATGTTGGCTTAGTCCCAGAATCGATGCCTAGTCAGGTTGACGTGGCGATCATCGGTGGCGGCTATACCGGTCTTTGGTCGGCGTACTATCTGAGCGAACACCGCCCTGATCTTAAGATTGCCATTTTAGAAGCGGAAGTCTTCGGTTTCGGTGCCAGCGGCCGTAACGGCGGATGGTGCATGGGCACCTCTCACGATGTCGAGGCGCTGCTGAGTCGAGCGTCCACCCATGCAACTGGCCTGAGGTTAGCCCAAGCGATGCAGGCAACGGTTGATGAAATCGCTCGGGTCGCGGATCAGGAGCAAATCGATTGCGATTTGACAAAAGGTGGCAGCTTGACAGTGGCAACCAACCGCTTCCAAGTTGGCCAGCTACAAGCATCCCTTAAACATTTGCACCACATTGGCTTTAGTAGTGCTGACTATCGCTGGCTCGATGCATCTGAATCACGGGCTCGGGTGGGTACGGCCAACAATTTTGGCGCTTTGTTTACGCCGCATTGCGCGGCAATTCATCCCGCTCGATTGGCTCGGGGCTTGGCGTATCGATTACAAGCGAGAGGTGTGCATTGTTTGGAGTCGACGCGAGTCAGCCGGTACACGTCCGGACTTGTTGAGACAAACCAGGGCGCGATTCGTGCTGATACTATCCTTCGCGCGACCGAGGGCTTTACACCATCGATTGAGGGGCTAAAGCGGGCAGTCTTGCCGATCTACTCAATGATGGTGGCAACAGAACCTTTGCCTGCTTCAGTTTGGGATGAGATAGGGCTTGCTCAGCGAGAAACCTTCGGGGACTCTCGGCGAGTGGTCATCTACGGCCAGCGTACTGCCGATGACCGTATCGCTTTTGGCGGTCGAGGCGGCTACTACTTCGGCTCAAAAATCAAACCGGTGATCCCAGGGAACGATCCAGGATTCGAGATGATTGCTCAAACCTTGAGAGATCTGTTTCCTGTTTTAATGGATTACGAAGTGACCCATCGATGGGGTGGCCCTCTTGGCGTGAATCGGCACTGGCGACCGACGGTAACGTTTGATCCTAAAACCGGCATAGGGTCTGCGGGTGGCTATGTGGGTGAAGGGGTTGCAGCTTCTAACCTCGCAGCCAGGATTTTGGTTGATTTAGTCCTTGATCAGGATTCAGAAATCCTGAGTTTGCCTTGGGTTGATGACCATGCAAAAAACTGGGAAGTCGAACCGGTACGCTTTTTAGGGGCTCGACTGTTACAGCATGCGGCGGAGCGTGCCGATGCTTGTGAGGCCGAGTTGGGTCGGCCCGCTCCGGTTTGGGGCGGGTTGTTTGACCGATTTGTTGACTGAATGCGATTAGGAAAAGGAGAGACGCGATGTTAGATCTACATTATTGGCCGACACCCAATGGTAAGAAGGTCACCATACAGTTAGAGGAATGCGGTTTAGCGTATCGAGTGGTGCCTTGTAATATTGGTCAGGGGGATCAGTTTACCGAAGCGTTTTTAGCCATCAACCCGAATAACCGAATGCCGGCGCTGGTTGATCATTCGCCTGCAGAGGGTGGGCCGCCGATCTCGATTTTTGAATCAGGTGCCATGATGCTGTATCTGGCCGAAAAAACAGGCCAATTTATGCCGAGTGACCCTAGGGGTAAGTATGATGTGGTTCAGTGGGTTATGTGGCAAATGGCCAACCAAGGACCTAAATCAGGGGAATGTGGCCACTTTCGCAGGTTGGGTGATAGCGAGGGCGACCAGTCTTACGCGGTGACTCGATTCACTGATGAGGTGAACCGCTTTTATGGAGTTCTGAATAACCAACTGTTTAATCAACGTTATCTTTGTGGTGAGCAATACACCATTGCGGACATGATCTGTTACCCCTGGTGCGTAAATTGGGCCGGGCAAGGCCAAGACATTAATGACTTCAAATACTTCAAACGTTGGTTTGATGAGTTATCAGAGCGCCCGGGCGTTCAACGCGGAATGGCGGTTGGCAGCGAGTTGCGCAATGACCCCGCATCTCTGTCTTCTGAAGAGCGGGCGAGTCTTAAGGCCATGCTTTATAACCAGCGGGCCCGTCCTGCACCTGAGCATGGGGGCTTGCTCTGATTGTGCTGTACCCTCAGGCAGCGTGTGCGCGCAATCTAGGCGAGGCTTGCTCCAGCAGATGATTCGTGCCTAGACGGTCAAGGCGGGGTCTGCCAAAAGTACCTGAGACCTTTTTTTGGCGCAGCAGGTCTCGTCTAACGTGCCCTAGGTTCGCAGGGTCGGTTTACTCAAAGGTTCGTTCGGTCCACCAAGGAAAGTATTCAGGCATGTCGCTTGAGACTTTTCCGGGGAAAACGGGGGTGCGTTTTTCTAAAAAGGATTCAACCCCTTCAATCGCGTCCGCCGATTTTCCTCGATGATAGATGCCACGAGAGTCGACTTTGTGGGCCTCCATGGGATGGTCGGCGCCAAGCATTCGCCACATCATCTGACGGATAAGTGCGACCGACACAGGAGAGGTGGATTCGGCAAATTCGTGAGCCAGATCGATTGCAGCTGGCATCAAGTCGGTGGGTTTGTGAACGCTGCGGACCAGTCCGCCTGCCTTTGCCTCGGCGGCTCCAAAAACGCGACCCGAAAACGTCCACTCGAGCGCTTGTTGAATTCCCACAATCCTTGGTAAAAACCAGCTTGAACACGCTTCCGGTACCACGGCCCTTTTTGAAAAGACAAAACCATAACGCGCGTCTTCAGACGCAAGGCGGACATCCGTGGCGCACTGAAGCGTCGCGCCCACGCCAACTGCCGGGCCGTTGCAAGCGGAAATGATTGGTTTTAGTGATTCGAATATTCTCAAGGTTAGAACGCCGCCGCCGTCGCGTCGTAATCCACCCTCTCGGCCTGGGGCATCGTTATTGAAGGTATTGCCTCCGCCGGAAAGGTCGGCGCCAGCGCAAAAGCCCCGGCCAGCGCCTGTGAAGATAACGGCTCTGATGTCATCATCGGCATCTGCTGCATCTAGGGCAGAGATGATTTCTGCTTGCATCTGACCAGTATACGCATTGAGTTTGTCTGGCCGGTTAAGAGTAATCGTCAGGATGGGACCGTTTTTGTCATAAATAATCTGTTCAAAGTTCATTGAGTTTCCTAAGCGTAGTGTTGAATAAAATCCGTAAATAGCATCCGCTGCGCGTGAGAACCTCCCAGTGACTGCAGTTCGGGTAGCGCTTTTTCTAAGTGACGCACTCCGAGCGCTGGATCTTCTCCGGCAATATGAATGATGCCCGAGGCGAGATCGGTGCCAATGCGCTGACAAAGCTGTCCTTGCTCTTGCTCGCCCCTGCTCCAAAGTTCAAAGGGTGCCATCATCGTTTGCTTGGCAGTTTTGCTTGCTGTTCGCACTTGAATCATCAGGTAATGCAGGGCGATAAAAAGTAGCTCTTGATCGTTGGCACGGTGTTGGTAGTCGGTCAGAGCAAACCACCGGTCTTCGACATCAATGCCTTTCATTTCGAGGCGCCAGAGCAAGCTTGCAGCGTTACACACGTCAAGATAAAAATCATCATTCAAGCAATCGGTGAGCTCTTGATCGTAGAGATTCAGCGCTTCATCGAGGCGGTCTTGTCCAATGAACATCAATGCTTTGTGCCAAATCAAATGGTTCCTAAAATTATTTGTCTGGTCCCAATGTCGGTCACACGCTTCGAGCCAATCTATGCCCGCACTGTAAGTCTTCTGCATTTCATGTACGTGCCCAACCGCATGTGCCGCCCACATATCCATAGGCTGCTCTGCAACCGCCGCTTCGCCGCAGGCAAGCGCATCAGAATAGTTTCCGCATTCCTCGTGTCCAAAACTCAGCATGCCGACAACAAAACTTCGCCAGGGATGATCCTGAGGGAAATGTGGCAGCGATCGTTCAATGGAATCACGCATGCGAGCAACATCGCCGCGATAAAAGTGCAAATGATTAGCCGCTTTAAGCGCGATCAGGTCGGTAGGGTCTTTGATGAGAATTTGATCGAGTATCGCTGTAACGGTCAGGGTATCGTCTTGTCGCCAAGCATCTAACGCTTGGATGTGGAGCTGCTCGCGGTCTGTTCCTCCGGCCGCTTGAGCGGCGATCAGGGATTGATCGATGGCGGTCAAAAAACGCGGGTCGCTCGCTGACTTTAGTTGGTAGCCTCTAAAAACATGACCCATTACAAAGTTTGGATCTTGAGCTTGTATTCGCTCAAGGGTTGTCATCGTTGTGGTGCTATAGGTGAGATACTGATCGATAACGCGATCAAACTGGGTCAATGTTTCGGGATCATCTGCGGAATAAGGGGTTGTTTGATCAATGATGGCCATGGACTTGTCCAAAATGTTGTTTGCTACGTTCTAAAAATTCGATTTCGGCGTCAGTTTGGACTCTGTCCAAGAGACGATTGCGATGTGGAAATCGACCAAAGCGGTCAATGATTAAAGCGTGCTCTTGAAACGACTTCAAGAAGCCCTTCAAGATTATCCTCCAGGCTTCATCGGCGTCCTCTGTGATTCGCTCGAGCTGCTCAATACCCATGCGTTGTAGTTGCGCGTTTTCCGCGTGATGAAAAGGATGCAGCGCAAACACTTTTTCTATCGGTGAACACGGCAGATCAAGGTTTGGCCAATGCAAACTCTGGGCAAAATTCTGCGCAATCTCGTCAAACGCGTAAGCCGCCGCAGTTCCGCGGTAGAGATGACGTGAAAACTGATCCAATAACAGAATCCGAGCTAGGATATCTCTTGCATCGATTGGAGCTTCCTCTAAAGCTGGGGACTGAGCCGATTGATGATCTTCAGAAAAACGCTGGTTGATTTCGTCGTCAAGCAGATGTCCTGATCGATACCATTGCTTCTTGGCTGCTGCGACCTTGGCCGGTGAGTAAGCAGCGGCGCCAAACCAGAATTCAAGGATCGCTGCTGTATTCACCAAGCCCATAGCCTACTTCACCCTCCTCAATGCCCAAGTAGGGCCTTAAGTAATGGACGCAAAGATACAGCGGCAAGGTGTCGAGTAGCGCCACTGTCAATTTAAAAAGGTAATTGCTGGTCATGAGTGCAAAAAGGGTCGCCGCGCTCATTGCTCCGGCCAAGAATTGAGCGCCGAAAGTAACTGCCACCACCATGAATGAATCAACGCCTTGGCTGATGATGGTGCTGCCATTATTTCGTAGCCAAAGGTGCTTGCCTTGCGTCAAGTTTTTCCAAAAATGAAACATGAAGACATCACAATATTGCGCTGCAAAATAAGCTAGCATTGAGGCAAGTACTGCGCCCGAGGTTGTTGCATAGAGCAAGGCGAAGAGCTCGACCTCGCCTTCGACGGTATCGCCGTTTGGAAGCCCTACAGGGTCTGCAAGGTTCAGGGTTTGCCAGGGAGCTTGGGTTGCTGCTGCCGGAAGAGCATCTCCAAGCCACATGAAGCCAAGAATAAAGAGATTCAGGCACAAGCCAAAAGTGACCAAAAAATTTGCTCGACGCCGGCCATAGAGTTCACTGATCAAGTCGGTACATAGAAAAGTGATCGGATAGGGCAGCACGCCAACGGCAAGCGTCCAGGGACCGAGCTCGACGAATCGTGTGATACCCAATAGATTGAGCATGGTCATGGCGCACAGAAAGATACCCGCAAGAATGAGGAATACCCGCTCACGCCGAATCAAAATTATTTCACTAGACGGTTGCATCAAAGTCTCCTGATTGCTCGAGTCGCTATGATTCGATTTGACCCAAGTTGCCGTGAAGTACAGCGCCATTGATCACCGGGTTTTCGGCCGCAAAAAATAGCAGATCAGCGATTTCATCTGGTAACACCAGGCGGCCAAACGTACTGCCCGAAGCTATATCTTTGAGCACCGCTTCGCTATCGCCGACGTGCGCACGCAGCATCTCAGTATCGGTAAACCCTGGGCAGACACAGGCGGTGTGGATCTGTGTCCCTGCCAAATCCTGACAAGTGGCGCGCATCATGCCGAGAACAGCATGCTTGCTGGTGACGTAGGTAAAAGAATTCGCCACCGCCTTCTCAGAGAGCGTTGAGCCAACGTAGATGATCGCGCTGCCTTGTTTCATGTGGGGCAGTAAAGAATGGTTAAGCTTTTGGGGCGCTGTAACATTGAGGTTTAAGATGTCATTCAAAGCGGCACCGGAAACTTCTCTGAGGCTCCCCGAAGCAAGCTTTGCGGCGTTATGAATGAGTACAATCGGCTCAAGGGGGTCTAGCTCTGGAATCACATCTCTGTTGAGCACATCGGTAATGTCATCGGCGGCGAGATCGACGGAGACATCTTTGATGCCGTCCAAGCCTGCACTGGATCTCGATAAATTGAACACTTGATAGCCTGCTTCAGCGAAGGTAATTGCTGCGGCTTTGCCGATGCCCTTGCTCGCACCCGAGATGATTGCAGTTTTCATTCTGCCCACCACTCAGCGCATCCATCTTGGCCGGGACTCGAGGATACTTTTACGGTGATGCCCCGGATGTCGTGATCAGTGACTGCTTTGATGGCTAGAATTTTGGTTAAAAAGTAATGTGAAAATTCTTCGACGGTCGTGTTTGCGATGGGCAAAATTAAAACATCCCGAGGCAAAAAGGGGATGCGCTCTTCGTTGAAAACGGCGACGGTATAGCTGTCCTCTTCGATTATTTTAAGGTGCGGAGACAAGGCGGGTAGGAGCATTTTTTCATCGATCTCATCGCATAGCGCGCGTATCTGCTTTTTGATGATCGCGTAATCGAACATGAGACCCGAATCGTCCACCGGCGCTGTGATTTGGCACGCCACCTGAAAGTTATGCCCGTGTAAATCTTCACGCTCAGTGGCGCTGAAGATGGTGAAGTGCGCTGCCGAAAAGTTCATGGCCTGTTTCGCGACCTCAATTCGGGCTAGTCGTATCGCTTGTGTCATAGGTAAACCTCGATGATGTTAGGGAGTGTATCGTAGTCAAAGTGAGGGCGCGACTACCCTAGGCAAGGGCAGTCGTATTTGAGAGACTGAGGGACACTCACTGCGAAGGAAAGACAATGCCCCGTCTGACTCAATTAAGTCGATCAATCTCAGGAAAAGTTGCCATTATCACAGGGGCCGGCAGCGGTATGGGGCGCGCGACCGCTCAACTGTTTGCCGATGAGGGCGCCAGTGTGGCATTGATCGACGTCAATGAAGCGGGGCTTGAGACGGTAAGGCAAGAAATTCACGAAGCCGGGTATCCTGTCCGCGCTTGGGTTTTAGATCTGACCGATCGTGGGGCCATCGTGCAGGTG
>Ga0213863_10002402_pt1 | contig 13309 bp, 5 predicted proteins | sample PICome_8_FD_160128 | JGI IMG/M metagenome (GOLD analysis project Ga0213863, IMG submission 160128) | Coastal seawater microbial communities near Pivers Island, North Carolina, United States - PICO497 | ecosystem: Environmental > Aquatic > Marine > Coastal | place: USA: North Carolina | collected... | reverse complement strand
CTTTCTCATTGTTGTTGGAATTGTCACCTCAACATTGATAAACAGCGATCCGGAAGATCCCGCAAAGCTCGCCTCCCAGCTCCCCGCGCTGCTTCTCGCCGGACTTTATTTTGGGTTCATCTTTGTAGTTTATATTTTACCCGGGATCACGGATAAGGCCACCACGGCTGTACTCGCATCCAACGAGACCGGTGCGCGCGATCCGATGTACAAGGCCCAAGCCGCTGTCGCCCGTGGCGAATACATAGAAGCTATTACCCTGTATCGCGCCATTGCCATGGCCGAACCTGAAAACCGTCTCCCCTGGGTTGAAATCGCCAAAATCCAACTCGACAAGCTCGAAGACGCAGAAACCGCCATCAACACCCTGCAGACAGCTCTTGAGGATAACGAATGGCCTGCTGACGATGCCGCATTCTTCATGAGCCGTATCGCAGAAATCCGACTCGACGAATTCCATGACAAGGAGACATGCATGGCCATACTGGAACAGATCGTTGAAACCTTTCCTAATAGCCAGTATTCGGCCAGTGCTACTCATCGGCTCAATGAGATCGAAAAATCTCCGGACCCTGCACCGGCCCAAGGATAAGCCAAGGATAAGCCCATCCTGATCCGTTAGATAACACAGGATAATCTTGCCCCCTGCCCGGACAACACTAACATATTTGCGTGTCCGCATCTAACATGAAGAGCAATCTGCTCTCAGCATTCCCTTTATGGCCATTCTTGTTAGGCGTTTTCTCAGGATTAATCTGTGCTGATTTTTTTGGTCTCTATTGCTGGATACCGTTAACAGCATGCTGCTTTTTAGCCACCTTGGCACTCCGCAGAATGGGCATGACACTTTTTGCAATCAGCTTTATCATGGCAAGTGGGCTCCACGGCATAAAGGTTGAAAACATGCGGTACTGGGAGCAGGCTGTTCTCAATGGCCAGCTCCACAAGACGATGGCATTGAGGGGTACGGTTATCTCAACGGGGTCAAACCAAAGGGGCCCCTACCTCATCAAAACCAGTAGCGTGGAAACTCGCACCGGCCCCTCCCGGATCTTTGCTACATCAGGCATGATAGTGGAGCTCACCACTCCATTCCCCTACCGAACCCAACTTCAATACGGTGATATCATCGAAGCCACGGGAGCACTGCAACTCATCAAAGCCATGCGCAACCCCCATGAGTTTGATAGAAAAGAGTGGATGTATCGGCAGGGGGCGGTTCTCAGCATGACTCCACATGCACCCATCATGATTGATGGAGTGAGTCTTCTCCACAGGCCGGTGCGCACCTTAACGAGCTGGCGCCAATTTCTCCGCCAAAGCATGACATCGGGATTGAATCCCGATTCCCGGGCCTCTCAATTGATACGGGCGGTAGTCTTGGGAGAACGTCCTCCCAACACATCTTCCATGGTGGATGATTTTCGCAAGAGCGGCACGCTCCACGTGTTCGCGGTAAGTGGCTTACATGTTGGCATGGTGGGAACGATTTGCGGCTGTCTGCTCTGGTTTCTCAGAGTACCGCGCTGGATGCTCATCACCGGTATCATTCTTGCCATGGCAGCCTACTCTGGAATTACAGGTCTGCGCCCGCCATCCGTACGCGCCGTGATCATGGCCAGCGTTTTCCTCACAGGTTTTCTCATCAAGCGCAAACCGTCTCTGATCAACAGTCTGGCAGTGAGTGCCATCATCGTCTGCCTTTGGGATGGTCACCAGCTCTTCACGCCTGGCTTTCAGCTATCCTATGGAGTATTGCTAGCACTCGCACTGGCGACAACACTCTGGATTCGCGTGCTTAAGCCCATGGCTGAGATTGACCCCTTCATGCCGAGACTTCTGCTAAGCTCCTGGCAGGAGAGAGTATTAGCTTTGAGGAGATGGCTGCGCAACTCTCTGGCCGTCTCGCTTGCAGCATGGATGGGGTCTGCTCCCCTGATATGGATTTATTTTGGTATCGTCACCCCCATTGCAGTGATTGCCGGTATTCCCCTCATGCTCATGGTTTTCATGGTGCTGGCTTTGGCAATGCTGAGCGTATCTGCAGGGGCGATCTGGAAACCAGCCGGTGATGCGCTCAATCACATTAATGCACTGGTGGCGACATCAACCTACCATACGGCGGCCCTATTTGCGGATGTCCCATTAGGGCACGGTTACCGCAAACCAACCCGGCCAGAAAAAGGGCGCATCATTGTATTTGATCTACCCAACGGAGGTGGCGCCAATTTGATTGATGCTGGAGGTGGCATCTTGCTTGATAGCGGGCGCAGTGACACTTTCCTCAGGCATGTCTTGCCAACCTTGAGAGCGCTTCGAATCGAGCCTGATTCACTCATTATCAGCCATGCAGATGCCAAGCACAGCGGAGGCATGAGCACCTGCCTCGATCATTTCAACCCTGACCAAGCTATCATTCCTCGTGCGGATCTTCTCAGTAAGAGCTATCAGGAATTTCTTGAAAAATCCTCAATAAGCGGCTGCCAGATGATCATTCCGCATACGGGCCAAATGTTCCCCATAGAGCAGGACGTGGCACTTGAAATCATCCATGCCCCTGCAGATCTCACTGGCTACGGGCGGGCAGACGACAGTGGCCTGGTGATGCGCTTACATTGGCACGGCTGGAAGGTGATATTCACCGGGGACGCTGGCTTCATCACAGAAAACAGCTTGCTGGCTTCCGGCGTCGATCTGGATGCAGATGTTCTTATCATTGGTAGAAATAGAGACGATTTCACGGGGCATGAGGCCTTTTACCGTGCAGTCTCCCCGCGGGTCATCATCTCAAGCAATGCAGATTTTCCCGTGCATGAGCGCATTCCTGAACACTGGTTCAGCCTTACCCGTTCACTGGGCATTATGGTTATGGATCAGAGACAATCCGGGGCCGTCACCTTGACCATTAAGGATGCAAATCTATTGCTCACACCCACACTCGAAAACGCCAAAGCAATCACCCTTGGGCCCGAGGATCAGCTGCGGTGACTATTCGATGGACAATCAGGCGTGAAACCATCAATTTGCACGGCAGAAACAACCACTTCAGCGAGCTATCGTCAGAAAAAACTTCAGTCTCCTTCTTGCCCTGCGCTACCTCAACCCTCTGCGCACCCATGTCTCGGTCATTACCCTGATCTCGCTGGCAGGAGTGGCAATCGGTGTCATGGTGCTTATCGTGGTCCTTTCTGTATTTGGTGGCTTTGAGCAACTCGTCAAGGAGCGCGTGCTTAGTTACACTCCTCATATCAACATTCAGCGTATCAGCCCATGGCCGGATGCAGACGAGGACACGAACTACAATGCAGAAGAAGAATGGCGTGGTCTGGAACAATCCATGTCCTCGCTCGAGGGTGTGGAAAGTGCCTACGCCTTGATCAACGACTATGTCCTACTTGATCGTGCCGGCAACGTTGCCCCTGCATTCATGCAAGCCATTGATACGGGCAATGCATCCCAACTCAAATCTCTCGAGGAACTCATCAATCCGGGTGACGGCAATGCTGACATGGGACTCAATGAGACTGCTGTGATTTCCTCACTCACAGCCGAGCGCTTCGGCATTATGCTCGGTGACGTCATTCAGATCCACACCAACCGCAACCTGGAACAAGTGCAACCCATTCTGGAGCGCATTGGGACGGAGCCACTGTATCAATCAGCCGCTACCCAGTTAGCCACTATCGAGGATGACATCAAACGCATCTACACAGTATCAGATGCCGGGGAAACCGTGCCAATTGAGACCCTCAAAGACCTTTACTTCAACCGGATCATGCCCCTTATGGATCTCAATATCCGGGAACAAGAGAGAAGAATGATCGACTCCCTGTTGCTACATTTTGAAGAGGGAGAGCGCAGCACCCCGGATCCTGATGATAGCGGGGTCTACCTCTTCCAGACAGGTCATGCAGCCAAGGCGATCGAGCTGCTGGATTCTCTGGCCAGCATCGACACCAAAGAATCTGATATTGAGGATATCACGCAAATGAAAACCGTGGTTTTACCCAAAGAACTACGAGTCGTTGGTATTTATCAAGCTACTCGCCACGCCGCCAGCCCGGATGTTTTTGTTCCACTTCCCGTTGGTCAGGACCTCACAGGCCTTGGCGCGGGAGTGAAGGGCATTGCGCTTCGCCTCAATGACCCCTATCGAGCAGCTCAGGTGCTGAGCCAAACTATTCTCGCTGAAATACCCGACAACCAGTCATGGACAGCGCGTACTTGGATGCAGGACCACCAACAACAGTTTGCGCTCATCAAAACCCAACGCCAGCTGCTCACCTTCTCATTATCCTTTATCATGATGGTCTCAGCCTTCTCCATCATGGCGGTCATGTTCACCGTCACGATTCAGAAAAAACGCGAGATCGGTGTGATGAAAGCCCTGGGAGCCGCCCCATCTCAACTCATACGCGTCTTCCTGTATCAAGGCATTATTATTGGTCTCTTTGGAGGCATCCTAGGTTTAGGCTTGGGTTACCTTGTGATCGAAAATCGGCAAGTGATCCTCGATCTCTTTGCCTCCTGGGGCTTTGACCCCTTTCCCTCTGATTTTAATGGTTTCGACGGATTGCCTGCCGATCTTCAAGCAAATGAGTTCATTGGTGTGTTCGTCTTTGCGTTCATCATGTGCATTATCGCAACCTTGGTTCCAGCCGTCCTCGCCTCACGCAGTGATGCTGCCAAGTCCTTGCGCAATATGTAGGCCCAAGCGTATAACCATCACTTCACAGCCACTCATCATCACCCATGAAAGACATCGTTTATTTTGACCTCGAGACCCAGCGTAGCTTCGGTGATGTCGGTGGCGCCAAAAACAAAGACAAGATGGGCATTTCTGTAGGTGTCGCCTACTCCACCCGGACCGGTCAGTACCATATTTTCAACGAGGACCAGACCGACGAGCTCGTTGACATGCTGGTGAAGGCTGATCTGGTAGTCGGCTACAACCACATCTATTTTGATTACCCCGTATTGCAGGGCTACACCATTCTCGACCTACCCAACCAGACCATCAATCTCGATATGCTCATTGAGCTCGAGAAAGTTCTAGGGCACCGACTCAAACTGGACTCCATTGCATCAGCGACTCTGGGCACCGGAAAATCAGCTGATGGACTGGATGCTCTGAGATGGTGGCAAGAGCACAAAAAAACCGGTGACCCTGAACCCCTGATGAAAATCGCTGAATACTGCTGCTATGATGTCAAGGTCACCAAGGAAGTGCATGAATATGCACTTGAACACGGTCACCTCAGATACAGTGACCGTAATGGCAATACTACCGAGGTAGCCGTGGATTGGAGTTAGGCTCTACTCAATATCAAGAAAAGGCCCGGCATCACTTGAAGTGAGCCGGGCCTGTAGTTTTATCCAAGCGGGAAGTGCTTTATATTGATTAAGCAGATTCCTCACCTGCGGAGGCAGTCTGGGCCTGAAGAGGTGGCTCTTCAGCGGCTACAGCCTCTCCAGCATCATCTGAACCCTCGGCATTTTCTGCCCCCTCAGCGAGCTCGTCCTGCTGTGGTTCGGGTTCTTCCACGGTGAACTCGATGTCCACATCGCGATGCTGGTGGAAACCGGTTCCCGCAGGAATCAGGTGACCCATGATGACGTTCTCCTTAAAGCCGCGGAGGTAATCCACACGACCAATCGTAGATGCGTCCGTCAACACACGAGTGGTGTCCTGGAAGGATGCAGCGGAAATGAATGACTCAGTCTCGAGAGAAGCCTTGGTGATACCAAGAAGGACGGGCTCGGATTCTGCAGCAGCACCACCTTGGGCTACGACTTCCTCGTTGGCTTTCTTAAACGTGGTGCGATCAATCTGATCACCCCAGAGGAATTCGGTATCACCCGGCTCGGTGATTTTGACCTTGCGCAGCATCTGGCGGATGACGATCTCAATGTGCTTGTCATTGATTTCCACGCCCTGGAGGCGGTAAACGCGCTGCACCTCGTTGGTGAGGTGCTCCTGAAGAGCTTGGGCACCACAGGCCTCGAGCAAATCGTCAGGAGAGACTGGCCCTTCGGTGATCTGGTCACCACGGTGAAGGAAGTCGCCTTCTCCGACGATGATGTGTTTACCCATGGGAACGAGGTGATCTGCATGTTCACCGGTATCCATGTCAGTTATGATGACCTTCTTCTTGCCGCGCACGTTGGGACCGTAGGAAACCTCACCATCGATCTTAGCAATGGTGCAAGCCTCCTTCGGACGGCGTGCTTCAAAGAGCTCGGCAATACGAGGCAGACCACCGGTAATATCACCTGTCTTGGAGATCTTACGCGGTGTCCTTGCTAGCTGGGCACCACCCTTGACACTGGCCCCCTCCTTAACGGAAAGGTGCGCGCCCACAGGAATGGAGTAGCTGGCGAGGACTTCTGAAGTCTTCTTGTCAACAATGACGATCTGCGGGTGAAGGTCTTCCTTATGCTCGGTGACCACCATACCCTTCTTGCCGGTTTCCTTGTCAGTCTCGGACTGAACAGTAATACCTTTGATCATGTCACGGAACTCGATCTTACCCTCTTTTTCAGTCAGGATCGGCACGTTGTAAGGATCCCAGGTAACGAATACCTGACCTTTTTTGACCGTTTCACCATCGGGAACTGAGATAGCTGAGCCCATAACAAGGTTGTAGGATTCCAACTCAAGTCCGTCTTTATCACGGATGGCGATAGAGCCTTTCTTGTTGAGAGCAACAAAGTTGCCCTCAGCGTCTTTCACAGCGCGGACATCTTTGTAGACTACAACACCACCGCTTTTCGCTTTGATGATAGGCTGTTTAAATGAGGAAGATGCCACACCACCTACGTGGAAGGTACGCATCGTAAGCTGGGTTCCGGGCTCACCAATCGACTGAGCGGCGATGATTCCAACCGCTTCACCGATTTTGGCAACCTCGCCGGAGGCAAGGTTGAGTCCGTAACACTTCTGACAACATCCACGGTCCGCTTCACATGTGAGGGTAGAGCGGATCTTAAGACGCTCAAAGCCAAGATCTTCAATCTTATTAGCCTCTTCCTCACCAATGAGCTGACCTACCTTGAGGATCACCTTGCCACTGACAGGGTCAGTGACTTTTTCACCGGATACGCGTCCGTAGATACGTGATGACAGTGATGCTGCTTCCTCATCGTTCTCGATGATAGGCTCGGCCGTGATGCCGTTGACCGTACCACAGTCCTCTTCAAAGATGATGACGTCCTGAGACACATCAACGAGCTTACGGGTCATGTATCCGGAGTCAGCGGTCTTGAGAGCAGTATCAGCAAGTCCCTTACGGGCACCGTGGGTGGAAATGAAGTATTCCAATACGGAGAGACCCTCACGGAAGTTAGAGGTAATCGGACGCTCGATAATGTCACCGGATGGCTTAGCCATCAGGCCGCGCATTCCGGAGAGCTGCTTGATCTGCTGCTTGTTACCACGGGCACCGGAGTCAACCATGAGGAAGAGCGGATTGACAATCTTATCTCCCTCGTTGTGCTCAAGCTTGCGGTAAAGAGCGTCAGCAATGTTATCGGAGGCGTGTGTCCAGATGTCAATGACCTGCTGGTAGCGCTCATTGTCTGTGATCACACCGTTACGATACTGCTTGGTGACTTTCTCGAGCTCAGCGTATGCTTTCTCCAGTTCACCTTTCTTCTCCTCGGGCACGACCATGTCGATAATTCCGATGGAAATACCGGAACGAGTAGCCTCCATGAAGCCGAGACCCTTGAGAGCATCCAGAACCTTCACGGTGTCAGCTTGACCGGCACACTGGTAGCAACGCCAAATAATGTCACCGATCTGTTTCTTGCCCACATTGAAGTTCAAGAAACCAAGACCGGATGGCCAGATCTCATTGAAGCGAACACGACCTGGAGTGGTCTCGATGATTTTGTTTTCATGATCACCAAAGAAGGTTTTCTCTTCCTTGCCGTAATCCGGGTTGCGCAAGCGAATCCAGTCATGATACTTCACCTTACGGCTGGCAATGGCGAACTCGACTTCAGTTGTATTTTCAAACAGTGGCAGGTGAACGCCCTTACGTGCCTCGAGCTCCTTCGCGGTCAGCTGACGAGCGTAGGTGAGGTAGTAGGAACCAAGAATAATATCCTGGGATGGCACCGTGATCGGCTTACCACTCGCAGGTGAGAAGATGTTATTGGGAGCAAGCATCAGCTGACGTGCCTCCATCTGAGCTTCCACGGAGAGTGGCACGTGCACCGCCATTTGGTCGCCATCAAAGTCGGCGTTGTAGGCAGTACAAACCAGCGGGTGAACACGCAGTGCCGATCCCTCAATAAGCACAGGCTCAAATGCCTGGATGGAGAGACGGTGCAAAGTGGGCGCACGGTTGAGCATGACAGGGTGTCCCTTGGTCACCTCTTCGAGGATGTCCCAGACTTCCGTTGTCTTGCGGTCAATCATCTTCTTGGCACTACGCACGGTGTGGCAGTAGCCGAGTTCTTTGAGTCGACGGATAATGAATGGTTCAAAAAGTGTGAGTGCCATCTTTTTGGGCAAACCACACTGGTTGAGCTTGAGCTCAGGCCCGATCACAATGACTGAACGTCCCGAGTAGTCCACACGCTTACCGAGCAGGTTCTGACGGAAACGCCCACCCTTGCCTTTAAGCATGTCGGAGAGTGATTTCAGGGCACGGTTGCCGGCACCGGTGACAGCACGACCGTGACGGCCGTTGTCAAACAGGGCATCGACAGCCTCCTGAAGCATGCGCTTCTCGTTGCGGATAATCACGTCCGGAGTCTTGAGCTTGAGAAGGTTCTTCAAGCGGTTGTTCCGGTTGATCACACGACGGTAGAGATCGTTGAGGTCGGAAGTAGCAAAACGTCCACCTTCCAATGGCACCAGCGGACGCAGGTCCGGCGGGATCACGGGAAGCACATTCATAATCATCCACTCAGGGCGGGTGTTGCTCTGGGCGAAACCGCGGGCAAGCTTGATGCGCTTGGCGAGTTTCTTCTTAGTCTGCTTGGAGCGGGTGTTTTGCATCTCCTCTTCAAGCTGGGCAGTAAGCTCAGCGAGGTTGACACCTGTAAGCAGGGATTGAAGTGCCTCGGCACCCATCTCGGCCTTAAAGTTTCCGTCTCCATAGGCATCCTCAGCATCAAAGTATTCGCTCTCGCTGAGAAGCTGGCCAAGCTGCAAGTCAGTACTACCGACATCAGTCACCACGAAGTCCTCGTAGTAGATAATGCGCTCAAGTTGACGGGCAGCAAGGTCAAGAACCAGACCGATACGGCTGGGCATGCACTTGTAGAACCAGATGTGAGAAACAGGAACGGCAAGCTCAATGTGACCCATGCGCTCACGACGAACACGGGACAGAGTCACCTCGACACCACAACGGTCACAGACAACTCCCTTGTGCTTGATGCGCTTGTATTTTCCGCAGGCACATTCCCAGTCACGGGTTGGCCCGAAGATGCGCTCACAGAAGAGGCCTCCTTTTTCCGGCTTGAATGTGCGGTAATTGATCGTCTCCGGATTCAGCACCTCGCCACTTGACCAGGATCTGATGACTTCCGGGGAGGCGACGGTGATGGCGACATGATCGAACTGCTCGGGCTTTTCATTGACTCCGAATAGTTCACGCAGGTTATTTTCAACGCTCATAGTAATAAATAGTAAGTATTAGTTTTAACAGTTAGGTTATGTTGTTTTATCTGCGGTTAGAGTGTGAGGTCATCGAGTGAGAATTCCGATCCACCCTGTTTAGGCTGCCCTCCACTTCCGGGTCGGACATCCAAACACAGTGACTGCATTTCCTTCATCAGAACGTTAAAGGACTCGGGAGTGCCTGCCTCAAGGTTGTTATCCCCTTTGACAATGGCCTCGTAAATCCTTGTGCGGCCCTGGACGTCGTCAGACTTCACAGTGAGAATTTCCTGAAGCGTGTAGGCGGCACCATAGGCTTCGAGTGCCCACACCTCCATCTCACCGAATCGCTGGCCACCATATTGTGCCTTACCACCCAGAGGTTGCTGGGTAACAAGACTGTATGGACCAACAGCACGGGCGTGAATCTTGTCAGCCACCAGGTGGCCAAGTTTGAGCATGTAGATCATTCCTACCACAACAGGGTTCTGGAATGCTTCACCAGTGCGGCCGTCGTAGAGAGTGGACTTACCAGCTGTGGATCCGTCCTTGCCGTCACCAATCCAGGTGAATCCTTCCACCTTCTTGGCCTCGCTCATGAACTTCCAGATTTCGTCCTCAGGGATACCATCGAAAATCGGCGTAGCAACGGTAAAGCCAAGGGCTTTGGCCGCAACTCCGAGGTGAGTTTCAAGAACCTGACCAACGTTCATCCGTGATGGCACGCCGAGTGGGTTCAGACAGATCTCGACAGGCGTTCCGTCACTGAGGAAGGGCATGTCTTCTTCAGGCACGATCGTGGCAACAACACCTTTGTTACCGTGACGTCCTGCCATCTTGTCACCGACACTGAGCTTACGCTTGGCGGCAACAAAGACCTTCACCTCCTTGATCGCGCCCGGGTCGATTTCCTCACCGCTCTCAAGTTGGTCGAGGCGACGCTCACGATCAGTATCAAGCTCACCGAAGCGGCTCTCAAAGGTGGCGATGATCTCGAGGATCTTGTTGCGGATGGGTGATGGATCAATCTCGATGTGATCGTAGATCGAAGCGAGCTTACGTAGCAGCGTCTTGGTGATCTTACGGTTGGCGGGAATGATGATCTCACCTGTTTGAGCATTGACGACATCAAGAGGGATCTTCTCTCCAAGCAGAATGTCAGAGAGCTTTTCGGTCAATTGCTCGGTAAGCTGATCTTTCTTCTTCTTGTAGTCATCGTTGATCTTCTTGACTTGCTTCTTAAGCTTGGATGGATCCAGTTCGTTCTCACGCTTGCGTGCCAGTCCGTGAGTGACAACGCGGATGTCCTGAACGATACCGGTGCAACCGGATGGAACGCGCAATGATGTGTCCTTAACGTCAGCTGCCTTCTCACCAAAGATTGCACGTAGCAGGCGCTCTTCGGGAGCCAGCTCGGTTTCGCTCTTCGGCGTAATTTTTCCAACAAGGATATCACCCGGCTTGACCTCTGCGCCAATGCGGATAATTCCGTCATGGTCGAGGTTCTTGAGCGCCTCGTCACCAACGTTGGGAATATCACGGGTGATTTCCTCTGGTCCGAGTTTGGTGTCACGTGCTGCGCACTCAAATTCTGAAATATGAATGGAGGTATAGATGTCCTCTTTCACTACTTTCTCAGAGATAACAATGGCGTCCTCAAAGTTGTATCCATTCCATGGCATGAATGCCACGAGGATGTTGCGACCCAGAGCAAGCTCACCACCTTCTGTGTTGGGACCATCTGCAAGCACGTCACCAACCTTGACCTTGTCTCCGCACTTGCAGATAGGCTTCTGGTTCAGGCATGTGCCGGCATTGGAGCGCATAAACTTGCGCAAGGGGTAAGTGAAGATGCCCTTTGCAGGGTTGCTCTTCACGGCTGTCATTTCACTGAGGAACTTCTCATCTGATACAGGAAGTTTTCCGTCCTTGGTGGTGATGATGATTTCAGCAGTTGCAGCGGCAACCACTCCGTCAGCTTCAGCAACGACAACCGCACGGGAATCTTCAGCGGCTTTGGCCTCTAGTCCGGTGCCAACAAGCGGGGCATCAGAGATAAGTAACGGCACACCCTGGCGTTGCATGTTTGCACCCATGAGGGCGCGGTTGGCATCGTCGTGCTCGAGGAAGGGAATAATACCAGCAGCAACAGAGACAAGCTGCTTGGGAGAGACGTCCATGTATTGCACGGTCTTGGGGTCCACTTCGATGAACTCACCACTCTCACGGGCAGTGATTTTATCGTGCTCAAAGTTGCCTTTGCTGTCGATTGGGTTGTTTGCCTGAGCAATAAGGAATTCTTCCTCCTGATCAGCAGTGACGTATTCAATCTGGTTGGTAACCTTACCGTTTTTGACCAAGCGGTAGGGAGTTTCAATGAATCCAAACTCGTTGATACGGGCATAGGTGCAAAGTGAGTTAATCAGACCGATGTTGGGACCTTCCGGAGTCTCAATAGGACAGATACGACCGTAGTGAGAGGTATGCACGTCACGCACCTCAAAGCCTGCGCGGTCACGGTTCAGACCTCCTGGCCCGAGTGCCGAGAGACGGCGCTTGTGTGTCAGCTCTGCCAGTGGGTTGGTTTGGTCCATGAATTGGGACAGTTGCGACCGCCCGAAGAAATCACGAATGACAGCACTGAGTGCTTTCGGGTTGATGAGCTTTTGTGGCGTCATGCCCTCAAGGTTGACATCAAAGAGCGTCATGCGCTCTTTGACGAGGCGCTCGGTACGGGCAAGGCCGACACGGCACTGGTTACCCAGCAATTCGCCGACAGCACGCACACGGCGTGAGCCGAGGTGGTCAATGTCATCAAGCATGCCCTCACCTTTTTTAAGGCGAAGGAGATACTTCACAGCACCCAGGAAGTCATCAGGAACCATGATGCGCGCCTTGGGATCTACTTGAAGTTTGAGCTTCTGATTGATTTTGTAGCGTCCTACGCGCGTCAAATCATAGCGCTTCTCGTCGAAAAAGAGCCGCTCAAGAAGTGCCTTGGAGTTCGTCACGGTTGGTGGATCTCCGGGGCGAAGTTTGCGGTAGATGTCTTTGAGGGCTGATTCCTCGTCATGTGCGGGATCTTTCTTAAGAGACTTGAGAAGAATTTCATCTTCACGGGAGTCAATGACATCCACGGTCTTGTGACCAAGCTCAATGAGCTGGTTGACGTTACCAATGGTCAATGGCTCGTAGGCCTTCACGATGACAACCTCATCATCAAGAATGTCCTCGAAGGTTACTTTCTGTGCGAGCTCTTCTTCGTCATTGCCCTTGATGACTTTCTTCAAGTCGAGCTTCTCGATACTGTAAAACTGCTCGCAAAGATCACGATCCGTCGGCCAGCCCATGGCACGGAGGAAAGTGGTGGCGAGGAACTTGCGACGGCGGCGGCGCCTGTCCAAGTAAACGTAGAGCAAGTCATTGGTATCAAACTGGGTTTCCAGCCAGGAACCACGGTCAGGAATGATACGGAATGAATGAAGGAGTTTGCCGTTGAGGTGAGTCGACGTCTCAAAGCAAATACCGGGAGAACGGTGCAGCTGTGAAACAATCACACGCTCTGCTCCGTTGATGACAAAGGTGCCACGGCGGGTCATCATTGGCATTTCACCCATGTAAACACGCTCTTTTTTAGTGCCACTCTCGTCCTTGAGTTTGAATGTTACATAGAGACCGGCACTGAAGGTTTCT
>Ga0213863_10002399_pt1 | contig 13310 bp, 9 predicted proteins | sample PICome_8_FD_160128 | JGI IMG/M metagenome (GOLD analysis project Ga0213863, IMG submission 160128) | Coastal seawater microbial communities near Pivers Island, North Carolina, United States - PICO497 | ecosystem: Environmental > Aquatic > Marine > Coastal | place: USA: North Carolina | collected... | reverse complement strand
GAATAATGCCGTGGAGCCAAAGGGAGTAAAATCGAACTATTTCGAGGAGGATTTGAGTCAAATGAATCGTTTTAACTAGACGTTGTATATCTTTGTAATATGAAGGATACTAACATTCAAACTATCTACCAAAAAAATTGATTTGTCCCGGTTAGCACAACTAAAGGGATTGCAGCTTCAAAAAGTATATCTTTTGTGACTGGAGTTGGATTTTTAGGCTTTTTGTTAGGACCAACAAGTTATATGGTTTTGAGAGGACTCACGGCATATGGAAAAGATGACTTGGCGAAGTCTATTGCGAAAAAAACCTGTAAGAATGTAGCGACCGTTTTTGAGACAACAGGGACATTCTGGGAAAACTATGCGCCAGATTTGGTGTCATATGGTATGCCAGCAAAAAAATATTTTTGTGGTTGGACTGCACTTTTTCCAATTGCTATGTATAATAAACGTATAAAGGAGACATAATTAATGTTCAACAGAAAAGAACAGATTAAGCAACTAAAGACGACTTCAAAATTTGATATTGTTGTAATAGGTGGTGGTGCTAGTGGATTGGGAATAGCGGTAGATGCAGCGTCAAGAGGATTTAAAGTAGCATTGTTTGAAGCCCATGACTTTGCGAAGGGTACTTCTAGTAGAAGTACAAAGTTAGTTCACGGTGGCGTGCGCTATCTCGCGCAAGGAAATATAAAATTAGTTATTGAAGCATTACGTGAAAGAGGACTACTGGAGAAAAATGCCAATCACTTGTTTAAACGTCAGACCTTTCTTATACCAAGTTATAAATGGTGGTTTAAATATTATTACGGTTTTGGTTTAACCATTTATGATTGGTTGTCTGCTAGACTTTCATTGGGTGGTTCTAGAATTATATCAGCTAAAAAAGCTAGTCAAAAAATTAAGAATCTTATTCCTAAAGGTCTGAATGGTGCTGTGACCTATTTAGATGGTCAATTTGATGATGCTAGGCTTGCACTTAACCTAGCACAAACAGCAATTGAGCAAGGTGCTGTAGCTTTAAATCATTTTAGAGTTAGTGATATTTTAAAAGACCATAATAATAAGGTTTCAGGTGTTACTGTTTTAGACACAGAAACTGATGAGGAATTAAATATTTATGCTGATGTCGTAATCAATGCAACAGGTGTGTTTGCTAATAAGATTTTAAAACTAGCAGGTAGAAAAAAGAAGAGTCTCAAGATTGTGCCCAGCCAAGGTATTCACTTAGTATTGGATAGATCTTTTTTAGAGGGTGAAACGGCATTGATGGTTCCTAAAACCAGTGATGGTCGTGTGTTATTTGCAATTCCATGGCATAATAAAGCAGTATTAGGTACTACGGATACACCAATTAAGAAACCTAGCTATGAGCCTAAACCCCTGAAGGAAGAAATAGATTTTATACTTGAAACAGCGTCTCAATATTTTACGAAAGCGCCAACAAGAAATGATATAAAATCAGTTTTTGCAGGTTTAAGGCCGTTAGTTGCACCAGAAGGTGATAAAAGTAATACGAAAGAGATTTCTAGAGGTCATAAAATCATCCATTCAGAGAGTGGTTTAATTACAATAGTTGGTGGTAAGTGGACTACATACAGAGAAATGAGTAAAGATGTAATTAATGATGCAATTGAAAACCATAATTTAAAAAGGAGTCCATCCAAGACGAAATCACTTTCAATTCATGGTAATATTTCTACCAATGAAAAGTTAGGATTAAATGGAGTACTTTGGGTATATGGTAGTGATGCAAAACAATTAATGAAGCTTACTGAAACTGATGCAAGCTACAAGAATAAATTACATCATAATTATGAATACACTGTAGGTCAAGTTATTTGGTCAGCTAGATATGAAATGGCCAGAACTGTTGAAGATGTCTTGGCAAGACGATTTAGGTTGTTATTCTTAGATGCGCAGGTATCAATTGATATTGCGGAAAAAGTTGCCAATATACTTCAGAAAGAATTGAATAAAACTGAAGATTGGAAACAAAACCAAATTGAAGAATTTACAACTCTTGCAAAGGGTTATTTAATTTAAGAGAATATGTCGAACAAAATCATTTTAGCATTAGACCAAGGTACAACATCGAGCAGAACTATTGCATATAATTCTGAAGGTAAGCCTACAGCAACTGCACAACAAGATTTTGAACAGCTATTTCCAAAAAATGGTTGGGTTGAACATGATCCCGAAGCGATATGGCAATCACAGCTCAATACTATAAATAAAGTATTTTCAAAAGGTATATCCGCGAATGATGTTGCAGGAGTGGGTATCACTAACCAAAGAGAAACTACGATTGTTTGGCATAAGGATACAGGCGAGCCCGTATATAATGCAATAGTATGGCAGGATAGAAGAACGGCCTCCTATTGTGATGAGCTCAAATCTACTGGTCAAGAAGAATTGATTCAAGAAAAAACAGGATTGATAATTGATGCTTATTTTTCTGCGACCAAGTTAAGATGGATTTTGCACAATATCTCGGATGCAATGGATCTTGCAAAGAATGGGAAGCTGTGTTTTGGTACTGTTGATACTTGGTTGATATATAAATTGACTAAAGGCAAAGTATTTGTTACTGATGTTAGTAATGCTTCGAGGACAATGTTATTTAATATCCATACCCTGAAATGGGATACTGAACTTCTCGATTTGTTTGACATTCCAAAAGCTATTTTACCAGAGGTAAAGTCTTCTTCAGAAGTTTATGGACATACAGAATTATTTGACTATAAAATCCCGATATGCGGTATTGCTGGTGATCAACAAGCTGCATTATTTGGACAGCTCTGTACAAAGAAAGGAATGGTTAAAAACACCTATGGTACAGGTTGCTTTCTGTTAATGAATACTGGAAACAAACCTGTTAAATCACAAAACAATCTTTTAACTACGATTGCTTGGCAAATTAATGGCAAGACACAATATGCTTTGGAAGGAAGTGTATTTGTAGGTGGAGCAGCTGTGCAATGGTTGCGAGATGGTATTAATCTCATTGATGATGCAAGTGAAATTGAAACTTTGGCTAGTTCTGTACCAGATAGTGATAATGTTGTGGTTGTTCCCGCTTTCACAGGTTTAGGAGCACCATATTGGGATCCTTATGCCAGAGGTAGTATCATGGGAATTTCTAGAGGAACCACTAAAGGTCATATTGCTAGAGCAACATTAGAAGGAATTGCACTTCAAGTTTACGATATTGTAAAAGCTATGGAAAATGACTCTAATATGCACATTACAGAACTGCGAGTTGATGGTGGTGCAACTACAAATAATTTGTTGTTACAAATACAATCGGATATTTTTGATTGTGATGTTGTAAGACCTACCAATTTAGAGACAACAGCATTAGGTGCAGCATATTTAGCTGGATTGGCTGTTGGTGTGTTTAAGAGTAAAGGCGCACTCAGCGAATACTGGGAAAAAGACAAAACCTTTAAACCTCAAGCAAATAAGGAAGGCCAATTAAAGCTCATTAAACTTTGGCACAAAGCTGTAAAACGAAGTAAGGATTGGTTAACTGATAATTAATACTTAAAATCTGATATGTTACATCAGATTATTTAAATTGAAAATTTACTTTTTATAATTTTAATCGACACAATTCTATATTTTTTAAGCCCTCTGATAATTGTTTAAATGTCTCTAATCTTAAAGAGACTAAATTCTATTCTATTTTTAAGTTCTTTTTTATCTAAACGAATGTTGTTTCCATTTAGCATACTATAAACTGCACCCGGAAATGGTAACGGTGTATAATGTCAGCAAAAAGTGAACTAATTATCACTTTAATATGAGAGCTAGATTAAATAGCGCCGAAGTTGTGCCTCCCATGGTCTTAGATTATTAGAAGAGTGATTGCTGTTATAATTTGAAATAACTAAATGTGATTCTTTAATATCTGTATCAATGTGTTCTGTCGTTTGAGTTTCATCGCTAAAATTTAAGAGAACGATATAAGAATCTGAATTACCCCAACGTTTGTATACAAACAGATTCTCATCTGCTTCATTTAGGCAAAGATATTCGCCATATACTAGCACATTATTAGTCTTTCTAATTACAATCATTTTTCTGTAAAAATTCAATATAGAATTAGGGTCATTTTCTTGATTTTCAACATTTATTTTTTCATAATTTGGATTAACCCTTAACCAAGGATTGGCGCCTGAAAATCCGGCATTTATTTTATTGTTCCATTGCATTGGTGTTCTAGCATTATCTCGGCTTTGCCTATGAACAAGTTTTAAAAATTCATCCATGTTTTCGCCTCTTTTAATGGCGTCGTTCCAACTACCCAAAGTTTCAACATCATTATAGTAGTCTATAGATGGATAAGCAACGTTTGTCATACCTATTTCATCACCTTGATAGATGTATGTTGTGCCTCGCATGGTAAGTAATAGCATGGCAAGTAATTTTGCCGAATTAGAATGATGTTCAATATCATCATTCCCAAACCGAGAAACCATTCGAGAAAAATCATGATTTCCTAAAAAGATACTTCCCCATCCTTTTTCCTTAAGTTTTTTGTCCCAATCATTAAATACTTTTTTAAACTTTGGAAGAGGTACATCAATTGGGTCGTATTTACCACCTGCACCATTATCAATAAACATATGGTCAAAATGAAAAATCATGTTGAGCTCATCTCTATCTTCATGTACGTAATCTAAACCATTGCTTAAATTAATTCCAGGGCCTTCGCCAACAGTCATAATATCATATTTTGACAATACTTTTTTGTTGAGTTCATTGAGGTATTCATGAATACGTGGGCCATTAGCATAGTAGTTTTTTATGGTTCTACCGTAGTCTTTTGGATATTCGGTATCTGGGAAGTCAAGTTGTTTAGATATAAGCGATATCACATCCATCCTAAAACCATCTACTCCTTTTTTACACCAGAATTCTACAATATCATGTATTTCTTCTCTTACCTTAGGATTTTCCCAATTTAAATCGGGCTGTTTTTTGGTAAATAGATGTAAGAAGTATTCCTCTGTAATATCATCCTTTAACCAAGCAGATCCACTAAAAAATGAAACCCAATTATTTGGTTCTTTATCGTTTTTAGCCGGTTTCCAAAAGTAATAATCGCGATAGGGATTGTCTTTTGATTTTCTAGATTCTTTAAACCATTCATGTTCGTCTGAACTGTGATTAAGAACCAGGTCCATGACCAGTTTTAGACCTCGGTCATGCATACATTCTAATAATTTATCAAAAGCATCTGATCCACCGAAATCCTCTGATATAGCTCTGTAATTTGAAATATCATAACCATTATCGTCATTAGGTGATTTGTAAACAGGACATAGCCAAATAATATCTACTCCAAGTGATTTTATGTAATCCAATTTTTCGATGATACCGTGAATATCACCAATACCATTTTCTGAAGTATCCTTGTAAGATCGTGGGTAAATTTGATAGACGATACCTTCCTTCCACCAAGATGTTTTCATAAATAAATACTTAAAATGGACATTTTAAAATATCACGTAAGTGGCTAAAACTAGTATAACAATAAACAATCCTACCGGTAATGTATATTTCCAAGGTGTTGTGTCAATAATTTCTGTCACTTGAGGAATATAAATTTCTTCATCTTTTTTAGGCTTTACAAGTCTAAAAATTAACATAATGAGCATATTAATAACAAATAATATTCCCATAACATGTAAGAAATGCGGATAAGCTTTAGCTTTTATAATTGCTATTTCATTAGTGTTAGAAATACCATTAGCTGTGGCTTCTGAAACTGCGGCTTCAATGGTATTAGGTCCTAAATAAAGCAAACTAAATAAGTACATTAAAACACCAGCAATTAGTACGGTTTTTGCACCGGTTGCAGGCACTCTTTTAGAAATAATTCCGGTTAAAACTACTGCCAAAATAGGGACACTTAAACTTCCTAAAGCTTGTTGTATATAACTAAATAGGCCATCAGGTGCATTAGCTATAAATGGTGCAATACTCATGCTTATTAATGCGAGAATTAGACCGGCAATTTTTCCAGCTTTTACTGATTGTTTTTCTGTTGAATTCTTATTAAAATTTTGTTTGTATAAATCAGAACCAAAAAGTGTTGCACTACTATTTAGTAAACTGTTAAATGAACTTAATACTGCGCCAAATAATACTGCAGCAAAGAAGCCAATAAATGCTGTTGGTAAAACTTTTTTAACTAATGCAGGATATGCTTGATCTGTATTTTCTAGATTTCCTTCAAAAACGTGCCATGCAATTATTCCCGGCAATACAACAATTACAGGAATTAAAAATTTTACAAATGCTGCAGCTATCATTCCTTTTTGTCCTTCTGCTAAATTCTTAGCACCAAATACACGTTGTAATATAGATTGGTTAGTTCCCCAATAATAAATTTGTGCTATCATCATACCAGTGAAAATTGTTCCAAAGGGAATTGACGAAGTCACATCACCTACGGCATTAAATTTTTCAGGATTGCTATTCCATAGTGTATTAAGACCATCCATTACACTACCGTTACCAATAACACTCAATCCAAAGAAGGGTATTAGAAGTCCACCTATCATTAATCCTACAGCGTTTATTAAATCTGAGACTGCAACCGCTTTTAATCCACCAAAGATGGCATAAATAATTCCTATGATGCCAATGCTCCAAACGCATAGCCAAATAACTGTAGACTGCGACATACCAAATAACTCAGGCAAGTCAAACATGGTGCTAAACGCTAAAGAGCCAGAATATAAAATTGTAGGTAATAAAACAATTCCAAATGCAATTAAAAATAAGACAGCCATTATAGCTCTTGTTCCCTGATCAAAACGCCCTTCAATGAATTCCGGAATCGTAGTAATACCAGAACTCATGTATTTCGGTAATAGAAAAATAGCAGTAGCAATAATCGCAATTGCTGCTAGTGTTTCCCATGCCATGACTAAAATTCCTTCAGAGAAAGCTTGTCCATTAAGTCCAACGATTTGTTCAGCAGAGAGATTAGTGAGTAAAAGAGAACCTGCAATAGTTAATGCACCAAGACTTCTTCCACCAAGGTAAAATCCGTCAGCTGAGGTTTCATCTGTTTTTCGTGTTGCATACCATGCAATTACAGCAACAAGTACTGTGAATCCAACAAAGGAGATAATTGAGAGCATTTATATATAAGTTAGTTAGTATGTGTGTAGTTAAATAAAAATGAATTTTTCGCTCAAAATTTAAGAGATATTACTGCTAATTTAGTTAAAAATTTTGATACTAACTCTATTGCGTAATCTACATTTACTCCCCCTTGTTCAGCAGCGAGGAAATTCCGAAAGTAATTTTAGAAGCAATGAACTATACACGTTGTTGTAGGTAGTTTTTATTCATTTGAATTAATAATTCTTCCATTGATTCATTTAAATCAAATTCGTTTTCATATTCCACACTATAAGTCGAACTTCCAGAAGCAGTAGTTGAATACTCAGCGTTTTTTTTTCGCAAGTAAATAATTGGGATTTTTTTAGCAAAAGCATAACCGATTTCAATTCCAACACCAATTGATTTTGTCGTTAATTCAGCAATTAGGAAATCAGAATCATTAATTTCATTAAATGCTGTTTACATCATTTCTTTTTCTTGATTTGCTCTAAAATTATACCTGTCCACAAAAACGAGTAATTCAATATTACTTTTTTCAAATAGCTTTTTCAAACTCTCTACTTCGATGTCGAATAGTTTTCTATTTAAATAACTTATGGCTAAATATCCTTTTTTTCATAGAGATTTCCAAATTACCTACAACGGTCTCGGCTATGAGTAGTTACGTGGGTTAGCACTTAACCTTGCAAGTACGGACCAAACTGAAAATCCGCGAGGATTTTCAGAAATAGGCGAGAACAAGCAATTACTTATAGCCATTGTTGTGCGTTCGTACTTTTATTTAGATTTATGTACTTCAAGTTCGATTTCAACCATAAATTCAGGTAATGCTAACCCCTTTACTTCAAGCCAAGAGCCAGTTGGAAATCCGTTTTTATAAATTTCAGCTCGATATGCTGATTTTTCCAACATTTGTGCCATATCAGTTGTAAAAATGTCTTCTTTTACAACATCGTCAAATGTGCAACCAAAATGTTTTAATATTTTTTCCAAATCAGCATAACAGTTTTTCATCTGCTGTTCGATATCGCCAATAGCAGTTGGGTTTCCTTCATTATCCATACTCACAGCTCCAGAAACTTTAATGCTATTTCCAATTTTTACAGCGTGGGAATATCCGTAAGCTTTTTCCACTTCTGGTCTTAACAGAAAATATTCAGGTTTTTCGGATTCAACTATTAATTCTTTTTCAACTTGTTTCGTTTCTTCCTTTTGTTTTTGTTCACAACTTTTGAATACAAAAGCGAATGCAGAAAGTGTTGCGAGTAAAGTCAGTCGTTTAGTTAGTTTTTTCATATTTCTGATTATTTAGTGCCTACTTTGGTCGGTTTTCGGCTATACCATTTCTTTTTTTTAATCAATTTCGTCATTTTTGGGTATGACGCACAACGGTTTGGGTATGAGCAGTAGCTCTCCCAATAATCGTTCTTTAATTTATTTGGTTCGTTTTTTAATTCTCATTTTCCAATCGGAGAATGATCTAAGCTATTGCTTATACCCGTTGTTGTACGCTGGCATATTGTTATTCGATTGTTCTTTCTGAGAATCGATTATTAGGGACTAATTTTTTAAGCCCTCAGCTATACTGTCGTAATATTCTTGTGTAAGTACCTCTGTCCAAACAGTTGGTTGCTCACCGCCATATAAAGCCAAATACGTTACATCATTTTCCTTAGAAGAGGAATGCCAGTGCTCGATACCTTTTGGGCACCTGATTACGTCACCTTTTTTGAGAATTACGGCCTCTTTACCTCTCTCCTGATAATAGGCCTCTCCATCTACCATTATTAAAACCTGTACCGAACCATGCTTATGCCAATCCAATGTGGAGTTAGCTTTAAAGGTTGCTTTTGTGATGTTATAACCCAATTCGGCATCATCATGAATTATGGCATTCAACCAGGCTTCCCCAATGTAATGGGTATTTGGCGCCTTTGTGCCCTCAGTAAGATAGGAGGAAACGCTATAATCTGAACTTTGAGCGAATAAGTAAATAGGGGCTAAGATAAATAGGGTGACAATTGAATTTTTCATTTTTTCTATTAAAATAATCATTTTCTGAATTCGATCATGGTTTGCTTGCGTACAACGGTTTTGTGTATGGTTAGTTGCGTGTTTCAGTAACTAATTTAGTAAATAAAAACGAACGCGAGAAAATTCCGAAGGAATTTTCCAAATAATCACTAGCCAAAGCAATTAAATATAAACGTTGTTGCCATTTCGTTGTTTTTTTCGTATAATTAAATATGAATTTACCAGAAGAATTTTATCAGATAATTATTTTAATAATTGCTATAAGTGTACTTTGGACTTTTGCAATTTTCTTTACCAAAAGAGGAAAAAACTTTCGAAGTAGTAGAAACAAAAGAGCAAGAAGACAGTTATAATCAGCCGAATTCTCTTTATGTATAATAGCAATTGGCAAATACTTTTATTATTTGCTTTCTTTCTATAGATTTCGAGTGAGTTATATCAACGTTATATTCCGTAATCATATTCAATTCAGTTTCCGTTCCGCAAACGAGCTAAAAATTCCGCTCTATTTTTCATTCAAAGTTTGAGTAAGGATTCAGCGTGCTTTTTGAAATTCAGCAGAAGAGTTTTTCTGTTTTATCTTTCTTAAATCTCAAAAAAAAAATTCGAAAAAAAACAAACTTTTTTTGTTTCCGATTCGATTCCACAATGAATGCCAACGTGTTCGTGTATGGCTTGTTGCGTTGGCAAGAACTAAGTTAATAAAAGAAACCTAACCAAAAGGGAAATCCGCAGGATTTTCTGAGTACACACAAACTAGCAATTGGTTATATACGTTGTTGTAAAATGTTTTTTAGTTACCAAGCAAAAGCAGTAATTTGATTTTGTTCATTGAATTTGAAATCGAAGCAAGGAGTTAATTCTTCAATTACTCCATTTTTTGATTCCAATAATATATCATAGGTATAATCCTTATATTCTAAAGTATGTACTAATTTATAATCTATAAACTCTTTTTGCATTTCATTAAAATAATATTTAAAACGCTGATGTTTAAGTGTATCTGGTATATTAGTTTTGATAAAAGCATCTAATGTAGGTGTAATTTGTTCCGAATTATTATTTAATAATATCGATACAAATTTATTTATGATAGCCATTCTTTCATTAGGTTCTTCACCTGCAACATATTTAGTACTGTTCATTTTTGGAACTATGGGATTGTAGCTCTCATCAAAAATTAATTTTTCCAATTCTTTACCAATATTTTTTGTATCATACCTAAGTTGGTTGGTCATATAGATAATTACGGTGTGTCTTTCCTCTGGTAACCTAATAAGCTCAGCATAGAAAACACCGTTAGAGCCTCTATGCGAAATCTTTTTAGTATTTCGGTCACTTTTAGAAATCCACCAACCATATCCATAGTAAATATCCTCATTTTCATTCACTAAAACGTGAGGATAAACTAAGGTTTCAAATGATCTTTTTTCGATAATCACGTTCTCGTTTAAAGCAGCGTACCACTTATATAAATCTGATGGTGTCGATAAAATGCCACCGTTACCTTTAAGATGATATGATACCCTGTTAGATGTTGATTCCCATTTTTCTATATGTGTACCACGGTCCTCTTCACATTTATAAGCGCGTGCTATTTTGGTTTCATCCCACTTTGGCAGTAGATAACCTGTCTTTTTCATTTTCGCTTTATTGAAGAGTTCTTGTTGCAAATATTCTTCATAATCAATTTGTGTTATTATTTCAATAATAATGGTTAAAATGGTATATCCAATATTGGAATATTTAAAATCACTTCCCGGAGAAAAGTCTAAAGATGAACTGAAAATTTTTGCTAATAATTCTTCTTTTTCAGTTGGAAAAAAATCACCACCATCAAGGTTTGCTACTACGCCTGAAGTATGGGTAAGCAATTGATGAATAGTTATGTTTTTTTTGTCAGCAGGGACATTCGCAAAGAAGTTTGATAAAGAATCTTCTACAGATAATCTTCCTTCCTCCTGTAGTTTAAGGATTGCTGTGGCTGTAAATTGTTTAGTTATTGAACCCGTTGTGAAAATTGTTTCTTCGGTAATTGCAAGATTTTCATTTCGGTTGGCTAATCCAAACCCTCCAGAAAAGATTACTTTTCCCTCTTGAGCGATTAACACACTTCCTGAAACACCATTTTTATTACATTCTTTAAGGTATGATTCAATTCTATTTTTTAGATTTTTTTCAGTTTGATTTGATTCTTTACAAGAAGTAAACAGTGTAATGATTCCAACTATGGAAATTAGCATTCTTTTCATTTAATAAACTAGTCTTAGATTGATTTACGTATATGACTGATGTGCTTGTTTTATGTTACAAACTTTCTTCAAAATGTTTTACAACGGTTTAGCTATTAGCAGTAGTGACCCGTAGGGCGCTATTGCTAATAGGTTTTGTTATGCCCTTTTATTTTTCTTTTAGCAAATAATATTCTTTACCATTTTCTTTTTTGGGGAGAATGTCGTATTTATTGCTATTTAATAATTCTATTGCTTTTTCAAACTGAATAACTTCCCCATTTTCTAACTTAAATGTAGAAGTAGGATCAATCATAATTCCATCTGCAGGTGGAGCTTCTACAATAGGTTCTTTACCATCCAATGCATTCTGAATAGAATTTGAAATCTGATGTCCAATTTGAGGGAAGCCACCGCTTATGTGGTCATAATAGTTTCCATTTTTATCAATTACAATATTTGTGGGATATCCAGAAATCTTAAATAAATCACATATTTCTTTTTTATCAGAAACAAGAGGATATTTTATCGGGTGTTTTGTTAAAAAAACATCTACTTTTTCTTGCTTTTCAAATGTGATGGATGCAAAAACTACATTGGTGTCATTTTTATACTTTTCATAAACTTCATTCAGCTCTGGAATTTCAGCAATACAGGGTTTACAGGCAGCAAACCAAAAGTTCAATACAACTACTTTCCCTTTGGAGTTTTCGGCTGAAATCAGATTACCGTTTGAATCTTTCATAACAAAACTCGGTACGCTTTTCCCAATAAGGTCTGAACTATTTCCAGATGTTGTCATTTCTGACATCATTTTCTTTTCTTCCTCAGTTGCTTTTCTAAGCTGCATGTAGAGTAAGTTTCCTTCTTCATCGTTAACAGGATCCATGGTCCATTCTCCGGAATTCATTAATTCCATAAGCTTGAACATTTCTACTTTGTTTCCTGATTCATCTTTAATAACTGTGTTTTCATCAATCATAACTGCTCCTTCGGGGATTTCTTGTGAGTATCCATACTGAAAGGATATAAGTAATGCTGTAAGGATGAAAAATAGTGTTCGTTTCATATTAATAACCTTTTTAAATTAATTCTGTAATAGTATTATTTAAATCTTACAACTGAGTTAATAGTAAGTTAAATGATGTTAATTGGGCATAACGTGTTTGTGTATAGTTAGTTGCGATTTCGTGAGTGCAGAATTTCGATAGAAAATCAATCGATTGAAAGCGTAACTAAGTTTTCAATTTTTGTTTAAATATAGCAATTAATTATACACGTTGTTGTAGTGCGTTTTTATTTTAAATAATTTTCATATTCCATCATTAATTCTGCTTTAATTGGATTCCAAATTGTCACGATGGAATTATTTTTCTCGAATACCTTACCATGATTTTTTTCTCCAAAATTTACCATTTGAGCAAAATTAGTCTTAAAGGTTTTTATACTATTACATTTGTGTGCAAGTCGTTCATATTCCACAAAACTAGAATTGTCTTTTAATTCTAAAAAATTAATTAATATTTGACTACATATATAATTTGGATTATTAAACCATTTCGGTAATTTTCGCTTAACCTTTTCTATTTCATTTTCCTTAATATCGGATTTTGAATATTCTTTTTTTGTTTGAATTTCTGATGTCTTTTTTATAGTTGAAAATTTCTCAAAAGCCAATTCAGAATCGTTATTCATTTTTCTGAGATGCTTAGTGATATCAATATGATTAGAATCATTAAGGAACTTTTCAGTTGTTGAAATTACCCAGCCATTTTGATGCTCGTTATAAATTGCGTATTGTTCCGATATTGATTTTTGACAGATTAAAGATTTGATAATTCCTCCGTTTTTGTCAAATAAAACGATTGTTAAATAATCAAAATTCCAAGAACGAATAAT
>Ga0213863_10002394_pt1 | contig 13318 bp, 7 predicted proteins | sample PICome_8_FD_160128 | JGI IMG/M metagenome (GOLD analysis project Ga0213863, IMG submission 160128) | Coastal seawater microbial communities near Pivers Island, North Carolina, United States - PICO497 | ecosystem: Environmental > Aquatic > Marine > Coastal | place: USA: North Carolina | collected... | reverse complement strand
TTTTAAGTAAATTCTTACACTTGGATACAGTACTAAACATTGAAATTACCCCAGAAGCCATTTGAATTTTATTCATATATAGCTCAATTATAGGCTTTTACAAGAAGAAAGCTAATAGTATCTGAATCCCTCGTCCTAAGTGACTTTTCGAAGGCTTTTACCTGATTACATCAAGCACCAGCTATTTAATAAAAGCCTATTTCTGCCACCTGTATATCGGCCTCATAATTTCTACCAAAAGCCACAACACCCAGACTTTTAATACTGGTTGGTTTGACTGCATTGCGAAGCCAACCACTAGAGGGTAAAAAACTGTCCATTGGCAATTGAATCGTCTGCCATGAGTCATTAGCTACAAAATCACTTGAATAATAATGCCATGGCATAAGGGTGCCCGAGGTGCGTAGGTGTATATAATATTTTTCGCTATTACCCCGAACATTAAGATAGATACCCTGAAGCTGTTTTTTATCTATATTCTTAACATCCGCCCTAAACTGAATAAACCCGCCATTATTCTCAGTACTAACAGCTCCCGTCATATGAGCAAACGTCTGGGAGTCTTCTTGTCTAAAACTTAAAGAACCTTCAGAGACGCCGCCCATTACCTGATCACTGACATATGACCATTGACTTTGGGCATTGGTATTGAAGTCATGGATGATCATAGGCTCTGCTCCTACTGGGAGTGAAATAAAGAGGGTGTAAACTGCTAGCTGTATTATTTTTCTCATTTTTTGGCTCACTATAATTTATCGATTTTTATATTGAGTTGGGCAGTATCCGCGGGAAACATCAGGGGATCGTTTAGCAAGGTGCTTAGTGTTTCTGCTGGTTACCCTTTCACGCCACAATTTAAAGGAGCGAGTCTTTACCTGAGAACGCATAATTTTGACCACAGCAGACTCATTAATGCCAAAATTGTGCTCTATAGCTTCAAAGGGAGTCCTATCTTCCCATGCCATTTCGACAATTCGCGATAATTCATCCACAGAAAACTGTTCTTTTACACTGGCCAAGGGCTTCTCGTATCTTGAATTAATTCATTATTTGTACGAGATAGGTAGGTATTTGTATCAAAGCAAACAATAGGAAACTAGGGTTCCTATTTGTACAGATGGGAAAACGGACTAGATAGCGACCATCACCGTTTCAAAATCGAAACGAGGGGATACGTTGCGGGCAATTTCAAAATCATCTATTGCAATAAACGAGCCGAGTGCAAAGACCAATGCTAGATAGCTGGGGAACAAAGTTATTTCTGTGTCGATAAAACTTAGAATAGGTCAGTTCAATGATTATACAACCACTCCAATTTTAAACTAATGCAATATATGGATAACTGGAATTACTTCTATTTATATCCATGCTCGTTGAATAAATATATACTTTGCAAATGAGAGATAACATTTCATAAATGCCAACACATAAGGGTATGAATAAGAAAAAACTCGATATTTAGACTGTTGATTAAAGTTAATTCATCTTACTGAACACTCAGAAAACTCTATGCGGAGCCCTGCTAGCTAATGACATACATTATTAATTTATTTTGTTTATTTCGTAATCTGTTGATTATTGTTAGCTTAACCACGCTGCTTAATAGTAATGTTAATGCCGTTGTTGAAAACTCTAGTCAAGCGAATGAAACAATAATTGGTGACTGGCAAATAGCGCCAAAAGCTTACGCTTTTTATGTTGGGCCGAATCAAGGAAGCTCAATCTGGTGGTTCAATGAGCTTTCACATGTCAGTAAAAGATCTTGCTTTTTTGATGACATCTTTAGGTTTAATAACGATGGTAGTTTTGAAAATGTTATGGATGGCCTTACATGGCTTGAAGACTGGCAAAACCCAGCTGGCGATAGCTACTGCGGCACACCCCAAACACCGTACAACGGTTCCACTGCAGGGCAATGGACGATTAATTCTCAAGCAAGCTCTTTAACCATAAGTGGCGTTGGTGCTCATATCGGGTTACCAAAAGTCATTAATGGCAGTGAGATTGATAATACCAATAATGCCCCCTCTTCTGTTACCTATACCATTAGTGAGCTTACTGAGAGTCAAATGACCCTAGATATTAGTGTTGGCTTTGGCTGGTGGGGTTTTGAGTTAATAAAGGTTTCCACAGATAGCGATAATGATGGCTATACCGATGCGGTGGATGCCTTTCCATCTAACCCTAGCTACCATTTAGACTCAGATAATGATGGTATGGCCAATAGTTGGGAACAGCAGTATGGATTAAATTATTTAAATGCTAGCGATGCCACGAGTGATTTAGATAACGATAATATTTTAGCCATTGATGAATTTTTAAATGGCACTGTCCCCAGTGCTAGCTTAGATATTGATGGCAATGGTGAATTTGATGCCCTTACCGATGGACTTTTGATACTAAGGTCATTTTTTGGAATAGAGAATGACTCACTGACCTCTGGTGCAATTGGTAACAACAGCGTCTACAGTAGTGCTACAGAAGTTCAGGCACGCATAAGCTCTATTCATTCTAGTCTTGATATTGATAGCAATGGGCAACATGATGCACTGACTGATGGATTAATCATTCTGCGCTATTTATTTGAGATGCGATCAAACTCACTTATAGATGGCGTTATTAGCCCTACTGGTAACCGTTCTAATCTTGAAGACATTCTGACTTATTTTGATACTTTGATACCCGCTGACTCAGATAACGACGGTGTATTGGATGTATTTGATTTGTTTCCTAATGACCCAGCGAAGATTGTTGACGAGGATACCTCAAACCCTCCAGAACCTGAGCCTATTACTGTTCCTTACGATACACCAAGTCATGGATTACTTGATGGTACGTCAATCTGGCAATTACCTAATTCACCGGATGGCGATCGCCCAGACCAATGTTGGCTAGCAGTTGGCTCGGATGCCGACGGCGAAATTTATATATCGGGGCATGATCATAGCCAAAATTCGATGATGTACCGTCTTTTTCAGGAAGATCAAACCCTTCGCTATATTGGTGATGCCCGAACAGCGTCTCAAGCAGTTAATAATTGGCAAAATGGCGAAACAGCTGAAAAATTCCATACCCGCCCTATTCACCATAATGGTCAGGTTTATGTGGCAACCTTGGATAGCTCTAGTATGAACAATAGCTACCTTAATACCCGAGGATTCCACTGGTATGGCTATGATATCGAGTCTGAAGCCTTTTCTGATTTAAGTGCTAATGAACCCAATGGCGTAGGTGGTGATCATTTACAAATAGTTACTATCCAAAAGGATCCGGTTAATAATCTTTTGTATGGCATGACTATTCCCGAAAATAAACTAGTTCAATATGACATAGAAACTGGACAAACCACGGTTTTAGGCAAGCCTTCGGCTTGGCAGGGTTATTTTTACAGCAATCGTTATATGTGGGTAGACTCGAGAGGTCGTGTTTATATAAGTGGCGGCTCTTCAAGAAACCAATGGAATCAAGGAGAGTCCGCAAACGTATTTGACCATATTTGGTTTTATGACCCTGATACAGGTTTTGGAGAATTACAAAACTTTGCATTGCAGGGGCCCAATGCGATGGAAGTTGGTCAATGGGAGCGAACCAATGGGCGTCTTTATGTCAGTGATGATCAGGGCCATATTTACCGCTTTACTGATGCCAATAGTAGTTGGGAGTTTTTGGGCAGACCCGGATTTTCTTCTTCACTTAAGACCTGGATCTTTCAGCTATCTGCTGATGAGGAAAAAATTTATATTGGTCTAAGCGATGGCAATCAACCCAATGCTATCTATGAATATGATATTGCCACTGGTACTTCATTTGAGCTTCTTAAAATTAGTGACCTAGACAACCAGGCTGCAGTTGAAGACTTTATTACGGGCTATGATTCTTGGGATAGTCAGGGCAGTTTTTATATCTCAAACTTTAGTATGTACGATGGCGACAATACCTTTATGTTAGGTATTAATCCCGTCCGTATTAAGGTTGCCAAAGGCATTCTGCCAGAACTTGTACAGGTCACAGCCCAGGCTGGTAATAACGGCATTACAGTTAACCGCTCAGGGCAAACAACCACCAGTTTAGAGGTTTTGTATGCCATAAACGGCTATGACAGTGCAAATAAGTTAGTTGCTAAAACTCATGGAACACTGACGCTTTCAGCAGGCCAAGCAAGCTTAGCCATAGATCCAGATAATCTCTCTCAGCCCCAAGATGGCTCAATTATAAAAAGAGAATTTATAATCATTCCTGATGGTAATGATTATATTACGGGTGAGCAGCGAGAAGTTGAACTTTCAAACTAATAAATAATAGGATTAACAGAAAAGCTTAGCATTTGGTGATGAGTGCCCCATATATCTAATTCTTAGCAATTAAGTATTTTTTAATGCTTATTTGGTCTAGTATTGTTAAAAAAATAAACAATAGGTATGGGCGTATGTCTTCATTAAAAAGAGCATTTTTAAGTTGTTTTGTAATAATCTTTCTAGGTTTTACATCGCAAGTTAAAGCTACAGATCTAAGCTGGGATGTTGACTCGGATGGTAATATTGATGCCTTAACCGACGGTTTATTACTACTTAGGTATACCTTTGGCTTAAGAGACAGTGACCTTACCAGTGGAGCTATTTCAACCGATACTCCCCTATCCCCCTCAGCCGTTGAAACTCGTATTGAATCGACACTGCCTATTGCCGATATAGATGGTAGTGGTAAAATTGATGCGCTTACCGATGGTTTAATTATTCTACGCTACCTATTTGATATTAAAGATGAGTCATTGATTAGTGGTGTGGTAGCAGATAATGCAACCAGATCGTCCTTACTAGAAATCAGTCAACACCTTATTAATCATATGCCTGGCATACATACCGGCGGTCTACCTAATAGCCTAATCATTAACGAAGCAGTTTCATCAAATTCTAGCTTTGGGGATGAAGATGGAGATAGCCCAGATTGGTTTGAACTTTTTAATAACAAATCCACAGCCATAAACTTAAGCGGCTGGACTGTGACTGATGATGAAGATAAACCCACTAAGTGGGGTTTTCCAGATATTCAAATTGGTGCGGGTGAATACCTGCGAATTTGGGCATCTGATAAAGATAAAGCTAATGGCGGCCATTACAAAACCCTAATTAATCAGGGTGATAGTTTTCGCTATCTAGTCCCAGTATCTAACCCTGAAGGTAATTGGAAAAACCTAGCATACGATGATGGCAACTGGCAGCTAGGCAATAGCGGTTTTGGCTATGCCGATGGCGATGATGAAACTCAGATTGAGTCAGGCATAAGCTCTGTTTACGTCAGGAAGTCATTCACTTTAACTAATTTAGAGCTAATGACTGAGCTCTGGTTTGATATAGATTTCGATGACGGTTTTGTTGCCTACATTAATGGCACTGAAATCGCGAGATCAAATATTTTAGGAGAATCACCCAGCTTTGATGCGGTGACAGTCACCGACCGTGAAGCAACAATGTATCAAAGCGGTACGCCGGTCAGATTTCCAGTGAATGATTTCGAAACGCTTTTAACCAATGGTGAAAATATTCTGAGTATTCAGGTTCATAATCATAATACTAATTCATCGGATCTAAGTTTAATCCCCTTTTTATCCGCCCTTTACTCTGGAACAACAGCTGATGGTATAACACCGCCAGCGATTCTAGGATTTCAGGATCCCAGTTTGCATACCAATTTCAAACTGTCATCAAAAGGAGAAACGCTGGTTATTTATGACGATAGTGGCGATCAGGTTGGCTTCTTAGAGGTTGCAGGCATATCCTCTGATAATAGTGTCGGTCGCTCTTTAAGCAATGGAGATACTGTTTACTATGCTGCGCCCTCCCCTGGTAGCGAAAACCCAAATACACAGTTCATCGGTATTATCGAAAGCGAAATTGCTTTTTCCCACGATGGAGGTGAGTTTTCAGGTCAAAGTATAAGTATTAACGGTGCTGAAGCCGACGAGCAGATTCGTTACACCCTTGACGCAACGGTGCCCACTGAATCTTCTACAGTCTATTCCACCCCAATTACTATTAGCGACAATACGGTAATTAGAGCCAAAATATTTAAAGCTAACCATATCCCCTCGCGGACTGAGAGTAGAACCTATATCACCAATACTGACCATTCATTACCGATTGTGACACTTGTTTCAGATCCTGATAATTTCTTTGATGTAAATCAGGGGCTTTATGTCTATGGCCCTGAAGGTAATTATGACCCTTACATTTTACCCTTCTTTGGCGCTAACTTTTGGAATGACTGGGAGCGCGATGTTCATTTCTCATTCTATGAACCTAATGGAGAATTGGGCGTAGCACTAGATGCAGGCGTTAAAATATTTGGTAATTGGAGCCGTGGTAATGATCAGCGTTCCATGTCAATTTTTGCCAGAGGTCGCTATGGCTTTAGCGATATTGAGTACCCTATCTTTCCACAATTAGATTACGATAAATTTGAAGCTATTGTTTTAAGAAGCTCCGGTAATGATTGGATGAGAACTAATATTAAAGACGTCATTGCCACAAGCTTAATGGATGGTAGCGGCATTGAAACTCAAGCTTATCGTTCGTCTATTGTTTATCTTAACGGTGAATATTGGGGGCTTTATAATATTAGAGAGAAAGTTAACGAGCACTTTCTGGATGATAAAATCAATGTCACCAAAAGCGAGATTAATATCCTTGAACGCAATGGTGAAATTGTTGAGGGTACAAACCAAACCTACAATGAGTTAATTGAATTTGTCACTAGTAATAGTTTAGCCAACTCAGCTAATTATGATTTTGTAGCTGATCAAGTAGATATAGATAATTTAATCGCTTACCAAGTTGCTCAAATTTATTTAGATAACACTGACTGGCCGGGAAATAATATTAAATTCTGGAATTCACCCGAAACCAAGTGGCGTTGGATCCTTTACGATACTGACTTCTCATTTGGGCGACCATGGGAAGCTCCACCCTTTTACGACAATGACACCTTATCTTATGCGCTAGAAGCAAACGGACCAGGATGGCCCAATCCACCTTGGTCTACCCTGCTCATGAGAAGACTAATTGAAAATACAGAATTTAAAACCCAGTTTATTAACCGCTTTGCTGATGAGTCCAATACCCGATTTAAAGCCGATAGCGTTCGTCAACATGTGGAACAAGTTGCAGCCTCTGTGGCACCTGAAATACCGCAACATTTTGAGTATTGGAGCAGATGGGAAAATCGTTCTGTCTATTGGCAAAACCAATTTATGCTATCAACCTATGATGAATGGGTGGTTGAAGTTGATAAGATCAAGGAATTTACCGATAACCGTATTCCCTATTTAACCAACCATTTTATAAATTATTTTGGTATAGATGGTACTCACAGTCTTACTCTGAATATTAATAATACCGAGGCAGGATCTGTTCAGCTTAATTCGCTAATTCTTGATGGCTCTAGCTGGCAAGGTGAGTATTTCGAGAATATCCCTATTTCAATTGAAGCTATAGCCAACGAAGGTTACGTGTTCTCTCATTGGGATGGAGTTACCGGGGAGTCTAGTGCAGCGTTAACAATTTCAATGACTGCTGATATGACGATACAGGCTGTGTTTATTGCGCAATAGATAATTATTTCAGGATATCAAAACCCCTCTTCTGAGGGGTTTTTGGTATTTGGCGGTGAGAGAGGGATTATTCGGGCTATGCCCTCACCCTTCGGGTCACCATCACTTTGTTCTGGCGCTGCCTCGCGCATTCGCGCTCGACTCGAACCTACGAGGCTTCTCACCCTCCTACACCTAAAAAAAACCCCTCATTAGAGGGGTTTTGAAATTTGGCGGTGAGAGAGGGATTCGAACCCTCGAAACGCTATAAACGCTTACACACTTTCCAGGCGTGCTCCTTCAGCCACTCGGACACCTCACCGTTTTGAAGCCGCGAAACAATACACAAAGCCTGTTTATAAAGCAATGTAATTTATTCAGCTGTTTCGCGGAAAGTCAGTCATTCTGGTGCTAGTATATGATAATGATACGCAATATCTATTACGAGAATACTATCGACCTTATAAGCCTCCATCGACTTTCACAGTTTCTTATTGGTATTGTGATCATCATTGGTTGCTGGCATCATATTGACTCACGCTTATTAGCATTAACTATATTATTCTGTCTATTAATCTATCAAACCACGATATTAGTCATTAATTCGACCCAACAGTTAAAGCTAACAAGCAATATATTCAGCTCCATTATTTATATGTTAGACGGAGTTGTCTGCGGGATAATATGTGTCATATGTATTTCCAACCACACTTTAGCTGTCAGTATCTGTGCTTTTTTTTATTAATTTATTTACAGACACTGGGCTTAAGGGCTTTGTATGGGACTGTCAGCTTATTATGTACTGTTTTAATTTGTGGCTATGTCAATTTTGAAGTCTATTCTTTGAAGAACATGTGCAAGCTAACCGGTTTTTGCGAGCATTCTATTTTTTTAATTTTGATTGCCTTTTTAATCATCTATTCGTATTTAAAAAATACCTATGACCATCGGCTTAATTCACATTTAGACCAACAATATAATAAAAATAATATTCTGAAATCGTATATTTTTAGTCTTTCAAAGTATCTATCTCCAGAGATAAGTAAGTCCATTATCGCTGGGCATGAGGTCAGGGTTGAGTCCTGTGAAAAACAAATGACTATATTTTTTTCTGATATGACTGGATTTTGTCAGTTATCGGAACAGCTAAGCCACGAAAAACTCACCTGGCTTATCAATACTTACCTTGAAGAAATGTCGGATATTATTTTTAAGTTCGGAGGCACACTGGATAAGGTAATAGGTGATTCTATTATGGTATTTTTTGGCGACCCCCATAGTCGAGGCGAGAGTAAAGATGCCCTTGCCTGTGTCACCATGGCGCTAGCTATGAATGAGGCAATGCAGAAACTACATCATCAATGGCTACAATCTGGTATTGAAAACCCGCCTAGCCATCGCATTGGGATTAATACAGGTAGCTGTAAAGTGGGAAATTTTGGAACAGAAACTAAGCTGGATTATACGGTAATGGGTGCTGCTGTTAATTTAGCGAGTCACATAGAATCTATTGCCAAAAGCAATGAGATTGTTCTTTCTGAACAGACCTATCAGCTGGTCAAGGATAGAATAAAATGTGAAAGAAAGCAGGATGATTCTGAATGGCTCGCTAAAAGCTTAAGGCTATATTCAGTAATCTAAGCCTTAGCATTTAACGAGCCATATAATTTTGCTTATTCGTAATCCTTAATTGATGGGCAGGAGCAGACTAAGTTACGATCACCAAAGACGTTGTCTAAGCGCCCTACTGGCGGCCAGTATTTGTTATCTTTGGTAAATTCTGATGGATAAATGGCTTTGCTTCTGGGGTATGCATGATCCCATTGATCTGCGGTTGCCACTGCCGCTGTGTGAGGAGCACTCACTAGAGGATTGTCCTCTAAACTGTATTTGCCATCAGCCACTTCTTTTACTTCGTCAGCAATGGCCAACATAGCATCACAGAAACGATCAATCTCACGCTTTGATTCACTCTCTGTGGGCTCTATCATCAATGTGCCCGCCACTGGAAACGACATGGTTGGCGCATGGAAACCATAGTCAATCAAACGCTTGGCAATATCGTCAACGCTTATGCCGGTTTGTTCTTTAATGTCCCGGGTATCAACTATACATTCATGGGCTACTTTGTTATTAGCACCAGTAAACAGAATGCTGTATTTCGACTCTAGACGCTTAGCTATGTAATTGGCATTAAGAATAGCCACTTCTGTAGCCTGCCTTAGACCTGTATAGCCCATCATGCGAATATACATCCAGGTGATGGGTAGAATACTTGCACTACCAAAGGGTGCAGCTGAAATACGGCCGCCGCGTCTTTTCTCTGAATCATCCTGTGGCAAGAATTCTTCTAAGTGAGAGCCCACACAGACGGGACCAACACCCGGGCCACCGCCACCATGAGGAATACAGAAGGTTTTATGTAAATTAAGATGCGACACATCACCACCGAACTTGCCGGGCTGACAAACACCCACCATGGCATTTAAGTTTGCGCCATCGATATACACCTGACCGCCATGCTGGTGAACAATGTCACACAGCTCTGTGATGTTTTCTTCAAACACACCATGGGTCGATGGGTAGGTCACCATGATGGCTGAAAGATTATCGCTGTTGGCTTCAGCTTTGGCTTTAAGGTCGGCGATATCAACGTTGCCCTGCTCATCACAGGCTACCACTACCACCTTCATACCACACATCTGAGCTGAGGCAGGGTTTGTGCCATGGGCTGAGCTGGGAATTAAACAAATATTACGATGGGAATCACCACGACTATCATGATAATCTTTAATGGCTAGCAAGCCTGCATACTCTCCCTGTGAGCCAGCATTCGGCTGAAGCGAGATCGCATCATAACCCGTAACCTCTGATAGCATTCCCTCTAGGTCATCGATGAGCTTACGATAGCCTGCGGTCTGTCCGGCGGGAGCAAATGGATGAATATGTGCAAACTCTGGCCATGTAACCGGTAGCATTTCTGCAGTTGCATTTAATTTCATGGTACAGGAGCCCAGTGGGATCATGGCTCTATCTAGGGCAATATCCTTATCAGAAAGCCTACGAATATAACGCAGCATTTCAGTTTCTGAATGGTAGCGATTAAAGGTTTCATGCTCTAAAAAGCCATCGGTACGCATTAGATTACCGGGAATATTCTGCACCACCTGTTCGGCTAACAGGTCAATTGACAGGTTATGTTGGCCAATAATCAAATCCCACAGAACCACAATATCGTCAGCAGAGCTAGTTTCATCAATGGATAGCCCAATATGCGAGGCATCGATTAATCGAACATTGATTTCGTTCGAAGCGGCTAATTCAACAATACTCTGAGCTCGTTCACCCACGTTGACTGTCAAAGTGTCAAACCAGCTTTGGTTTACTATGCGGCTACCATGCTGTTTGAGCCCTTCCGCTAACAGCGTAGTCAGCATGTGCACTCTATTGGCGATAGCGGTTAAGCCTTTGGGCCCGTGATAAACCGCGTACATACCGGCTATTACAGCCAATAGTACCTGCGCTGTACAGATATTAGATGTGGCCTTCTCTCGGCGAATATGCTGCTCGCGAGTTTGCAGCGCCAACCTGTAGGCTGGGTTGCCCTGTGCATCCTGAGATAGACCTACTATTCGACCAGGAAGATTGCGCTTGTAGGCTTCTCTAGTAGCCATATAGGCCGCATGGGGGCCTCCAAAACCCATTGGCACACCAAAACGCTGGGTAGAACCGATGGCAATATCCGCACCCAGTGAACCCGGCGACTCCAACATTACTAAACTAAGAATATCAGCAGCCATCACCACCACGCCTTTGTGTTGCTGAACAGTAGCTATGATTTCGCGATAATCTTTTACTTCGCCGCTAACCCCTGGGTACTGCAATAACATACCAAACACATCGCCATCACAGTCTTCCGGTTTGCCCACCTGAATATCTATATCTAGTGGTTGCGCGCGGGTAACAATGATATCGATGGTTTGCGGTAGGCAATCGCTATCAACAAAGAACGTATTAGATTTGGACTTAGAAACTCTTCGAGTTAGCGACATGGCTTCTGCCGCTGCAGTGCCCTCATCTAACATAGATGCATTGGCAATTTCTAAACCGGTAAGATCAGTCACCATGGTTTGGAAATTAATCAAAGCCTCTAATCGACCCTGAGAAATTTCTGGCTGATAAGGGGTATAAGCCGTGTACCAAGCAGGGTTTTCAAGAATATTTCGCAAAATCACATTAGGGGTCAATGTGCCGTAATAACCCTGACCCAGGTAATTTTTGAAGACTTTATTTTGCTTGGCAATCTCACGTAACTCTTTAAGCGCCTGAGCTTCTGTACATTGATCCGCTAGGGTTAAAGACTGCTCATTAATAATAGATGCCGGAACAACCTGCTCTATGAGTTGTTGCAGGTTATTACAATCCAGTAGGCTAAGCATAGCTTGCTGATCATCAATATTCGGGCCAACATGGCGCGATACGAATTGCTCAGCGTTTTGCAGGTCATTTAGCGTACGTTTCTTCTGAAGCATCTAGGTTCTCCTGAGTTATCCTCGATAATAGCGTTGGGGTACTAACGGTAAGGCACTGACTTTAATAGGCCGCGACTTACCTCTTACCACTGCATTTACTTGGGTTCCCTTGGCTGAAAATTCTGTAGCGATGTAACCCATGGCTATGGGCATTTGTAAACTGGGTGAAAAACCACCGCTGGTTATAGCACCAATTTGAGTGCCATCTTGATCAATAATTTCTGCGCCCTCACGCACCGGGGCACGGCCTTCGACCACAAAACCAACACGTTTTTGGCTGGCACCGGCAGTGATATCATTAAGTATTCGCTCAGCACCCAAAAAACCGCCCTGCTTGTTGCCGCCAGCTCTTCGTGACTTGCTTATACTCCAAAGCAGACTGGCCTCAACGGGGCTTGTGTCAGTATCCATATCATGTCCATACAAACATAAACCTGCTTCTAGCCTAAGGGAATCTCTGGCCCCTAAACCCACCCATCGAACCGCTTGGTTGGCTAAAAGAGTATCGGCAATCATAGAACATGCGCTGGCATCAATTGAAATTTCAAACCCATCTTCACCGGTATAACCTGAGCGGGTGATATAGCAATCAATACCATTCAGAGTTGCTGTGCAACCATTCATAAAATGTAGGCTTGCCGCTTCAGGTGATAACTGTGCCATCACATCAACAGCTTTTGGGCCCTGCAGTGCCAGAAGACCCTGTTGCTCTAAAACATTGATCTGTGCATTGGGCAGATGCTGTTTAAAGTGCGCAATGTCTTGATGTTTGCAGGCCGCATTAACCACCACAAAAAAACTATTGTCATCCCATCGGGTGATGATTAAATCGTCAATAATTCCGCCATCGCTATTAGTCAGTGTGCTGTAGGTCATTTGATGGGGTTTCAACGCTTCTAAATCAACCGGCAAAAGAGCTTCTAGTTGCTCGGTGATATTGTCTCCACTGATAATCAACTGCCCCATATGAGAGACATCGAAAAGCCCAGCCGACTCCCGTGTATGCAGGTGTTCCTCGATAATGCCGCCCGAATAATTAATGGGCATTTCATAGCCGGCAAAAGGAACCATTTTGGCGCCAGCGGCTAAATGGTATTGATGAAAACCTGTTTGATTTAACTGTTTTGACATGGGCAATAATCGGGCGAATTAATAACAACAATGAGTCAATAATATAACCAGAAATGAAATAAGTTAAATT
>Ga0213863_10002392_pt1 | contig 13326 bp, 17 predicted proteins | sample PICome_8_FD_160128 | JGI IMG/M metagenome (GOLD analysis project Ga0213863, IMG submission 160128) | Coastal seawater microbial communities near Pivers Island, North Carolina, United States - PICO497 | ecosystem: Environmental > Aquatic > Marine > Coastal | place: USA: North Carolina... | reverse complement strand
AACGCCGCTACCGTAAATCGCAACTTCATTATCGGCGAGCTGTTTCAAAATCGCAAACATCATATCCTGTTTGCGAAGCGTGCTGGCATTTTCAATTTCCAATTCTTCAGCATATGCCAAAAGATCGGCTGGAGACTTCGCTTTGAGTTCCTGTAAATGCATTATTTTACTCTGAAGGGGAAATTAAGCTGACAAAGACGCGACCGAATGCAATGCGTATATAATCACAATGAGAGTGTTAACCAGAAAAGTCAATGGAACTGAAATAGTAAAGATCTTACTGATATTAAATTTCACGTTGTTTGTCACATTCAGATTGGTTTGGCAACAGCCATAACAACAATAATAATCATTAAAACGGTGGGTACCTCATTCCAAATCCGATAGGCTTTTGAAGATAGGGGTTTTTCATCATTTTCCAACAAACGCCGCATTTTTGAAAATTTCCCATGAACGCCAGCTAGCAGAAATACTGCAAAGAATTTCACATGGAACCAAGGCTCGCTGAATAATTCCCAATTTAACGCCAGCATCCAAAGACCGAAAATAAAACTAGCAATCATCGCTGGTGTCATGATGGCTTTGAGCAGTCGGCGTTCCATTACTTTAAACGTTTCAGCCTGAACTGATCCGGTTGGCGCATCCACATGATAAACAAACAATCTTGGCAAATATAACAATCCAACCATCCATGAAATGACTGAAATGATGTGAAGCGATTTGATAATTTCGTAGCTCATGGATCTGTCCTATCGGTTGCGAATATGGTCGATCATCTTTTGTACATTTTCCACCGGCGTTGGTGGGGTAATGCCATGTCCAAGATTGAAGATATGAGGGCGATCGTGGAATGCGTCAAGGATATGATCAATATCCCGAAACATTTCGGTACCGGCATTCAGCAGGCTTAATGGATCAAGGTTACCTTGAACCGGCATTTTTGCCGGCAAATTTTGCCCTGCCCATACTGGATCAACCCCATGGTCAAGGCCAATCGCATTAACGCCGCTTTCAGCTGCATAGCGGATCAAACCTTCCCCAATACCCTTTGGAAAGCCAATGATCGGCTGGTTATGTCCGTTTTTGCGAACGCCCTCAACAATAGCACGCGCCGGTTTGGTTACAAGCCAGTCACGTTGGGCAGCTGGAACTGCACTTGCCCAGCTGTCGAAAAGCATCAATGTTTGTGCGCCTGATTTCGCCTGAAGCGATAAAAACGAAATCGTAGCATCAACCAAAATCTCTAATAACCAATCCAAAGCTTTCACATTTTGCCATGCCCATTGCCGCGCTTTGAGAAAATCACGTGATGTACCACCTTCGGCCATATAGGTGATCAATGTCCAGGGAGCTCCAGCGAAACCAATTAATGTCGTTTCAGGCGGTAAAGCTGCACGCGTCAAAGTCAATGCTTGTCCAACAGGTGCTAATTTCTGGCTTAGACCATCAAGGCAAAATGCATCAATATCATCAGGCGTTTCCATTGCGTCAAGCAAAGGTCCAACACCGGTTTTGAATCTGACATTACGATCCATCGCCCATGGAATCATCAGAATATCTGAAAATATAATCGCTGCATCGAACCCATAACGAGCAATAGGCTGTAGGGTGACAGCTGATGCCTTTTCAGGATTAAGACAAAAAGAAATAAAATCTTTCTGGCTTGCGCGTATCTTTCGATATTCACTGAGATAGCGGCCAGCTTGACGCATCATCCAGATCGGCGTTGTGTGGGATTTTGTGCCTTTAAGTGTCGAAAGGAATAATTGATTGGCCATTCTGTTCTCTAACATTATATATATATTAAAAAAGGTTGTTGATTTAGTAGTACTTGTGTGTAACCACATCTTGTCTGTTATTCAAATATTATCCACAGTTTAATCCAACTCAGCTTGTGTTTTTTTGCGCATTTTTTCAATGGTTTGGTGATTTATCCACGGAATAGCCATTTAAAGCAGATGAATTTATCCCTAGGGGTATAAAAGCTGCGAAATTGTGTATAAGTTGTATTAGTTGGTAATTTTTTAAAACGATCCCCAATGAGCTAAGATTTAACCACAATCTTATTAGCTGGTTTTGAACGTTAGAATAGCCTTTTACATAAACGCAAGTTTACCAGCCTTATGGCGATGGAAATTGATGACAAATTGATGATTTCTGGCTACATCTTGTTAGGTGATGCCAGAACAAACCCTACATATACATCTTGTTTCAGACTCAACCGGCGAAACGGTCCATCAGGTGGCTCGGGCTTGTCTTGCGCAATTTGCCGATGTCAAAACAATTGAACATGTTTGGACCTTGGTGCGAACGCCAGCGCATCTAGTGGCGCTTTTCGAAGGTCTGGATCGCAATCCGGGCATTTTGCTGATGAGTATCATTGATCAAAATCTACGTTCCAGAATTGAAAAAACCTGCCTCAGCAAAGGCGTTCCCGCCGTTTCGGTTCTTGATCCGGTGGTTAATATGCTGACCGCCGTTCTTGGACAGGCGATGACCAATCTGCCCGGTGGCCAGCGCCGTCTCGATACGGCCTATTTTGCGCGCATGGCAGCTGTTGATTTTGCCGTCAGCCATGATGATGGCATGAATATGGGCAATTTGAAAAAAGCCGATATGCTCATTGTTGGCATTTCGCGCACTTCGAAAACACCAACGTCAATGTATCTTGCACATCGTGGCTATAAAGTTGCCAATTACGCGCTTGTCCCAAAAGTACCGTTTCCCCAGCATTATCTTGATGGGCTGAATCTATTTGTTGTTGGGCTGACAAATGACCCAAAACGGCTTCGCCAGATTCGCCGCACAAGACAGGCAGCGATGCAAGACAATGCTAATGAAGATTATGCCAATATTGACCAGATCACTGACGAAGTGCGCGATGCAAGGCGGCTTTTCGCCAATAGTGGCTGGCCAGTGATTGACGTCACCCGCCGATCGGTCGAAGAAACCGCCGCAGCAATTTTGCAATATTACACAAAATGGACCGAGGTCCGATCATGACGCTTGCTACTTTTACGCAATTACCGGCGGGTGATCTGGTGCTGGCATCGGCCAGCAGCATTCGTGCAAAAATTCTGTATGATGCGGGTCTTGGTTATCGTAGCTATCCGGTTGTGATTGATGAAGAATCGGTTCGTGCCTCGGCAAGCGCCGAGGCGGTTCCGGTTGGCGATATCGCCATTATGCTTGCCGAAATGAAGGCCGCCGTTGCGGTGCAGCGTCTGGCGTTTGAAACCGACCCATCGCCAGCTTTTGTCTTGGGCTGTGATCAGATACTGGCTTGCGATGAGGTGATTTACAACAAACCGCAGGATCGTGCCATGGCAAAGGCGCAGATAATGGCTTTGTCAGGCAAAACACATCAATTATTCAGTGCTGCTGTGCTATATCGCAACGGCGCGCGGATTTGGCATCATCTGGCGATTGCCAAAATCACCATGCGCCGGCTTGATGAGGATTTTATTGAGTCCTATCTCGGCCGGCTTGGTGCAGCCGCTTTCAGCTCGCCAGCAAGCTATCAAATTGAAAATCTTGGTGCGCATCTATTATCGCGGATCGATGGCTGTCATTTTTCCATTCTTGGGCTTCCGCTTCTCGAACTGCTTGGCATTTTGCGCGAACATGGCCTGAAACCACTGGAAACCCGCCAATGAAGATCATTGGTCTAACAGGGTCGATTGCAGCAGGAAAATCAACAGTTGCTAGCTGGATCCGCGATCTTGGCATTGCCATCCACGATGCTGATGCGGCAGTTCATGAATTGTTGTTGCCGCATGGGGCTGCGATTGCTGCGATTTTGGCTGAATTTGAACCGGATCTAGCTGTCCATGATATTGGCAATTTGGAAAAAGGTATTAACCGGCAGGCACTTGGCAATTATGTTTTTGCGCGGCCGCAAGCACGAAAACAACTTGAATCGATTTTGCATCCGCTTGTTCGCCAACATCGCGATGCGTTTTTGGACAAGCATCGTGCCATGCCGGCATCGGCGGTTGTTTTGGATGTGCCTTTGTTGTTTGAAACTGGCGGAGATGCGGTTTGTGATTATGTCATTGTGGTTTATGCCAGCGCGGCAACAACGGCCAAACGCGCCTTGGCACGCACTGGCATGACGCCGGCCAAGCTTGCGGCGATTTTAGCATCACAAATGCCCGTCGATGCGAAAAAAAAGCGGGCTGATCTCTGTCTTAATTCAGATCTTCAACCTGAAGTGACTCGGCAAGACTTAATCAAATGGCTTGCCGCGATGCATGTGCCGATGATCGGCAGTGACCAGGCCCAATCCTAGCCCGTAGAAAGTGATAAATTATGCGTGAAATTGCTCTTGATACCGAAACCACCGGGATTAGCCCGCGTGACGGGCATCGTATTATTGAAATTGGCGCTTTGGAATTGATGCATCATTTGCCAACAGGGCGCAAATTGCATCTTTATATCAATCCTGAACGCAAAATTGATGATGGCGCGGTTGCGGTTCATGGTATTACCAACGATTTTCTGGTGGATAAACCCGTTTTTGCCGATATTGTTGATGAATTTCTGGCTTTTGTTGGCGATGATCCGATGGTCATCCATAATGCCAGCTTTGATATGGGTTTTCTCAACGCTGAATTGAAACAGCTTGACCGGCCAGTTCTGCCAATGGCGCAATCAGTTGATACATTGATGATGGCACGCAAGAAATTTCCTGGCGCGCAAGCCAATCTCGATGCGCTATGTCGCCGGTTCGAAATTGACAATAGTCATCGTGATCTTCACGGTGCCTTAGTTGATGCCGATCTATTGGCATCGGTCTATATTGAATTGCTGGGGGGGCGGCAACCGGGTTTGTCGCTGGATTCAGATAGTCAGACCCAAGCTGGCGATCAGGGTGCGCCAAATAGCATCGACCCTGACCCAAGCTTTCATCTTGATGCCAAACCAATTCGGCCCATTCGGGCGCATGCGCCAACTGCTGAGGAGTTGAAGGCGCATGCAAAATTTTTGGAAGAGTTAAAAAACCCGATCTGGCAAAGTGACGCCTAGCTTGATTGGCGATGCCTATCCCAATCGGCACATGATTTTAATTATCAGTTTGCGCAGCTGCCTGCTGCGCTAGATTATGCTGATAAACAGCAACAAAATCGACGGGCTGGATATTCAAAGGCATAAAGCCACCATCGCGGGTGCAATCTGAAATAATGGCGCGCGCGAATGGGAATAACAGGCGGGGGGCTTCAACCATGATCAAAGCATTGATTTCATCTTTGGGTGTGCCTTGTGGCGAGACCAGACCAGCATAAGTTAAATCGACCAAAAATAAGGTGGTGTCATTTGCGGTGGCTTTGGCTGCCAGATTCAATGTCACTTCATATTGATTATCGCCAAGAAGCTGGGCGCCAACATTGACGGTGATTTCAACATCAGGCTGGTTTGCGCCTTCGATGAGAACGCGCGGCGCGTTCGGATTTTCAAAAGATAAATCCTTGATATATTGCGCGTGAACAACAATCTGGCGGGCGGTATTTGCGTCATCATCGGACGGCTGTGTGCTGCCATTATCGGCGGTGGCGGGGTTTTTAGATTTTTTGGTATCTTTGGCCATAATTAACTCCAGATTGGCTTTGCGCATATTGACCAAATCTATGATCAGGTTGCGAGTATTAAATTCAACCCAGCTACTAGCATAGATAACCGCTTGAAAACAACCATGTCAAAAAGGACGCGCGAACCCTTATCTGGCCATATCATTGCAAGATGAACTGGGCGTGAACATTTGTTTCAGGATTTAAGGTTTAGGGCTTGCGGCCTTTTTTGTCATCAATATGGTGATCTTGATTCGGTCGTTCTTCAAATTCACCTTCGATGATATCATCATCACCCCTTGTTTTATGCTGTTGCTTGGTAAAGGGGTTATGCTGGTAGCCAGCGGCACCTGATTTTGGATTGCCTGATGCGGCATTGCCAAAAGATGCGCCGCCAAAATTGGTAAAGCTGGTAAAGCGTTTGTTTTTGGCCATCCATTGCAGCAAATAGACACCAGTAAGCGTGCGAATCCCGGGTATAAACAACAAAAGCCCGATTCCATCGGTGACATAGCCTGGGATCAACATTAATGCACCGCCAACAAACATAGAAATACTATCAGCGATTGAGGTGACCGGGGCACGTCCCTTGGCGAGATCAGCTTGAATCTGGCTTAAAACTGATAGCCCCTGACGTTTGAGGAGTGCAATGCCAAAAATTGCCGTTACAAAAACCCCCAAAAGCGTTAACAAACCGCCGATTTCGCTGCCAATATAAATAAAGGCGGACATTTCGGCCCACCCCCATATTAGTAGGCCAAGAGTAATGATTAGTCCCATTTGACCGATCCCTTAGGTGGTTTCTGGTAATTTTTGACGACAATTTCCGGCTGCATCTGGATTTAATACCCTATATATGCCATCTATATTATGACGGCATTAGCAAAAGACTCAACGATGTTAAATAATGCCAAAATAAAACCTTAGATGGGGGCTCAGTTGCAATTCATAGATATTATCATTTTTGCCGTTATCGCTGTTCTTTTGGTGCTGCGCCTTCGGTCGGTGCTTGGCCAGCGCACAGGCTATGAACAGCCGCAGGATGAAAGCCGCGCAAATCGGTTTGAAGACACCGAAAATGATAATGAACCTATTCCACTGCATCCCAAGGCTGCGGACGAAGCACCAGTTGCGCTTCACGGGCTTGATGCGATGCGCAAGATTGATCGCAGCTTTAATGAAAAGCAGTTTCTTGACGGTGCCAGCGCCGCTTTTGAAATGATTTTGACCGCCTATGCCGAAGGCGATCTTACCACGTTGAAACGGCTATTGGGCTATGATCTTTTGCAAAGCTTTACCGCATCGATCCAAGCGCGGGCAAAGGCTAAAGAAAGCCTTGCCATCACTTTGGATGATATTCGCGAAGCCAGCATTTTAAATATTTTAATCATTGATCAGCTTGCCAGCATCACTGTGCATTTTCATTCGGTGCAAACACGCATTGCCAAGGATGAAAATGATGAGGTGATTGAGGCAGATGAATCTGGCGCGCGTGAATTTACCGATATTTGGACATTTGAACGCGATTTGACCTTGTCTGATCCAAACTGGAAACTGGTCGAGACTGAGTCCGAGTCCGCCGAAGACTGATTGAGGCCCAACATGCCCAAGAAACGCATTATCAAATCAGACGATGATACGGTTTTATGGCAACGGGTGACCACTGAGGTTACACCACTAAAATCGACCATTGAATTGGCTAGATTTGCCGCGATTTTTGCGCAATCTGATCATTTGGCACAACCTTTGCCACAATCGTCTGGCCGACCGCAGAAACCGCCAGCCAAACCTGCACGACCGCCGTTTGCCGCACCATCATCAGCACCAGCCAAAAAAGCTAATCCGGCTGATTTGCGTCAAGGCGAACGGGCCGGTATTGATGGCCGTACGCAGCGGCGGCTTTTTCGGGGTGATGTGCCAGTTGACCGGCGGCTTGATCTGCATGGCCTAACTGCGGCACGCGCTGAGAGCCAGCTAGCGCAATTTATCGAAACGGCAGCGCGCGATGGATGCCGCTGCGTTCTTGTCATCACTGGCAAAGGGGCGGGTATTCTTCGCGGTCATGTTCCCGATTGGTTAAAACGCCAGCCTTTGTCGCCGCATGTTCTGGCCTTGGCCGAGGCGCGCCCACGTGATGGCGGCAGCGGTGCGCTATATGTGTTATTGCGCCGCCAACGGAACCGATAGCGATGACGCCCTTTGGCTTGAAAATGCGCGAATGGCGACGTCAGAAAAACCTGACCCAGCAACAGCAAGCCGAATTTTTGGGCGTTTCTAAAGCCTATATATCAGCGCTTGAAACTGGTGCGCGTGGTCAGCCATCGCCAGTTGTTGTCGATCAGATATGTGTCTGGCTTGGGCTGATCTGGGACGATGCTGAAGAATTGAAACGGTTGGCCAACCTGTCGCACCCAAAACCATCAATTGATGTTCGCAATCAACCCGCCGAGGCGGTGTATCTTGTCAATCTCTTGGCGCAGAATATCAGCCGGCTGTCAGCAAGTGAATGTCAGCGATTCATTGATGAAATTGAACGGCTCACCGCATCCTAATTCGATTTTGTGATGACTCACAAACCTGTGAATAGGCGTCAATTGGTGAAAAATCTTTTTTGTGCTAGAAAAAGATAGTTGACCTTATTAATTTTGTGCCTATTTCTTCCTATTGCCGTCGGCGATATTTCAAAGCCTAAAGCGACCGTGCCTGTGCCGCGCCTCATTGGCTTGCCAAAAAGGAAAGACAAATGACACCCGAGCTTCCTCGTGATCATATTGCCAAAATGTCTGTCGAAACGGTGGATCAGTTAACCGGACGCGATATTCATGAATTGAGTGATGCGGCCGAAGCGGCAATTCTTGCCGGTGGTGGTTTTGGTTGGTTGTCGCCGCCACCAAAATCGGTGATGGAAGATTACTGGCGTGGGGTGCAGATGATCCCCGACCGGCATTTGATCTTGGCACGTCTCGATAAGGTGATTGCTGGCAGCTGTCAGATTGTGCGCCCGCCAAAAAACAACGAAGCCCAGAAATTTGCCTGCCAATTGACAACATTTTTTGTTGCGCCTTGGGCGCGTGGTCATGGCCTTGCACAAATGATTGTTGCCGAGGCAGAAGCGCTGGCAAAATCTGAAGGGTTTTTGATGATCAATCTTGATGTCCGCGCAACGCAGGATCGCGCTATTCAGTCGTTTGAGGCACGCAATTTCAAACGCTATGCGACAAATGATCATTACGCCAAGGTCGATGGCGCCTATGTTCCAGGATATTATTATCATAAAGAGCTGTAACCATGATCTATGACAGCAATAATATTTTTGCCAAAATCCTGCGCGGCGAAATTCCGTGCCGGAAAATCGACGAAGATGAACATACTCTTAGCTTTGCCGATATCAACCCGCAGGCCCCTGTTCATATTCTGGTGATTCCAAAAGGTGCTTATTGTGACTGGGCTGATTTTGCGGCGACTGCTAGCGCCGTTGAAATGGTTGCTTTTACCAAAGCCATTCATCGTGTTGCTGAATTAACCGGCATCAGCAAAACTGGTTATCGGGTGATTTCCAATACCGGTTTGGACAGTAATCAAGAAGTGCCACATCTGCATATGCATGTTCTTGGCGGTGCGCCTGTTGGGCCATTGGTTTTGGCAAAATCCCAGCTTTAGACGATGGCTAAATCATGGGCATTTAAGCGGTGATTTCAGGTAAAACGCTGTTTTTTCTAATATACTTGAAACCAGAAATTTTTCCTCACACATTCGGCGCCTGGTCCTTTTGGTTGATCTGTCGGGCTGATATCAATGCACGCACAAATTCATACGATCGTATTTCGGAGCATTGAGACGCTTGCCGTCACGGTTCAGATTCATATTGTCCTTGGCTTGATGGTGGCTATGAGCGCGGTACCGCGTGATGCGGTTGAAGATGCACTTGTGCTTGGCGAAATAGCACTTGATTGGGCAATCCAGCCGGTATGAGGTGTTTTGCCAGCGGCAATTGCTGCTGCGGCGGCAAGCCGCGATTTGATTCGCCCACATGATTGCGGCAGTGAAGTGGCATGGGCTGAAGGCTTGTCAATCATCGCTCCGCCTAGTCTGACTAGTCTGGTCAATCATATTCATGGTCGTCAAGTTTTGCATCCACCAACGCCAAAAATGGCACCAGCTCGACAGAATATGCCAGATCTTGCTGATCGGAAAGGCCAAGACACGGCACGCCGTGTTCTAGAAATTGCCGCTGCGGGTGGCCATCATCTTTTAATGGTTGGCCTGCCCGGTGTTGGCAAATCCATGCTGGCCACACGGCTTGCTGGTCTGTTACCGCCCTTGAATCCGGCAGAAGCGCTTGAGGTTACGATGTTGCATTAGGTTGCCGGCAATCTCGTCGAAGGCGGCCTTATCCAGAACCGCCCTTTTCGTGAACCGCATCATTCGGCGTCAATGGCGACACTTGTTGTTGGCGGTTTACGCGCCAAGCTGGGTGAAATTGCCTTGGCAAATCATGGGGTTTTATTTCTTGATGAGCTGGCTGAATTTTCGCACGTTGTTCTTGATTCGCTTCGCCAACCACTTGAAACTGGATCAGCTGTCGTTGCCGGCGCCAACCATCACGTCACCTATCCGGCGCGGTTTCAGCTTGTTGTGGCAATGAATCCCTGTCGCTGTGGCTATCTTGGCGATTGAGCGCGTGCCTGTGGTCGTGCACCAGCCTGCGGCCAAAATTATCAGACCAAGATTTCGGGGCCAATGATGGATCGTTTTGATCTGATTATTGCAGTGCCTGAAATCAGTGCCAGTACCCTGCTGAAAGAGGCAGGCGGTGAATCAAGCCAGATTGTTGCCACGCGCGTGGCCGCGGCACGTCAATTTGGTGCGCGTCACAACCAAGGGGTTATTCGTGCCAATGCCCGTATCAGCATCGACCAGCTTGATCAACAAATCATGATGGATGTTGCGGCCCAAGATCTGCTGTGAACAGCAATGGATCAGGTGAACTTATTGGCGCGCGCCTATCATAAAATCATGCGGGTTTCGCGTACGATTGCCGGTCTTGCTGGTGATGACAGGGTTGGCCGCGCCGCGCTTGCCAAAGCCTTGGCTTATCGGACAATGCTGTTGCTTGTATAGGTTGGGTGTTTGCGTTCAATCGTATCCCATGTCAATGCTGCAATATCAATGCCTGATAGATGCTGAATTTCGCGAATGCCGGTTGGCGAGGTTACATTGATTTCAGTCATGTAATCGCCAATGATATCTATACCAACAAACAATAAGCCGCGGCGGCGTAATTCGGGGCCAATGGCGGCGCAGATTGCCAGATCGCGTTCGGTCAATTCGGTTTTGGCCGCGCTGCCACCAACATGGAAATTTGACCGAGCCTCGCCTTCATTGGGAATCCGGTTGACGGCGCCAACAGCTTCACCATCAACCAGAATGACGCGCTTATCACCATCACGAACCGAAGGAAGATAGGCCTGAACCATGACTGGTTCGCGGCTGGCACCAAAAAACATTTCCAAAAGCGAGCTTAAATTCTGATCATTTGGCTGCAATCGGAAGACGCCAGCACCACCATTGCCAAACAGCGGCTTAATGATGATGTCTTTATGCTTCTGGCGAAACGCCATAATTGTTTCCGGATCACGGCTGATCAATGTTGCTGGCATCAAATTGGGATAAAGCGTGGCGAGCAGCTTTTCCGGTGCGTTTCGGACCTCGGCCGGGTTGTTGACAACCATGGTTTGCGGACCAAGCATTTCCAGCAAATGTGTTGCGGTGATATAGGCCATATCGAATGGCGGATCTTGGCGCATCAAAATAACGTCAAATTCCTGCAATGGCCGTGTTTCGATTGTGCCGGTTTTAAAATGCGTGCCAGCCTGGTCATAAAAGACGACATCCTGCCCGTGGGCGGTAATGCTACCCTCATTCAGGCTTAGCTTGTCAGCTTTATAATACCAAAGGCTATGGCCACGTTTTTGTGCTTCAAGCCCAAGTGCAAAGGTTGTGTCTCCGGCGATCTGAAGCGTTTCAACCGGATCCATCTGAATGGCAATTGAAAGACTCATCGGATGAATTACAGCCGCTTGTCGGTTTGCAGAATGATGTAATTCACCACCTGCTGGGTAAAGCGAACATCACGCGCATGCGTGACCACGCGGTCCATCTCATCAGCATTTGCGGCAACGCCTGACAAATAGATTGTGCCATTGACAACATCAATGCTGAAATTCAGTGACGAAATATTGCTGTCGGTGATGAGCTTGGTGCGCAAGGTCGCGCTTGCGGCAAGATCCTTGGCAATATCCTTGATCGAGGATGAATCAGTAACCTGCAATTCATTGACCACTTCGCGAACCCCGCGAATTTCCCATGTTAATTTTGTTGCCAATATTTTTTCTTCAGGTGTTTTCACCTTCCCAGTCAGCAGAACCGCCCCATCATTCACTGAAACATTAACTGCGGTCACAAGCGAAAAGTTGCTTTTGATAAACTGGTCGGTCAGCTTGGCACGGATTTGGGTATCAGCGACCGATGTGGAAAACCCCTTTTCGGTTGTCGATGCAGCAACGGCAGCCGTTCCAACGCCAATAACGGCGCTGGCGCAACCAGAAAGGCCAACGCTTGCAAGCAAGAGAAAAATGGCAGTTGGCACGAAACGCGCCCGATGAACAGCTGGCATATGTGCATTCCTAATCGCTTGAGTTCTGATGCCTCTAATGTGACGCTTTGCGAATCATCGGTCAAGGTCATTTGCGGCAAATCACCATGCATTATGAATATGGGTAATCTTGCCAATCCCAAAGTTTTGTCCAGCTTGCATGATGATGAAATCAAATTGGCAATCAAAAGTTGTGAATGTCGGATTCTTGGCAGGGAATAATGATGCCGCTTTGGTGATGCGCTGTTGCTGGCGTCGCAATAAAATCTGGTCGGTCATGCCATGCTGATGATATCTTACTTCGGCAAAAATCAAACGATTGCGACGCCGCAAAATCAGATCGATTTCGCCAGCGGCGCAGCGCCATCGTCGGGTGATTAGTCGATAGCCCTTGAACCATAAAAACCAGCGCACTTTGAATTCGGCAAACGGGCCGCGTTTTCGGCCAACTGGCGATGCTGATGATTTGGCTTTGCTTTCATCGCGCTATTTGGCTAGCGATCAATTTTCCGTGTCAAGATCAATGGCCAGTGAATAGATGATTTTCCGCGATTGGCCGGAAATCTGGCTAACCGTCTGCACCGCATCACGGAGGCTCGTTGCTTGCATTTCTTCGCGAAGCATTGCGGTTAACTTGGCGGTGTCAAATGTATCATCGCTTGCCGTCATGCCGCTAACCAGAATAACGATTTCGCCTTTGGGTGGTGAGGTTTGTTGATAAAATTCGGCAAGCAGCGCCAGCGTGTCACGGTGATAGGATTCATGCAATTTAGTTAATTCGCGGGCAATGACGGCCAGCCGATCGCCAAATATTTCATGCATCATTTGCAAGCTGGCACCAAGACGGCGCGGTGAGTCAAACCAGATGCTTGTGACGCTAAGGTTGGCAAATTTACGAAAGGTCGTTTTTGCGGCTTTCTGACTATGTGGCACAAATCCGGCAAATAAAAACCGATCACTTGGCAGGCCTGCGGCGGCCAGACCAGCCAGAACTGCGCTTGGTCCGGGGATTGCCGTGACCGAAATCCCTGCATCATGGCAAGCGGCAACAAGCTTGTATCCGGGGTCGGAAACAAGTGGCGTGCCAGCATCGCTTACAAGCGC
>Ga0213863_10002391_pt1 | contig 13328 bp, 2 predicted proteins | sample PICome_8_FD_160128 | JGI IMG/M metagenome (GOLD analysis project Ga0213863, IMG submission 160128) | Coastal seawater microbial communities near Pivers Island, North Carolina, United States - PICO497 | ecosystem: Environmental > Aquatic > Marine > Coastal | place: USA: North Carolina | collected... | reverse complement strand
TGACGATTTAAGTGAAGCAAATAATATTACTCGCAGTTACTATGGCGAATGGGCACTGCGCAACAAAGTTAAAACAGCGCCTAACACAACAGTAGATCCTAACAATGGCTTTACTTGGAACTATCGTAATAGTGTTGAAAAAATAAATGGCACAAGAATTCCTGGTTACTGGCGCAGTATATATCGTTGGTTCTATGATACAGATACGCCACACACAACACCATGGGAAATGCTAGGACTTAGCAGTAAACCAAATTGGTGGGATGAGCGTTATGGTGTAGCACCTTATACACAAGGCAACACTGTGCTTTGGGAAAATCTGCGTGACGGTATGCTGTACAATGATGCAACAGGAACCACATATACAACTGACGCAAAACGCACCCGTCCAAATCTAATGGATATTATTCCTGTTGACAATCAAGGCAACTTGAGAGCACCTAGAGACTTCCTAGTACAAGACGCAAATCAAACTAATGTTGATGGCGACTGGGTATACAGTGATGGCAGTCCTGCAGAGACAGCATGGAGACGAAGTAGTGAATATCCGTTTGTGCTACAAATTCTTGCTGCTACAATTAAGCCTGCAAAATATGGCACACTAATGTTTGATACAAGCATGTACGAAAGTAACACAGACTACAATCAAATATTGCAAACAAATAAAAGCTATAGACCTAGCCTTGCTGATTTAAAAATGCACGGTCAGCGCAAAGGCAACACTGATATAACTAGAGTTGAGGGTTATAATCAGTTTATCAGTGAGTTTATTAGATTTAATGGTTATAGTGTTGATGATGAAATTACAAAGATCAATAATCTAGAACTAAACCTATGCTATGGAATGGCTGGCTTTACAGACAAGAAGTTCTTAAAGGTGGTTGCAGAGAGTGTAACACCTAGTAGTCAAAGTGAAAACATCTTTATCCCTGATGAAGATTTAAGCATCTTTACTAAGAAGAGTTTGCCACTAGAGCGTGTAGTATACAGTGGTGTGCAGATTATTCAACGCAGCGGCGGCTATGAAATACAAGGCTATGACATTGAGAGTCCGTTCTTTAAGATTGTCCCTAGCGTTAGTGCAAACCAACCCAAAGAGATTCGTGTAGGCGAAACAGTTCTATTTGAATACACAGATTTTGAAAATAAGATTATTAACATTCCATATGGCACAGTTATTCAAAGTAAACAACAGGTATTTGACTTCTTGGTTGCTTACCAAAGATATCTACTGAGTCGCGGCTTTGTGTTTGATGGCGCAACTGGTGTTGGCGAAAAGAATGATTTCGTAACTGCTGGAGCAGAGTTTGCTTTCTGGACAGAACAAAAGTGGAGCGAAGGCAGCGTTATTGTACTAAGTCCTTATTATGATACACTAGTTGTTAACAGAACATTTGCTACAGTGGATGATCTTACCAGTACTGGTGCACTAAAGGATGCAAACAACGCTATAATAAATCCCAAGTATTATGATGTAAGTAGAACCGACAATGCTGTTGAAATACGAGTTGACACAGAAAACACAAACTTGTATGCAGCACAGTTGGATCCTGTACAGCATGAGCATGTGCTTGTGTTTAACAACACCACAATCTTTAATGACATCATTTATCAGCCTGAACTAGGCAACAGACATAGTAGACTTAAACTAATTGGCGCTAAAAGCGGCAATTGGAATGGCACATTGCATGCGCCTGGCTTCTTTATTAATGAAGATAAAATTAATGTCTGGCAGACCTATCAAGACTATAAAAAGGGAGACATTGTAAGTTACCAAAATAAGACCTATGTTGCAAAAGCAGCAATTGACGGTAGTAGCACATTTGATTATAATAAATGGACCCTTGCTGATAACATGACAACAGGCCTTGTTAAAAACCTTGCTAACAAAGCAAACAGTTTCAAAAACTTTTTTGAACTTGATAATCTAAATCTCGAAGATGGAACAGATAAACTAGGCAAAGGTATTATTGGATTCAATAACAAAGACTACTTGCAAGGATTAGGACTGGATGATGTTAGTCAGGTCAAGTTCTACCAAGGCTTGCTAAAGCAAAAAGGCACCGGCGCAGCAATCAACAAACTTATTGATGCAGAGCTTACTAATCTAGATCAAAGCATTGACTACTTTGAAGAATGGGCATTCCGTGTTGGCGAGTATGGCAGTATTGACAGTAACCAAGTTATTGAAACAATTATTCCAGAACAAGAAGCAGCCAATAATCCATTTGTATTGCATTACCACACAGATGGCGAGCTACCTGATGGCACTGATGTTGGGCACTATCATGTACAAGGCAAAGATCTGTACAAAAAACCTAACAACTATACAGGCAACATATTTGCAGCAAGAGATGCAACCAGTCTAACACTAAATGATTTAGACAGTGCAGGCTATGCAAGACTGGATGATGTTGACTTTACAGTGTTTAATGGTGATGAACTAGAAGCACTAAGTTCACGCATTAGCGAACTTGGCAAAGGTAAAAAGATTTGGGTTGCTACTGATGCTACAAACACTTGGGGTATGCGCAGAATTGATGAAACACTAAACACAGTTATCAGTGTTGAAAGTGCAACCAACGGTTACTTGATTTATACAACAAACAAAAATCACGGATTCGTAGAAAATGACTATGTGATTGTTCGTGCAGCCCAGCCGATCGGCAGAGTTGCAAAGATCGCAGGAGTTCCAAGTCCAGATAAATTTGTAGTTGTTGATGCTACAACACAAGCAGACTTGCAGAATATTAGTATACCTTTATACAAACTCAGTAGTGTACGCTTTGCGCAACCAAGTGATCTAAGCACATACACTCCTGTAAGTGGCTGGGACAATAAAGAACTAGTTTGGGTTGATGCAGATAATAATGGCGATTGGAAAGTATTACAAAATGCTCGTCCATGGACAACAACTGGCGTTAAAGAAGCAAGCCCGATTAATGCAGATGATTTATATGGTAGTAGCATTGCTATTAATAGTAACAGTACCATAGCACTAGTTGGCGCTCCTGCAAACGGAAGTGGTACAGTTGTTCCTTATGTTCGCAGTGAAGGCGGCATACTTATTGAAAGTACTAATATTAGTAGTGCAACCATTGGTGACAGTTTGGATAGTTTCGGTGCTAGTCTAGCAATTGCTACAGACTATGCAATCATCGGCGCACCAGATACACAAAGTGGTGTTGGTGCAGCGTTTCCTTACTATATTGACAGTGCGGGCACATTTAATCGCAGACCAGCAATTCGTCCAAGCACACTTAGTACTAGTCACTTGTTTGCTACTAGTATGGCAATGAGTGGTGATGGCAGATATTTGTTTATTGGTGCACCAGGCGACAATAGATTTTATGTTTACACACTTATTGAATTAGACATAACAAGCGAAAGAACATTTACTATTACAACCAGTGGTGGAGCAACCTATACACTAGACTTTACACCTACTGATCTTAATGCACTTAATGTTGTAGATGAGAATGGTAAAGTATATTTGCCAACAAAAGACTTTACACTAAGTGGTGCTGACATAACATTTACAAGCACACCTGCAAGCAGTCTGCAAATTGTTGTAAGACAGCAGGATTACTTTAAAGAGATTGGTAGTTACACAGCAGGCAGTGGTGACTTTGGACACAGCATTGACTGTGATCACTTGGGCAAGCGAGTTATTGTTGGTGCACCTAACGCAACTATCGACGGCAAAGCAAACAGCGGTGAAGCGTATCTTTATGCACAGTATGCTGAAAAGTTTGTTGCAGATGGTGCAACAAAAGCATACACAACAACTAACACACTGCAAACAAAGATTTATGTTGAAGTAAATGGTGTGCTACAAATTGAAACAGATAACCCAGATGTTCCAACAGACAATGATGGATCAACTGATGGGTATTATACTCGTACAGGCAACACTGTTACTTTCAAATATACACCTATAGCAGGTGATATAATCCAAGTATACACAGGCACATTTACACAGATGCAGCAGATTGATCAGTTGGATCTAGATGATGAGACTAACGGCGAAGAGCAGTTTGGTATTAGTGTTAGTATTGATACTAAAGGCAGCGTTATTGCTATTGGATCACCTGGTGAAGATGAAACAAATCCTAACACAGGCAGTGTGTTCATTCTACAGGATGCTGGCAAAAACTATGCTAGTGTTACTAGTAAAGAAGGTAGCAGTTACAGTGTAACAGCAACTCATACACTGTTTATTAATGACCGCGAAGTAACTATTAGTTCAACAAGCAGCGATGCAGCAGATTTAGCACAAGACATCATTGATGCAGCGATCCCTGGCGTAACTGCTAGTAAGAATAGTGCAGACCAACTAGTTATTACCAGTACAGACACAGAGCTTTATAATAAACTAAGTGTAATTCCTGGAACAGGAAACAGTTTCCAAAGTGGTGCAATTATCGATCCATTTAAACTTACACAAAAGATCAGTCATCCACAAGCATTTGAAAATGAAAACTTTGGACAAACTGTGGCATTTGACAAGCATGTGCATGTTGGCACAAGTCAATACAGTGACACACGCAACCTTGTTATTGCAAGTGACAGAGCAAGCACACTGCTACCGACAGGATTTGACATTGAGACAAACACTAATAGTGAAGATTACTTGAGTGCAACAACAACGTTTGATGAAAGTGGCACAACATTCACTGATAGACGTACACAAAGTGGCGCAGTATATGTGTATGAACTACTAAACTCAAATACACCAACACTTGCTAACCCAAGTAAGATGGTGTTTGGACAGCAACTCAAGAGCACAAACATCCTTGAACTGGATCAGTTTGGTAGCGCAGTTGCATACAGTGACAACAGAATATATGTTGGTGCTCCTAATGACACAACAAACTATGCTAACAGCGGTAGCGTATATGAGTTTAACAACAATGCAAGAGCGGGTAGTTGGAACGTATTGCGCAGTGAAGGCACAAGAGTTGACGTAAGTCAAATAAATCGTGTTGCACTTTACAATAAAAAGCAAGGCGAAGTTAGTGTATTCCTTGATTATATTGATCCAGCAAAAGGTAAGATTGCAGGTGTGGCTCAAGCAGAACTTAGTTATGTAAGTCATAGTGATCCAGCAATGTACAACAATCTTTGGAACTACCAATACAAAAATAGACTATGGTGGGATACAAGCACTGTGCATTATCTAAATGCAGAGCAAGGCAATATTGATTTTCGCACAAACTACTGGGCGCAAGCATTTCCTGGATCAAGCATTGACATTTATGAGTGGATTGAAAGCTCAACACCACCAAGTCAGTACACAGGTGAAGGCACAGTAAAAGATGTTACACAATTTAATGTAGCAAATGTATATGACAGCAGAACAGACAGTACACAGCCACGTTATTATTTCTGGGTAAAAGATATTACAAGTGTTCCTGCAGAAGCAGAATTTAGAACCATCAGTGCAGACAGCGTAAGAAGTCTTATCCAAGACCCCAAAGCAGCAGGCTTGCCATATATTACATTCTTGGACACAGACGCAGTTGCACTGTATAACTGTAAACAATATTTTGCAGACAGAGACACTGTATTAAGCATTAACTATGATGTAGTTAAGAATGAAGGCGTGTTACACAGTGAGTTTGAACTATATGGAAGAGGCAACACAGACCAAGCAATTCCAACAAGAATGTATACAAAACTTGTTGACAGTCTGGCAGGCAGTGACAGTGTTGGTAACCTGGTTCCAGATCCGTTCTTGAGCGAAGTTGAAAAGTACGGCGTACTTACACAACCACGTCAGGGTATGTTTGTTAACCGTGCCACGGCACTTAAAGTGTTAACACAGTACGCTAACAGTGTTCTTGTAAAAGCACCATTTGCTAGAAATAGTAGTCTAACAAAACTATTAAGCAGTGAGAATATTCCAACAGTCAACAGTGGCGAGTACAATACCAGTGTTGACTCAGTACAAGAAAGAGACTTCTTAAACACTGCTATTCTAAGTACAGGCTACAAAGTACTTGTGCTTGAAGATGAAAATCGCAGTAACTACTGGACTATCTATACACTACAAGCAGACAAGACTTGGCAGCTAACAAACATTCAGGCTTATAATACTGCAGATTATTGGGACTATACAACCTATTATGCAACCGGCTATGATGTAACAACTGTTCCAAAGTATCAAGTAACACTGGAAGCAGACCTGCTAACACTCACCGATGCAGTAACAGGCGACATTGCTAAAGTAACTAGCAATGATGAAGGCAACTTCAGTATGTTTGCTAAGACTGACACAGGATGGGATGAGGTTATTATTGAGCGCGGCACAATACAGTTTAACGCAAGTTTGTATAGTTTTGCCACAACCAACAGCAACTTTGAAGCAACAGGCTTTGACAATGACGGCTTTGACTTTGCTGCATTTGACAAAGTGCCTGCACAAGAGATTAGACAGATTATGGATGCACTAAAGACAGATGTATTCATCGGTGACTATGAAATTAACATGAATGAACTGTTCTTCCGTTTGATGGAGTATGCGCTTAACGAAAATAACTTCAGTCAAGACTGGTTGTTTAAGACATCGTTTATCACAGTTGCACACAAGATTCGCAGTTTAGATCAGTACAATACATTTAAGTTTGACAACACAAACTTCATTGAGGACTTTATTAACGAAGTAAAGCCATACAAAACCAAGATTCGCGAATATGTCAGCAAGTACGACAAACTAGATACCTTTGCTGGCGATACAACTGACTTTGATGTACATGCATACTATGACGAAGGACTAAGATACTTCCGCAAGCCAAGCGGCGAACGCAGCGGTGATGAAATACTACAAGCACAAGGACTAAACAAGCCTTGGAGTGAAAACTATGGTTATATACTGGACAGTATCCAAATTGTAAATGCTGGCACAGGTTATATCACAGACCCAACAGTAACTATTAGCGCACCGCAACTAGCAGGCGGAGTACAAGCAGTTGCAGTTGCTAAGACAAATGGTAGTGCTATTATTAGCATTACAATGACAAACAAGGGTAGCGGGTACACCGCAGAGCCAACTATTACCGTTACTGGCAGTGGCACAGGCATTCAAGTAAGTCCAAGACTTGTAAACAATACTGTAAGAAGTTTCGATACAACTATTAAGTTTGACCGTATTACATACACAAGTAGTATTAAAGATTGGACAGCAAGTACTGCATATACAGCAGGTGATGTAATTGCTTATCAAAATACTGTAACTGGTACACAGGAAGTATATGATTGTGTAGTATCATTTACAAGTGCAGCAACATTCAGTGTAGAAAACGCTAGTGGCACTACTGTACTAACAGTTAAAGATGATGCAGATTTTACAAATACTGCAGACAGAATTGCTGCTTACTATTATCCAACTACTGGAATGATTGGCGATGACTTAGAGCTACTACAAAAAGGTACAGGATATCTAGGTACTAAAATTGATGGTCCAGGCTTTGATCAAGATCCTGGCTTTGATAGTGGAAACTTTGATGTTGTTGCGTTTGATAACTTTGAAATTGACAGTGACGGTCTAGCAGTTCTTGCAGGTCTTGATACAACTATTACTAGTTTGTTTACTGATCTAGCACTAGGTACCCGTCCAGAAGATATTAACATTGACGGTGCAGGATTTGTCGACACTTATAACAGTCATGCACCGGAAGAACTTGTTCCAGGCAGAGTGTATGACACGCTTGATATGGAAGTGTACACGCATGCAAGTTGGGACTATGAAAAAGATGGCAACGCAATGGAAATTCGCTATGTCAGCTTTACTGATAGTACAGGCACATTACTAAACTTCCAATATGGAGATCCGACAAAGAGCAAAGATGATTTTGAAACACTGATCGTATACAAAAATGCAGAGCGTGTATATAACTTTACTATAAATTATAATACTAAGAGTGTGATACTAGCAAGTCCTCTTACTGTCACAGACATACTTCATGTTTATGCATATGGACAAACTGGTGAAAAGATGGTAGGAGAGTTTACTTTTGAAGGTGACGGAGATCAACAGATATTCATCCTGGCTAATGATCCGCAGAGTGTTGGACAAAGCGTTGTACTTGTAGATGGTGTAGAATCTAATCCAACATTAAGCAATCAGGACGGCAGAACTATTATGACATTTACTAGTCCGCCAGCTGCTGGTGCACATATCCATGTGTTCACATTTAATCAAGCAGTAGGCAGAGATGCGCCAACCAAGTATAAACTACAATCAACCACAATGACTGCAGGCACTTACACATACAGTTTGGATAATACTGTGCAATATGCACAGCCATTTAGTGCAAACACAATTGTTGAAATTGATGGCGTAAGATTGCGCCCAGCAAACAGCAAGTATCATGCAGGCGATGGTTCAACTACCCAGTTTAATATTGCAACAACAGCGGGCGAAACAGTGATTGTTAACCCAGGCGACATTGGTGTTGCAATTATACAGCAAAGTACAAACACTACTCTCAATGCTGTTCGCAATGTTGATTATACTGCAGCATCCGGTAATGCATATATTGCAATGAATACTGCGCCAGCAGATGGAGATACAGTTATTGTATACAATCGTGCAAGTGCAGAATATAGTATCAGTGGTGATGGCACAGAGATTACTATTGATGGCGGAGTAAGTTTCACAAGTTCAAGCACAATGCGTATCAATACATTTGCTAACCATGATCCACTGCGCATCCAAACAAAAGTACACGTTGGACAGGGCACAGGATCAACCACAGTCATTGATGAGTTTGACGAAGTTGGATTTGACAGTGCTGGATTTGACCGCAGTAGCGTTGTTGGTACAGTTGGATCATATGATCTAGATAGAACAGTTACTAACGTAAACAACTTCTGGGTAACAGTGGATGGTGTTAGACTACATCCAGGTGATTATATTACTAATGGTGCAAAAATAGAAATGAGTCTTGCTACACAAGCAACTATTACTGGTACCAGTGTTATTGTAATAACACATATCAGTGAAAATCAGATACAGCCAAGTATTGGATTCAGAATATTCAAAGACTTGAATGATAATGTTGAATATTTGAGAATGTGTAAAGATGCTACTACTAGTATTGTACAGGATGTTCTCGTTGGCGATACAAAGATTTATGTTGAAGATGCAAGTGTTCTTCCTCAGGTCAATGTTAACAGTGAGTATCCAGGCGTTGTGTTTATAGGTGCAGAGCGTGTTACTTACTGGGAAATCAATACAACAGACAACTATATCACTGGTTTACGCAGAGGCACAGCAGGTACACCAATACTAAATCGTGTCGTTCCTGGCTTCCTAGTAGTTGATGGCAGCAGAGATCAATACTTGCCTGCAGCAGACACACATACAAAAACATGGTATGACCTAGGATCAGGCACAGCCGCAGACGGACTTGGAATACAGCAAAGTTCAACTGTGAATGCTAACTTCTTGAAAGCATGTGAAGCACAAGTACCAAACTATAAAGCAGAACTTAACGCAGCACAGTATATGGATGATGACTATGTAGATGAGGATTATGTCGAGAGACTGTTTTAATGGTTGATAAATATGTTAGCGGAGTTTAAAGAATGACAATTATACTAAGAGCAACTAAAAGTACTGCACTCACACACGAACAAATGGACGGTAACTTTACTGATCTGGATGGGCGCACCACTACAATTGAAGGTGCATACATTTCAAGTGTTAACGGTGTAACTCCAGTTAGCAATGCACTGACTATTGACACAAGCGACTTAACAGAAGATCCAAGTGCTACTGGATCAAGTGGCACAATGTACTACACAGATGCTCGCAGTAGAGCAGCAATTAGTGTAACAGACAGTGGCGGTGATGGCAGTTTAACATACAACAGTAGCACAGGTGTACTGGAATACACAGGACCAAGTGCAGCAGAAGTTCGCGCACACTTTAGCGCAGGTGACGGCATTACACTAAGCAGTGGTGCAATAAGCATCAGCGCCGGCGCAATTAAAGAAAGTATGATTGATTTTGGCGGCGGCGCTGGTGAAGTTGACACAGACAATGTACCAGAAGGTGCAACTAATCTTTACTATACAGATGCTAGAGTGCTAACAAAGATTCAAGCAACAAGTATCAATGAACTTAGTGATGTTGATACAAGCACAGTAACGCCAAATGCTAACGATGTTTTAACATGGAATGCAATGGATGGTGAATGGGAACCAGCAGTTGCACCAGGCGCAGCAGGCGGCGAAGCAAACACAGCAAGTAATATTGGTACAGGCGCTGGTCTCGCTAATGGTAAAGTTGGTAGTGATTTAAGATTCCGCAGTATTATTGGAACATCACCTATTGTTGCTACAGAAAACTCAAACGATGTAACACTTACATTTGCACCTAGTGCAGACTTTGATGTAAACACACAAAAGATTATTAATGTTGTAGATCCAACAAGCGCACAAGACGCTGCAACAAAAGCATATGTTGATGCAAGAGCAAGTAGTGGTGTAACAATCTTTACTGCAGCAGGTGATACAGGCAGCGACACAGTTGCGATTCAAGATACACTAACATTTAGTGGAACTGCTAATGAAATTGAAACATCAGTTGCAAGTAATACGGTTACTATTGGTCTACCAAATGATGTTACTATTGGCAACAACCTAACAATCGGCGGTGACTTAACAGTTACAGGCACAACAAACACTGTTGGTGCAACTAACTTGAGCGTTGCTGATCAGTATGTTTACTTAAACACAGGCGATGCTATTGGTTCAGCAAACACAACCTTTACAGGCAGTGGACTAGATGATGCTACGCTGGTAGGATACTTTGAAGGCACTACTGCAACAACTTATTATGTGCGCATTGACGCAACAGGAACTCCAGACACATTTGAATGGAGTAAAGATAACTTTAGTACAACAGAAGCAACAGGCGTAGCAATCACTGGCGGCGAACAAGCACTGGACAACAACATTAAAGTTGAATTTAATGCAACTACTGGGCATACACTAAACGATGTGTGGAGTGGTACTGCAAGTCCTATTGCACAGGATGCAGGATTTTGGGCTAACGAAAACAACGGCACTGGCGCATATGGATATACACATGTTGGTATCTACTATGACCAAAGTGATAGAACCTGGAAAGCAGTTAGTAGATATAATCCAGAGCCTGCAGGTAACATTAATACAAGTGCTGCTAGTTACGAACTTAGTAAGTTTGAAGCAGGTGAATTTATCAGCGGATCACTGGTTATTAGCGGCACAGAAATTAAAACAACTGTAAGTAATGAAAGTTTAGAACTTGCAGCAAACGGCACAGGTACTATTCAACTACAAAGTGATGCACTGCTTACTGCACAACAAGAACTAAGATTTGGTGATGCAGATAGCAGTAACTATGTTGCATTCAAAGCACCAACAACAGTTGCAAGCAATGTAACTTGGACACTGCCAAGTGCAGATGCAGGTGTAAGTGGTTATGCGCTTACTAGTAACGCTGCTGGCGTATTGAGTTGGCTTCCTGCAGGTGCAACTATTACAAATGATGAAGCAACTAACACAAACTTCTTGCTTTACTTTGCAAGTACAACAACAGGTGCACTAACTGCAGCAAAGCAAGACAGTGGATTGACATACAACCCAAGCACAGGTACACTAACAAGTGCTACATTTAGTGGCGCATTAAGCGGCAATGCAACAACAGCAACAACAGCAAGTGCAGTTGCACCAAACAGTGTAGCACTTGGCACAGATACAACTGGCAACTATGTTGCAGTAGGTGCTACAGCTGGCGTTGGACTTAGTGGCAGCACAAATAGCGAAACTGCAACATTTACTGTAACAAGTAATGCAACAAGTTCCAACACAGGCAGCACAATTGTTGCTCGCGATGGCAGTGGCAACTTTAGTGCAGGTACTATTACTGCATCATTAAATGGCAATGCTACTACATCAAGCAGTTGTACAGGAAACAGTGCTACGGCAACAACAGCAACTAACGTTACTATTACAGCAGATAACTCTACAAATGCTACACGTTACATACATTTTGGCAATGCGACTAGCGGTGCAGATGGTGTGAATGTTGATACCACAACATTAACTTATAATCCAAGCAGTGGTACACTAACAACTGGTATTTTCTCAGGTACAGCAACAAGCGCACGATACGCTGACTTGGCAGAGATTTATGCAGCAGATGCTGAATATCCAGCTGGTACAGTTGTAATGATTGGTGGAGATGCAGAAATAACTGCAGCAACGCCTGAAGCACAATATCTAGCAGGTGTTATTTCAACTGCTCCTGCATATTTGATGAACAGTGCTGCAGATGGTGAAGCAGTAGCACTAGTAGGTCGTGTTCCGGTGCGTGTTGTAGGTAATGTAAATAAAGGTGATGCAGTTTTCGCAACACATCACGGCAAAGCAAGCATAAACGGACAAGGTCCTATCGTTGGAATCGCATTAGAAACAAATAGCGATTTAGGCGAAAAGAGTGTAGAATGTTTACTTAAGGTATAACTATGGAAGAACAAGACATGAACAACGATATTGAACAACCACAACAGCCCGAAAGTGCTATTAAAGATACCAGTGGCGTAATGATGGAAGGTCATATTCGTATCTTTGATCCAGAAACAGGCGAAGATTATGTGAACAAGCGTAATGCTATTCACTATGAGAACATGAGTGAAGCACTTGCACTGAGCGTTGCAAACAAGACCACAGGCTTTATTCACGAAATGGCTTTTGGCAATGGCGGAACCAGTGTTGATCCAACAGGTGTTATTACATATTTGCCTGCAAATAGCAGCGGTGCTAACGCTAATTTGTATAACCAAACATACTATAAAGTTGTAGATGACAACAGTAGTTTGAACACAGATGTAGCAAGAAATAAACTCAGTGTAAACCACACAGCAGGACAAATTTACACAGATATTGTCGTAAGTTGTTTGTTAGACTACGGCGAGCCAAACAGTCAATCAGCATTTGATAACACAAGTAACTTCAATGACACATATACATTTGATGAGCTTGGACTAAGAAGCTGGACAGGCACAGTTAACACGGGCAAACTACTAACACACGTTGTTTTTCACCCGGTACAAAAAAGTCTAAACAGACTTATACAGATTGATTATACAGTTAGAATTCAAACACTGACTAATCTTAGTAGCATATAATATACTAAGTTTATAAAGTGGATAAATAATACTAACGAATACATGCGGAGCAGATAAAAAATGGCTTATACAGTTAACAAAACCGACGGTACTATCCTTGCAACAGTAGCAGATGGTACTATTGATACAACCACAGATCTTACACTT
>Ga0213863_10002387_pt1 | contig 13337 bp, 7 predicted proteins | sample PICome_8_FD_160128 | JGI IMG/M metagenome (GOLD analysis project Ga0213863, IMG submission 160128) | Coastal seawater microbial communities near Pivers Island, North Carolina, United States - PICO497 | ecosystem: Environmental > Aquatic > Marine > Coastal | place: USA: North Carolina | collected... | reverse complement strand
CCCGGCTGACACGATCGACGTGCCCGGCGGAGCCGAGGTGATCGACCACGGTCCTGACGCGGTCATCGTGCCGGGGCTGGTCGCCGTGGACTCGAACTACACGCAGCAGACCGCCGGTCCCAGGACGGCGGACCCGACCCTGCTCGCCATCGACCAGTTCGATCCGTATACGCCGATCGTCTCCGCCCTGCGGAACGGGATCACCACCGTCTACCTGCCCCCCGCCCGCGGTCGCCTGATTGCCGGCCAGGGAGCCGTGGTGAAGACGGGAGGCGGCAGCGCGGTCAGCGCCGACGAGCGGATCCTCCGGGAGCGCAGCGGCATCCACGGCTCGATCTCTTCCGAGGCTCGCCGGACCCCCGGTTACTGGGAACCCCCCGTCCCCGCGACGGTGGACGTCGGTCTCGGTGTCCCCAAGCCGCAGCTGCCCACCACGACCATGGGCGCGGTCCTCGCGGTCGATGAGCTCATGGCCCTCGCTGGTGGTGATGACGCCCTGGTTGCCGAGTACGGCGCGCAGGCCGGCCCCGCCCTGGCAGAGGCCATGAAGGCTGGCGCCACCTGGCGCATGGGCGCCGAGACGGCCGGCGAGGTCCAGGCCCTGCTGGAGCTCAAGGAGCGGTACGGGATGAACCTGGTGATTGACGGCGCGAGCCGCTCGGCCTCCATGGCCGCTGCCATCGCGGAGGCGGGCGTGCCCGTGATCGCTGGGCCCGACTACAACGGCGGCAACAACTTCGGCAAGGGAGCCACGGCGGCGTGGCCTCGCTACGACACGATCTCCCGCCTGGCGGGGGAGGGCGTCCAGGTAGCGATCCGGGCCCCGAGGTCCCTTGGCGCTCCGGACCTGCGCTTCGGCGCGGCGCTCGCCATGCGCGGCGGGATGCCCCGCGGCGCGGCGCTCTCGGGCATCACGTTGAACGCAGCGAAGGTGCTCGGCGTTGAGGATCGAGTGGGGAGCCTGTCTCCGGGCAAGGACGGCGACATGGTCGTCATGTCCGGCGACCCCATGTCCCTCAGCTCGAGCGTCCTGGCCACCTACGTGAACGGAGAGCTGGCCTGGTCGACGGAACTCGCCGGGTCGAAGCGCGAGGGCGTCAAGCCCAGCACGTCCGTGGTCATCAGCGTGGACGAACTGTACGTGGGGGATGGCGTGGTCCACACCCCCGGCGAGATCCTCGTGCGCGACGGCAAGATCGCCGAGGTCTCGGCCCGCGTGGGCCGGCCCGCCGGCGCACGGGTCGTGCGCGGCGCCGCGGCCATGCCCGGCATGATCGATGCCTACGGCTACCTCGGCAATGGCGGCGGGAGGCGCGCGTTCTCCACGCGCTTCGACCTGACGCGCATGCTGGAGCCGGGGGACTACGCGGACCGTGAGGTCTCGAAGCGCGGCGTCACCTCGGTCAACCTGACCTCCCCGGACCGCGGCAGCGTGACCCCCTCCATCGCATACAAGCCCGCCGCCACGGACTTCGACGGCCTCGTGATCGATCCCGTCGCCAGCGTGATGCTCCAGTGGGACTCGAGCATCGTCACCCAGTCGGGCGCGAGCGTCCGCGCGACGCTCAAGAAGGCCAAGGACTACGCGGCCAAGTGGGCCAAGTACGAGGCCGACATGGCCAAGTGGACCCCGCCCGCCCCCGAGCCGGCCTCGGACGACGAGGAGGAGGAAGACGAGGACGACGAGGAAGACGAGGAAGACGGCGAGAAGAAGAAGGACGAGGAGAAGAAGAAAAAGAAGAAGAAGGAGCGCGACCCGGCCAAGCCGGTGACGGGCGTCTTCGAGGGCACCTCTCCCAGCGTCGAGGGCTCGAAGGTCCGTCTGCGGCTCCTCGAGGAGGCTGACGGGTCCATCACGGGCTCGATGCGCGCCTCGTATCTCGACGGCCTCTATCCGGTCACGGGCAGCCGAGACGGCTACGACGTCACGCTCGAGGTCGACCTCCTCGACGGCGCCCTCGCCGTCAGCCTCGCGCAGATCTACTCCAACGACCCGCCGCCCAAGGGGGCCAAGAAGAAGTCCAAGGAGGAGGAGAAAGCCGACGCCGAGAAGCCGGTCGAGACCTTCCTACGGGGCGAGGCCAAGTGGGAAGGGGATCGGGTCGAGTCCCTCGATCTCAAGCAGGTCTCGACCGAGTACAAGGTCGCTGCCCGCCCGGTGCGGATCCCGGAGAAGGTCAAGCGGGCCTCGACGCCGAAGGGCATGCCCAAGAAGCCGTCGATCGACCCGGACCTGGAGCCTCTCCGCCGGGCGATGTCCGGTGGGGCCGCGGTCCTGGTACGGGTCAACCGTGACGACCAGATCCTCAGCTGCGTCGACGCCTTCGAGCAGTACGGGATCCGTCCGATCCTCTTCGAGGCGAACGACGCCAACAAGGTCGCGGACCAGATCGCCGGCCGCGTCAGCGGCGTGCTCGTGCCTCGCTCGCGCATGTCGACGACCGATAGCGCCGGGAACCCCACCAGCCGCCTCGGCCAGCTCTCGGCCGCGGGGATCCCCGTCGCGTTCATGAGTCAAGCCGAGGAGGGCGCCGCGGAGCTTGGCGTCATCGCGGCGCGCGCCGTGGCCATGGGGCTCTCGCCCTCCGCCGCCCTGCGCGCGCTGACCTTTGATGCGGCTCACATGCTCTGCATCGATGACCGCGTCGGGACCATCGAGCCCGGCAAGGACGCCGACATCCTCATCCTCGACGGCTCTCCCATGGAGATCTCCTCCACCATTGAGCGGGTCTTCGTCAACGGGGAAGAGGTCCGCTGAGCCCTATGCGCGCCGCCTCCCTCGCCCGCACCGCCGCCTGCGCGTGGCTCGCCGTCGCCTCCACGGCGTCCGCCTCCTTTGGGGCCGGCGTTGGAGTCGACGTGGGGGAGAGCGGGGCCGCGGGTGTGGAGCGGGGGCTGGTCGTGCTCTGCGGCAAGGCCCTCGTGCTGCCCATGGAAGGGCAGCAGGTCATCGACAACGCTGCCGTCGTGGTCGAGGACGGGAAGATCGTGAGCGTCACGCCCCGCGCCGACGTGGATCTGGAGGCGATGGCCACCACGCACGACGTGCTCGATCGGTCGGGAGACTGGGTCTCGCCGGGCCTGATCGACCTCCACAGTCACGTCGCTGGGCGGAGCTTCTTCACCAACGATCTGAACGACATGGTCTATCTGACCAACCCCGGTATCCGGGCGTTCACGTCGGTGGTGCCGGGCAACTCGGACTTCGTCGTCGGCAGGGCGGCAGGGGTGACGAGCGTGCTCTACATCCCCGGGTCAGGCACGAACATCGGCGGTCACGGGGTCCTGCTCAAGACGGGCTTCGACAGCTACGAGCGGATGGAGATCCGCAATCCGGGCTCGCTGAAGTTGGCGCAGGCAGGGAACCCGGAGAGCTACCTCTCCGGGGTCGGGCGTTCCTTCATGAACTGGAACACCCGCAACACGATCGAGCGGGGGATCGCCTACGCCAAGCGCTGGGAGGCCTTCAGTAACGGCGACGGGCCGCGCCCCAAGGTCGACCCGATGTGGGAGGTCTTCCGCGACCTCTACGCCAAGCAGACCCAGCTGTCGGCCCACACCCAGATCTACCAGGTCGTCCTGCGCACCGTGCAGATGATCAAGGAGGACCTGGGCCTCGACGTGTACATCGACCACGGCTCCTTCGACGGCTGGCGCGCCGCGCCCTTCGCCGCCAAGGCGGGCGTCCCTGCGATCCTCGGCCCGCGCCAGATCAGCGCGAGCATCAACATCGAGTACCGCCCCGGGATGTTCATCGTGAACGACAACGACGGCGCCATCTTCGGGATGGCGGCGAAGTACCAGGAGGGCGGCTGCACCCTGATCGGGTTCAACACCGATGCCCCGGTCATCGGTCAGGAGGCGCTGCCCTTGCAGGCCTCCATGGCCGTGCGCTACGGGTTCAAGAACGACGCGGTCGAGCACGTCCGCGGCCTCACCATCATTCCTGCCTTCGCGGCGGGCATCCACGATCGGATCGGGAGCCTCGAGCCCGGCAAGGACGCGGACTTCATCATCACCTCCGGTGACCCCACTGACCCTCGGACGCAGGTCCACCTCACCTTCCAGGAGGGTGAGCGGGTCTACGACGCCGAGGTGGAGCGGCGCTTCTGAGCGAACACCATGTCTGAACGAAACATCACCCTCCGATCTCTTCTCGCCGGCGCGACAGTGGCCGCGCTCTCCATGGTCACCGCGGCGGCGGGCGGCAACGACCCGCTCGGCGTGGCCCCGGCGCCTGCGAACTCCGCAGCCGTGGCGAAGCCTGGCGCGGAGGGTGGCCCCGGCCTCGCGATCCGCTCGTCGAAGATCCTCACGGCCGAGTGGCAGGGGCGCTCCGTGGTCAACAACGGCGTCGTCCTCGTGAAGGACGGGCGCATCGAGGCGGTCGGTTCGGCGGCGGAGACGGAGATCCCGGAGGGATACTCGGTCTACGACGCGGGCGATGACTGGGTCATGCCCGGCCTGGTCGAGCTGCACTGCCACGTGGCGGGCGCCTTCGGCCTGAACGACACCGTCTACCTCACCAACCCGGGTATCCGGGCCTCGAGCGACGTCATCAGCGGAAATCCGCTGCTGCGCGTCGGCCTCGCGGCAGGGGTCACGACGGTGCTCTACCTCCCTGGCTCGGGCACGAACATCGGCGGGCAGGGCGTGCTCCTGCGCACCGGCTTCGACGAGTACGAGCGCGCGATCATCCGCGACCCCGGCTCCATGAAGCTGGCCCAGGCCGGCAACCCGGAGCGCTGGATGCTGCGCCCCAACCGGTCGTTCATGAACTGGCACACGCGCAACACGTTCAAGCGCGGGATCGCCTACGCGAAGCAGTGGGAGGCCTACGAGAAGGACGGCGGCGCCAAGCCGACCATCAATCCGCAGTTCGAGATCTTCCGCTCGCTGCGGAAGAACGAGTGCCAGGTCTCGACCCACACGCAGATCTACCAGGTCGCGCTGATGACGCTGACCATGGTGCACGACGAGCTCGGCATCCCGGTCTTCATCGACCACGGCACGTTCGACACCTGGCGCCTCGGCGCCGAGGTCGAGAAGCGCGAGATGTTCGCGATCGTCGGGCCGCGCGCCATCGACGTGCCGACCCGCGGCTTCATCAACTGGTCGGGGTCCAACCCGGAGAAGATCCAGGGCTGCGTCGCCGGCTACCAGGAGATGGGGACGACCCGCCTCGGATTCAACACGGACTCACCCGTGATCCCGCAGGAGGAGCTCCAGCTCCAGGCCGCCATGGGCGTCCGCTACGGGTTCGACAACAAGAACATGGACGCGGTCCGCGGCCTCACGATCGTCCCCGCCATGGCCTGCGGCCTCGGCGACGCCGTCGGCAGCATCGAGGTCGGGAAGATCGCCGACCTGATCGTCATCACCGGCGACCCCGCCGACCCCCGCAGCTACGTCAAGCATGTCTGGCAGAGCGGCGAGACGGTCTACGACACCAAGGAGGAGCCTCGCCTCTGGTGAGGTGACGGCGGCCCCGCGCCGCCTCTGAAGCGCCCATGATCACCCTCGTCGCCAGCACCTGTGCCTTGCTCTGGACCGCCGCTCCGGCCGTCCAGGGAGAGGCTGTGGTCCTGCGGGCGGCGAAGGCGCTGACCTGTGAGTACGAGGGCCCTGGCTTCATCCTGGACCCAGTCGTGGTCCTGCGCGACGGCGAGATCGAGGCCATCGGTCCTGCCGGCTCCGTGGAGATTCCCGAGGGGGCCGAGGTCATCGACTACGGCGACCGGTGGCTGGCGCCCGGCTTCGTGGACCTGCACAGCCACGTGGGCGGTTCGCGCGGCGACATCAACGACATGGTCTACCAGCTCAACTCCGAGCTGCGTGTGTCGCCCGCGGTCATCCCGAACAACTCCGACCTGGAGAAGCCCCTCGCCGCAGGGGTGACGACGATCCTCTTCATCCCTGGCTCGGGCACCAACATGGGGGGCACCGGCGTCCTCATGAAGCTCGGGATCGACGGCTACGAGGAGGCGCTGCTGCGCGACCCCGGGTCCCTGAAGATCGCCCAGGGCGATAACCCGACGCGCTGGGGCTACGGCATGGGCCGCATCCTCATGAACTACGGGCTGCGCTTCCGGCTCCGCCGCGGACAGGCCTATGCCAAGGCGTGGGATGCCTACCTCGAGGGGGAGGGGGACAAGCCCGAGCGTGAGCTCGAGCTGGACATCTTCCGCTTCCTGTATGCCGGCGACACCCAGGTCTCGACCCACACGCAGTACTACCAGTTGGTGCTGATGACGATCACGATGCTGGCGCGGGACTTCGGCCTGCCGACCTACATCGACCACGGGTCCTTCGACAGCTACCTCACCACGCCGCTGGCCAAGGAGTTCGGCGTCGGTGCGATCCTGGGGCCGCGCGAGATCATGGCCCCCCGGCCCCCGCGCTTCGATACGGACGGGCGCATCGAGGGCACCGCCTGGGGCTTCCAGGAGCAGGGCATGGTCGACATCGGCTTCAACACCGACGCGCCCGTCGTCCCCCAGGAAGAGCTCACGACGCAGGCCGCCATGGGGGTGCGCTATGGGCTCCGGAACGACCGGGCCCAGGGGCTCCGTGGGGTCACGATCATTCCTGCGCGCACGTCGGGCATCGCCGACCGAGTCGGCAGCCTCGAGCCGGGCAAGCACGCGGACATCCTCGTCTGCAACGGCGACCCGATCGATCCTCGGACGCACTTCGACGCGGTCTGGGTCAACGGCGAGAAGGTCTACGACGCCGAGATCGGGGGCCGGGCATGGTGATGCTGCACTCCCTGGCCGCCCTGATTGTGCCTGCCCTGGCCTCGCCGGTGACGGCGCTGGACACCGTCGTTCTGCACGTGGGCAAGGTGCTCACCATGAACGAAGCCGACGCGATCCACTCTCCGGGGATGATCGTGCTCGAGGACGGGAAGATCACCTACGCGGGGCCGATCGAGGCCCGCGAAGGAGGCCCCGCGCCCGTGGTCGCGCTGGACACATGGGCCGTGCCTGGCTTCGTCGATCTGCACACCCACATCCACAGCGGCGGCTTCGGGGACATCAACGACACGGTCCACGCCGTGAACCCTGAGCTCCGCGCTGCGCCGTCCTACCGCCCGGGGAACGGCGTGATCGAGGTGGGGCGCGCCGGCGGCGTGACCACGCTCTTTGGGATCCCGGGGAGCGGGTCCAACATGGGCGGCTTCGGCCTCGTCTACAAGTCACGCTCCACTGGCGGCTTCCAGGCCAGCGTCGTGCGAGATCCGGGGGGCCTCAAGGTCGCCCAGGACTCGAACCCACAGCGCCGTAACTCGACGGACGTGGGCGTCACCCGCGCTGGGATGGAGTGGAACCTGCGCGACGTGGCGGACCGCGCCCTGGGAGCCTACCGCCAGGGCCGACGAGACCCTGCGCTGGAGAACCTCTCCAGGGTGGTCTCCGGGGACCTGCCCGTGCTGATCCACACCGCTGGCAGCGAGGGCGTGGTGAACACTGCGCGCATGTGGAAGGTGAAGTACGGCGCCGTCGCCGTCATCTCCCACGGGAGCTTCGATGGGTGGAAGGTCGCCCCGGCGCTCGCAGCCATCGATATCCCGGTGAACCACGGGCCGCGCACCATCGACTACTACTCCAGCCGAGAGGGTCGGATCGTCGGGACCGCGGCGGAGTTCGTCGACGCCGGCGTGCCGCTCTTCTCCCTCAACACGGACTCGGGCGTGATCGCGGAGGAGTACTTCTTCCTCCAGGGCTCGATGAGTGCGCGCTACGGCGCGGACGCTTATCAGATGCTCCGGGCGATCACGATCCACCCGGCTCTCTCCTTCAACCTTGCCCATCGAGTCGGAAGCCTCGAGGTGGGTAAGGACGCGGACGTCGTCCTCTGGGACGGCGATCCGCTCGACCCCCGCTCCTCCGTGCGCTCCGTCTTCATCGACGGAGACCTCGAGTACGACCGCGACCGCGACGGTCAGCTCTTCTAGCAGAACACCTCGGGACGCCGGCGCAGTGTCGCGTGTCCCGCAGGACCTACCTCACATGATCCTCTCACCCCTCCTCCTCCTCGGCCCGATCGCCGCGGCTCCCGCTGCGCCGGTCCAGGGAGATCTATTCGTGATCAAGGCCCCCCGCGTCGAACTCGGCGACGGGGAGGTCATGGAGCACGCCGTGATCCTCGTCGAAGACGGCGAGATCGTCACCATGGGCCAGGACCTCCCGGTCGAGCGCGGCATCCCCGTGATCGAGCTCGAGGAGGGACAGGTCGTCATGCCTGGCCTCGTGAACCCTTACTCTCGCGTCGGCATGTCCGGGGGCGGCTACAACGACTCACGGCCCCAGGTCATGGCGTCCGCGGAGCTCTACCCGTCGGCCGCGTACAAGGCCTTCTTCGAGAACGGTGTCACCACGGTGGGGCAGTACCCCGCCGGCCAGGGCATCCCCGGCCAGGCGGTCGCGGTCCGCCCCAAGGGCGACTCCGCCGAGGAGATGATCGTCGAGGACGGCGTCTACCTGAAGGTCGTCATGCGCAACAACAGCAGCGCGAAGCGCAACCTGCGCGACGGCTTCGAGAAGGCGGATGACCATCTCAAGAAGGTCGAGAAGGAGCGCGAGAAGTTCGACAAGGCCCAGGCCAAGGCGAAGGGGGACAAGAAGAAGTCCTCGTCCAAGTCGAAGTCGAAGGAGACCTTTGTCCCGCCCCCCGCGGACCCCCGGGTGCAGCCGTTCTTCGACCTCCGCGAGGGGAAGCTCCGCGCGCTGGTCTCCATCCGGAACGCCGCGAGCTACGAGCACCTGATCGACGCCATCGGCGACGAGGAGTTCGAGTGGCACCTGCGCGTCCCGCTCACGCGGGACATCGACGTCTTCCACGTCGCCGACAAGGTCGGTGAGCGCGGGTGCTTCGTGCTCATGGAGCCGCTGATCACCCTCGTCCCCGGCACGCTGCGCCAGCGGAACCTGCCGGCCGAGTTCGAGCGCGCAGGCGCCAAGCTCGTCCTGCTGCCCCGCACGGACTCCAAGGCCGGCTTCGAGTCGTTCCTCGAGGACGTGGGTGTGATGATCGGCGCCGGGCTCGACCGCAAGGCCGCCGTCCGCGCGATCACCCACAACCCCGCCACCTTCATGGGGCTGGGCGACCGGCTCGGGAGCCTCTCCGAGGGCAAGCGCGCCAACCTCCTCATCTTCTCCGGCGACCCCTTCCAGCCGGACACCAAGCTCGACGCCGTCATGCTCGACGGCAAGTTCGTCAGCGGAGACATGGACCAGTGATGCACCTCCGACCCAACCAGCAGCGCCGCACCTCGCGGCCCACGTGGCTCCTCATGGCGGCCTCCCTGTTTCTCGCGCCCACCGCGCTGGCGAACGTCTCGATCGACGATGAGCCCGCCGAGGAGGCTGAGGCTGAAGAGGACAAGGAGGAGGTCCTGGCCCTCGTCGGCGGAGAGATCCACACCGGCCTCGGTGGCGTCCTCCGTGATGCGACCATCCTCGTCCGCGACGGCAAGATCGGCGCCTTCGGCTATGACGTCGATGTCCCTGAGGACGCCGAGGTTGTCGACGTCTCCGGGATGCGGGTCTACCCTGGCCTGATCGCCGTCGGCTCCTTCGGGCTCTTCGGCAGCAGCGGGAACCTCGACGACTCGGTCGACCCCTACAACCAGAACATGACCCTCGCGCTCGCGGCGGGCATCACCACCGCCGTCGACGGCAACTCGGTGGCGAAGCTGAAGCGCGGGCACGTGGACGGCCTCGTCGTCAGCAGCTCGGCGTTCGAGACCATGAGCTACTCCAACGGCAACCCCCAGGGGCAGCTGAAGGTCGAGGGCGACCTGAAGGGGGCGGCGGACTACATCCGCGCCTACCGCGCCTGGGAGCAGGAGAAGAAGTCCAACAAGGAGGCCAAGGAGCCGTCCAAGAAGGGCGTCGACCAGAAGTCCCTGCGGATCCTGCGGGGTGAGGTGAGGCCGCGCTTCAACGCAGACGATCGCACGGACCTGCTAGAGATCGCGCAACTCGCCCAGCGCTACGGCTTCCGCCCGATCATCAACGGCTGCCGTGAGGGCTGGACCGTCGCGGACGAGCTCGGACGCGCCGGGGCCACGGCGATCGTGACTCCCAGAACGCGCCGTCCGAAGGACGAGTCGCTGCTCCGCGAGGGCGGGTCGAGCATCGAGAACGCCGCGACGCTCTACAGCCACGGCGTCAACGTGGTGGTCGTCCCGGCCTCACGTGGTATCTCGCTGGGTGGCATCGTTGGACAGGACCTGCTCCACCTTCCCATCGAGGCGGGCTTCGCGATCCGCGGTGGACTGCCCCAGCTCGCGGGACTGCGCTCGATCACGATCGAGGCCGCCCGGGTGCTCGGTGTGGACTACCGGATCGGTTCGATCGAGGTGGGCAAGGACGCCGACCTGATCGTCACGGACGGCGACCTGCTCCACTATCAGACCTTTGTCCAGTGGGCGATCGTCGACGGCGAGATCGTCTACGACAAGCAGGCCGAGATGTTCTTCGCACACATTCGACCGCGTCCGGAGACCGCCCTGGCGCCGGCGGAGAGGATGGACTCTGGTGAAGAGGCGCCGGCGGATGCGCCGGCGGATGCGCCGGAGGAAGAGCCCGCGGAGGACGCTGGTGAGGAGCCGGTGATCGAAGAATCCGGCGGCGAGGAGCCGGAAGCCAACGAGGACCCCGAGGATCCCGAGGATCCCGAAGAGTCGGAGGACCCCGAGGAGTCTGAGGAGTCAGAGAACACCGAGCAGACCGCCGGAGCCTGACCGACTCCGGTTCTCATGACGCGGCCGGCGTCCTGCACTTCGCGGGACGCCGGCCGTGCGCTGTTAGGGTGGAGGCAACGCGCAGACGGGCCAGGAGAGCCGTTACACTTCTGCCATGGTCCTCCGCCGTCTCATGCGTTCCTTCGGGACAGGCCCGAAGCCCCCTCGCAACCTCTCCCGAGAAGAGGCGGCCCAGGCCTTCACGGCGATCCTGAGCGGGTCCGAGAGTGACGCGACGGTCGCCTCGTTCCTCGTGACCCTGCGCTGGAAGGGCGTATCGACGGAGGAGCTGATGGGCATGGCCATGTCGGCTCGCGCCCAGTCGCGGATCCCCTGCATGGGCATGAGCGGGCTGGTGACCGTGGCTCCCCCTCAGGATGGACACGACACGATCCCGCCCCTCGAGGTGGCGGCCGGGATCGTCGCGGCGGCCGCCGGGGCGCGAGTGCTCATCGTATCGGACCGCTGTGTCCCGCCCCGGCGCGGCTTGACCGCGGCCAATGTCCTCGAAGGCCTCGGGCTCTCCATGACCTGGGACTCCACCGAGGCCGAGGATTGGATCACCAAGGGGGGCTTTGCGACCGTCTCCGTGGCGGGGCTCTGCCCGCCGCTCCTCTCGCTCCGCAAGGTTCGCGGCGACATGATCGTCCGCACGCCGCTCTCCACCCTCGAGAAGCTCATCGCGCCGCCTGGCTCCGCCATGTTGATTGGCGCTCAGCGCGGGCCGGTGCTCGGCGCGGCGGTCGAGGTACTCAAGGGCCTCGGGCACCGACGAGGTGTCGCCCTGCAGGGCCCTGAAGGCAGCGTGGTCCCCTTCGTCACCAAGCGGACCCGGGGCATCGAGCTGGACGGGAACCACCTGGTCTCGGTCACCGTGGAACCCGCAGACTTCGGCCTCGAGGACGCCGCGGAGCCGGAGCTGCCGCTCTTTGGCCCGGCCGAGGATGGGCAGGGCTCCTCGGACAACCCTGTCCTCTGCCAGTCCGCATCGGACCTGGTGCAGGCGGTGCTCGCGGGTGAGCCGGGGCCGGCGCGCAAGGCGACCTTGCTCAGCGCCGCGCTCATGCTGAAGGCCTGCGGACGGTGTATGACCATCGCCGAGGGCGTGGATGCTGCGACCAGCGCCCTGGAGTCGGGCGCCGCCCTGGAGCGCGTCGCGCGCCTGCGTTCCTTGATCGCGTGACGGTGCGGGACGAGCACGACCCGTCGGCGCTGGCGGCGGTTGATCTTGGCTCCAACTCATTTCACCTCGTGGTGGCCCGGGAGGTGGACGGCCGACCGCTCCTCGTGGACAAGCTCCGCGAGCGCGTCGCGTTGGCGGAGGGGTTGAACGACCGTCAGCTCGACGCCGTGGTTCAGGCCCGCGCGCTCGCCACCCTCGAGCGCATGTCCGAGCGGCTCCAGGGTGTCCCTCCCGGCCGGGTCCGAGCCGTGGGGACGGCGACGTTCCGCAAGCTCCGGGATCGGGGGGCGTTCCTCCGCAAGGCCTCAAAGGCCCTCGGGGTGGACATCGAGGTCGTCCCTGGGACCGAGGAGGCTCGCCTGGTCTACCTGGGGGTGGCGCACACCCTCGGAGATGACCACGGCCGGCGGCTTGTCGTGGACATCGGCGGGGCCAGCACCGAGTGCATCCTCGGGCAGCGGTTCGTCTCTTCACAGGTCAACAGCCTCTCCATGGGGTGTGTCACGTGGAGCCAGCGCTTCTTCCCTGACGGCCTCATGAAGCGCGGGCGCTTCGAGAAGGCCGCCCTCGCGGCCAGGGTCGAGCTCGAGCCCATCGCCGAGCGGTATGGCCCCTCCAACTGGGACCACGCGATCGGCTCCAGCGGGACCATCCGCGCCGTCGGCTCGATCCTCGAGGGCAACGGGTGGACGGGCGGCGAGGTCACCCGTGAGGGGCTCGACCGCTTGCAGGACCTCCTCGAGACGGCTCGCGAGACCAGCGCGCTCGACCTCGAGGGGCTCCGTCCGGATCGACGCGAGGTGATCGCCGGAGGTGTCGCCGTGCTGAGGGCCGTCTTTGACGCCTTCTCGGTGGACGTCATGCGCCCCTCGAGCGGCGCGCTGCGAGAGGGAGTCCTGCATGACCTGGTCGGCCGGATCCACCACGAGGACGTCCGCGAGGTCAGCGCCGCGAGCTTTGGCGAGCGGCTCGGGCAGGACCCCGCGCACGGGGCACGCTGCCGCGCGTTGGCCGAGAGCCTCTTCGATCAGGTCTCCGGCGTCCTCGAGCTGACGGAGGCGGATCGGCTCCTGCTCGGCTGGGCGGCCCAACTCCACGACGTCGGCCTCGCCGTGGCCCACTCCGCTTATCACAGGCACGGCGCGTACCTGGTGGAGCACGCAGACCTGGCCGGGTTCTCCACGCGCGATCGGCAGGAGATTGCGGCGCTCGTCCTCGGGCAGCGGCGGCGCCCGCGGCTCGGACCATTGACGGACCACGCCCCGGCGCGAGAACGGACGATTCGAAGGCTCCTCCCGCTGCTCCGGATCGCCCTCCGCATGCGGCGAGACCGCTCGGATCGGCCCATCCCGACCCCGAACCTCATCGCGTCCGAGGGCCGCCTCTCCCTTCAGTTCAGCGCAG
>Ga0213863_10002384_pt1 | contig 13340 bp, 12 predicted proteins | sample PICome_8_FD_160128 | JGI IMG/M metagenome (GOLD analysis project Ga0213863, IMG submission 160128) | Coastal seawater microbial communities near Pivers Island, North Carolina, United States - PICO497 | ecosystem: Environmental > Aquatic > Marine > Coastal | place: USA: North Carolina... | reverse complement strand
ATTAAAATTGACGGTAAACCTGAGGAAATTTGGATTAAACACCTTCCTTGTACTAAATATCCAAGCTATAAGGTGACATTTATTAATTCTTTTGGTGTTAAACAGGATATGTGGTTCACAGGTAAAAGTTCTGAGTCTACAAAGGCTAATACTATCGATAAATATAAGCGTAACACGTTGATTGGTGACAGTTATGACACTACAACACATAGAAACACATTTTTACATAAAAACGGCGTTAAATCGATTGATTTATCAACTGCATTTATGGACGAGTCGCAAAACGTGTACTTTGAAGAGCTTTTATTGTCAAGGCAAGTATGGATAACGTATGATTCGCAAGTTTTACCTATCAATATTACCACATCTGATATGAAATACCGAACATCTGTCAATGATAAGACAGTTTCTTATAAAATTAGTGTAGATTTTGCTTATGATACTATAAATAACATACGATAATCTTATGGAATTATATATAAACGACATAAAAGCAGACCTTTTTAGCGATGAAACGGTCAAATTAACGCAAACCATCAAAGATATTCGTTCATTAGACACGGTTTTTAGTGATTATACGCAAGATTTTAGCCTTCCTGCATCAAAAAACAACCAAAAAATATTCAAATATTACGAAAAAGGCTATGTTTTGAACAGCTTGGATAACAGTAAACGTCAAAAAGCAACGATTACTATGTTAGGATTCAAGTTTAAGAAGGGATATATCACGTTAAAAGACGTTAAAATCAAAGACGGATTGCCATCTTCGTATAAAGTACAGTTCGTGGGAGGTTTATCTGCTCTAAAAAAGCTATTAAAAGACACTAAAATCAACAAATTAAACTCTTTAAATGACGGTGAAGTAGCTTCTTTAACACCTGAATTCGTAGCTCAGTTACTTGGTAAGACACGAGACGCTGATAGCTCTGCATTAGATACTAAATTAATATACAGTTTGATATCAGTTCAGCCTAATATTTACTATAATGATAGTACATTTTCAGATGATACTGCTAATTTAGCTTGGAATCCGTTAAACAACACAAGAAACGGATTAGATGTATACTCATTAAAGCCTTCTTTACGTGTAAATGACATCATTGAGGCAATAGAAACTACTTACGATATAGAATTCTCATCTGACTTCTTTAAGAACACGTCTCAAGAAGATTTTAATCAGTTATTTATGTGGTTATCAAATGACTCTAATTATTTAACAGACGAAACACAAGCAGGATTGAAAGTATTATATCCTATCGATTCTTGGACTGAAACATTGCCAAAACCAAGTGCATACGACTTACAAGCTAATGGTTATTTAGTTATGTACGATAATGACGATGAGAATTTACGTAATATAGATGTAACTATGACTCCTTCTGACGATTCGTTAGAATATAGCTTAGGTATTTACGATGTTGAAGCAGGAGAATACGTAGTGCAAACTGAACCTTTCACAGGTGAACGTTTAATATCTATTGATGATAAAATAATCAGAAATACAAGATGTAAATTTTATTTATTCGTAGAAGGCACGAATACTATTGAAATAACTGTTCACGGACAAATAGATGGTGGTACTGATTGGACTTTAGACGGTTCTATTACTGCTCAGCGTGATATACCTTTTACTATCACATACAATATGCCTGATATTAAGATATTTGACTTCTTAAAAGGATTATTTCAAATGTTTAATCTAATCGCTTATGAGGATGAAGATGGGATAATAGTTGTTAAGTCATTTGTTGATTATATGTCAGAAGGTGGCGAGTACGACATCACAGAATACGTTGAGGATTCAAATAGAAGCGTTAGAGGAGCTTTTAAATATAATGAGGTGTCTTTACTATACCAATCATCAAAAGACAAACAAACAAACTCCTATGAATTACAACAAGCTAAAGGATGGGGTGAATATAAGTTCAAGAATGAATCTGTTGAATCATTATCAAACGTTTTTAATATTAAAGTGCCTTTTGCACATATGAAATTCGATAGATTGATAAATCAAGATGATGGAAGCAAGTCTTATTGTCAGATGGGTTTATCAGTAGACAAAAACGAATCTCCTGTTGATATAAAAACATTGCTTTATTATCCTGTAGCTACAGTTCAGTCTGAAGGAATATCATTGCGATTAGATGGTTTAACAGAATATAAATTAACTCATTTTAATGTGCCTTCTAATACATTGCATTTAGAACATACAACATCTCCTGATAGTTTACACTTCGGTAGTGAGCAATCAACTTGGAATAGTAGCAGAAGATTCACTGATACATTGTATAAAAAATATTATGAGTCATATATATCTCCTTTGTTTAATAAGAATAATAGAATCGTATCTGTTGAAGCATATCTGCCTAAGCATATATTATTAAACTTCGAATTGAATGATTTATTTATTTATCGTAATTTAAAGTATAGAATTAACTCTATAAAGACAGATTTAACAAGTGGTAAAAGTACTATTGAATTAATTGGTATATCTATAATAGAAGAAGCTGACTATGAAGTTACAACTGTAGGTGATGCACCTGTTATTACAATACTCGGTAGTAATCCTATTACTATTGCACCTTCAACTATTTACGTAGATGCAGGAGCTACTGCAACAGACACAGAAGATGGTAACTTAACTGCTGATATAGTAATAACTACACCTGATATTGATACTACTTTATTAGGAACTCAGTTAGTTACTTACAAGGTAACGGATTCGGATAATAACATTTCTATTGAATCGAGAACCGTTATAAATGTAGATACTGCTCCGCCTTCATTTGCTGATTTTAGTTTCAATTCAAGAAACACATCAAGCGTAACATCTGACTATGAAGTTATAGATAATGGGGGTCTTTATAATATACTTTTTCAATATAAAAAGACTATTGATTCTGATTGGTTAGATGCTAATACTATTTATCTTTTAGGCACAAGCAAAACAAGTACTAATATTATAAAGGGTTTATCAAGCTCAACATCTTATGACTTTAGAGCAATAGCAACAGACGTAAGTGGCAACTCAACAACATCATCATCATTCACACAATCGACTGCATAATGGAACAAGTATTTGAATTACTAAGATTAGCTGATTGGACGGGAGAGTCTGAAGCAATCGAAATCGCAAAAGGAAAAAACGAATTACCAACAACTCTTAAAAAAGGAGTAACACAAATAAAAAGACAATGGCAGATATTAACAAAGTAGTAAACATCAAAGTCGAATCAGATATCGATGACGTTACTAAAGATGTAAAAAAACTAAACAAAGGACTGAAAGGAACAAGCGAGGCATCTTCAGAAATGAAATCTCAATTAAACACTATATCAGGTGGTAAATTGTCTGCTTTAACAGGAATAATCGGGAAAGTCAGATTAGCGTTTGTCTCATTACGAACCGCGATTATAGCATCAGGAATAGGTGCTTTGGCTATTGCAGTTTTAGCAGTTGGACGTGCTTTTAAAGATTCAGAAGAAGGTCAAAACAAGTTTGCTAAGTTAATGGGTGTTATTGGCGCAGTTGTTGGCAATCTTACCGACCTTTTAGCTGACTTAGGTGAGAAAATCATATCTGTTTTTGAGAATCCAAAAGAAGCTATTAAAAGCTTTAGTAAATTAGTAAAAGAAAATATATCAAATAGACTTGAAGGTTTAACAGAATTAATTCCTAAATTAGGTGCGGCTATAAATTTATTATTCAAAGGTGAATTTGTAGAAGCAGGAAAGGTCGCAGGAGATGCTATAGCAAAAGTTACTTTAGGTGTTGAAGATTTCACAGACAAAGTGATTGAAGCAAAAGATGCAGTTGTTGAATTCGGTAAGGAACAAGTAAGAGAAGGAAACGCAGCTGCAAAAGTGGCAGATATGAGAGCTAAAGCCGAAATAGAAGAACGTAAATTAATGCTTCAAAAAGCTACATTAGAAAACAAGATAGCTAACCTGAGATTAAAATCAAGGGAAGAAGATAAATTTGGTGCTGAAGAACGCAAACAAGCTCTATTGGATGCTCAAAAATTGGAAGATATATTACTTGAAAAAGAAACTAAAGTACTTAAATTACGTGCGGATGCACAAACTTTAGAAAATACATTTTCAAGAAGCAACAAGGAAAATTTAAACGAAGAAGCACGTTTACAAGCTGCGGTAATAAGACAACAAGCTGCAAGAACTAACTCACAACGTCAAACACAAAGAGAATTAAATAGATTAAATAAAGAAATATCTGCCGACAATAAACGAATACTTGCAGAAGAACAAAAAGCTATTGATGACTTAGAAAAATTCAAAAAAGATTTAGCAGATAAAAATGATGACGAAAGAATAGAGAAAATAAATCAAGAAAAAGAAGATAGGTTATTAAAACTTGAAGAGTTAAAATTAGAAGAAGAAGAAAAAAATCAGTTAAAATTAGAAGTTGAGCAAAGATATATTGACGATTTAAACGCTATAAAAGAAGCTGATAGGATTGCTCAAAAAGAAAAAGATGATAAATTAGCCGAAGAAGAAGCTAAAAGACAACAAGATGAAGCTGATAATAAAGCTAAATTACTTCAAGAAGAAAAGGATTTAGAAGAGAAAAGAAGACAAGAAAAAATAGCAACATTTGACACATTAGCAAGGTTAGCAGGAGAAGAAACTAAAATGGGAAAAGCTTTATTAGTAGCTAAAGCATTGTTACAAGCTAAGGAGATGTTAATGGAGGTGAAAGGTACTTTATTCACTGCTAAGCAATCATTAACTAAAGCGACAGTAAAAGGAGCAGAAGCAGGAGCTGATATAGCTGCGGGTTCAGCTAAAACTGCAAGTGTTGGATTTCCCCAAAATATACCTTTGTTAGTGGGATTTGCAGCTCAAGCAGTTGGTATAATCTCAGCAGTAAAAAGTGCCACATCTAAAGTAAAACAAGTCGCAGGTTCAACAGGTGCAAGTGGTGGCGGTTTCAGTAGTGGCTCAATACCATTACCAACTTCATTCGATACAGTTAATCAAACACAATCACAAAACGATAGTTTAGCTACATCTATAACTAATCAGCAAGATAGTAATCCTATTCAAGCATACGTTACAAGTACAGATGTTGCTTCAGCAAACGCATTGGAAAGAAACAGAATAGAAGATGCGGGATTTTAATTTTTTACAGAATACGATTTAATTAGTAGAATATATAAACACAATATTATGGCATTAGATACAATAGAATTATTTATAGACGAGGAAAACGTTGAAGATGGAATATCTGCAATCTCGTTTGTAGAGCACCCTGCAATTGAGGAGAATTGGGTTGCATTATCGCAACACAAAGTCGAGTTTAAATCAATCGATGACGAAAAAAGAATCGTAGTTGGTTTGGCACTTGTACCTGACAAAGAAATCTACAGACGCAGAGGTGAGTATGAATATAACGTAATGTTCACAAAGGAAACTGTACGCAAAGCATCTCATTTATATTTAAAACAATTAAACAACAATGAAGCTACGTTAGAGCACGAAAAAGAAGCTACAGGATTATCCGTTGTTGAGTCTTGGATAGTTGAAGACACAAAGAATGATAAATCTAATCTTTACGATTTAAATGCAGTCGAGGGTGCTTGGTGTGTTATTATGAAAGTTGATAACGACAAGGTTTGGGACGAAGTTAAAAAAGGCGTGTATTTAGGTTTCAGCATTGAAGGTAGATTTTCAGATAAAAAGATTGAAGCATCTGCTGAAGTTGAATTAACTGAAGACGAGAAAATATTAGCACAAATAAAAGATTTACTAACTAAAATAAACAATTAATAAATGGCAGAAATTAGAACAGACGTTAATTCGTCTAACGATTCCTATGAACCACAAGGTCAAGGTATTTCGGTTTCAGTAGATAATTCTGAAACAAGAGCATCGAAGTCTAAACATTCAGCGGATTCTCCAAGGATTGAATCTGTTGCAGGTTATTCTCATACAGGAGCATTTGCAGGAAAACCTTTGAGTAATGATTACGTTTGGGAAGCAGGAGTAGGGATAAACTACACGCAAGATGATGTGAATAATGATTTATATAAAGTATTTTCATTAGATAAAGCAGTACATCAAGCGGTAGACAATCCTTATTGGACTACACCAAATCCAACAGGAAAGCAAAACATAGGATTGTTTCAAGGTGCTAACTTACCTGATGGAATAGATACTTTAGTTGATTATGAGTATGACTTTGACGAAAATTATCCTACTTCAACAGGCACAGGGTTTGAAGGCAGTATAGGTAGAATTAAGCTAAACGATTTACAGTACGGAGACCAATTAAGAGTTCGTTTTGATTTCAATGCTATTCCACAAATAGCTAACACAACATTAGAACCTGCTTTGTGGTATTCTAACAGAAATGATAACGATGATATTACATTCACATTTCCACTGACTACACAACCTATTTTCTATGGTGGTGGAACAGTAGGAAATACTTATTTGAATAGAGTTGAGATTTCTGCTTGGATAACAAGTAACGAAGATGTTAATGCATTAACTTTGCCTTCTGTCAAATCAGACAATCCAATAATTATTCAACCTTTAGGAATTTTAATAACTATAATACGATAATAAATGGCTATAAAGATAAAAAGAAACGAAGCAGGTAACTGTATAAACTTTGAAGGTACATCTAACCCTACATATTGGAACGCTTGTTTAAGTGGTGAAGTTGATTCCGTACAAACAGATTCTGTGAACGTAATTAACGATGTAATTACTGCAGATACAGGTAATATAGAATACGAGTTCTTTAGAATACCGTATACTACTTTCGTTGATGCAGATGGTAATGGTTTTGCTAATGCTCAAGAATGTGCTGACTATATAACTACTCACGCTAACGTAATAGGATTTACCAATGATAGTGGCACAGACTTAACAAATGAGGTTGTAGATTTTAAATTAGATGCTACAAATACTTCTGTATTGTTTGATAACGGTTATCATTATGGAGTAAATGCAATTAAAGCAGTAGGTCACGCAGATGGCACTATACATATAAAAGCAATACAAGGCGATATAACGTACTTTACTAAGTTAGACCATACAAATGTAACAGTAGACGGAAATAGTGTCGCAGGAGGCTTACAAGACGTCGTAAACACGCTAAATGAATTGTTTACTGTAGGTGCTTTTGAATCTGTAGTAATTGCAGACCCATACTCAACTATGGTAGCTGATGTAAGTGGTGTTGATATTGTAAATCCAACTTACATAGGTAATGGTATAGACCCTATTGGAAATGATGTTTTTGGTTCAAGTGCTTCAGGTGCTTTAAATGGTTATTTATCTACAGAAACTATTAACCAAGCAGGAGAGTACTTTACTTTTGATATTAGAGTAGAGGGTACTATCGGTTTTGGACTTGTGCATACTCAAGACAGTTATGACGATGGTTATTATAGTGGTAACGCTACTTATGCTAATCCTTCTACTTTCGGTACTTCAAATAGCTCGCATTACGGATTCCAATTCTCACATTGGTTTCATCCAACTCCTAATGGTTCTTGGACTAACTATGGTGCGAATACTTCTTACTCTATGCGAAGTGGTTGGTCAAATTTCAACGGAACAGACGAGCAAGCAGATTGGTTAGCAGGTAATCCTATAAAAGTAAGAGTAGGTCTTGATGCTAATGGGTTTATATCTATTGATACTTTAAGAAATGGTACTGATTGGGTACCTCACGTTAGAACTTCTTATCCTTCTGTTGAAGGTGTTGAGTACAGGTTAGGTATCAAAACAGGAGACACTAATGTAAGATTATATAGTCTACCAAAAGTACACTTATTAGAACCTGCTGCACCTACAATGTATTTCAGATATATTGAGAGTCCTGACGGAGTATTCCAATATCCTTTGTTTGTCACAGAAGAAGAAGCTAATTACTATGATACGGTAGAAGGTGGAAGTGGTACAAGTCATACTCACACTTATGATGATGACCCTACTAACACAACTTGGTATATGCCTGATACTAACAGTACAATGGTAGCTACAGTGCCTCCTACTAACGCACAGACATTTGAAGGAAATGCTATTAATTGGACTGAAGTAACGTCATTAACGGATTCAGATTTAACTCCTTCTGCATTTAGCTCTTCTGACATAACTCAAGAAGAAGGTACTAATGTAAACATTCAAGTAACACCTGCAGGTGCATCTTGGACAACAAGTGTATCTATTAGTCCTTCAGGAAGTGGATTAGTATATGATAACTATTCTGTTATTCAAGGTACTTTAGCAGACGTAGGTGCAGATACTACTTACACTATTACGGTAACAAGAGCAAATTCATATGGTAGTTCTGTAGGTACAATGACTGTAACTGCTACAGATGTAGCTCCTGTAACAACTAATGATACGCCTTGGACTAAAGCATTGGATTTTAGTGGAAGTTCTGAACACGCTATACAAGTTAGTAATAATAGTGCTGTCAATCCTTTACAACTACAAGTAGGTTGGACAGTTTCTGCTCCGACTACTTCAGGTAACACTACTGATGATTTAGGTGGAAGACCTTGGGCTACTGCTATAGTATTTAATTCAGACTTTAACTCCTCTAACCAACACATTTGGAATTACGGTGAAGGAGCAGGTTCTACTGATGATAACATTTACTTAAGAACTGACTCGAATGGTATGTTATATTTTGGATGGGGTAGACAAGGTGCTTTAAATGAGTGTAGAATTAGCAACCAAGCAATTACAGGTTGGAGAGCAGTTTATATTGCTCACAATGGAACAAGGCTAAGTGGCTCTAACGCTACTGCTGCTAACTTGGCTGATTGCTTTGACATTAGAGTTGTAAACCCAACTAATAATTGGGATTTAACTTACGTGTACAATGTATCAACTTCTGCTAATTGGATAACCACAGGTGGTAGAATGGATAGAGCAATTCTTAATAATCTTACTATTGGTGGTAGAGGTTCTAATAGAAACTTTCACGGAAAAGTGGCGAGTATGGTTGTAACAACTTTGCCTCATAATGTTGCTATGCCTGATTCTACTGAAATTGAAATGATGATTACAGACCCTAAGAAGTGGCTTACAGATTACAAAGTAGGGAATGTTTTTAGATTTCCAACTTCAACAGGAACAACTAATAACTTTCAGTTAAATAATGGTGGCTCATCATTTTCTACTCAAGTTTGGTTAATGGGAGATGGAACGTCTGATTCTTATTCTAATATGATTAGAAATCAAGTCTATCCTTCAGACCAAAACTACACTAAGTTACAATTAAATAGTATGGTTAGTAATGATATACAAACTGTTAATATAAACGGATTGACATAATGAGAGCTACGTATTGCAAAGTAAGAAACACATACACAATCGATGATTGCAAATGTGATTGTCCTGAATATTGGAAGCAAGGTATTGGTAATTTAAACGACCAAACAACAGAAGAGTAGTAATGACAGTGTCTGTAGGGTTTTTAGTAGTGAAAACCTTACAGATACTTTATTAATTAGTAAAATAACTTTAAGAATATAACTAAAATCAATATTTAATTTATGGAAGCAAAAGACGCTATCAAAGGAATCAAAGCTTTACTCGGAATGGAAGTAAAATTTGAGTCAATGAAATTAGATAATGGTGTTACTATTGAAGCTGAATCATTTGAAGCTGACAAAGAAGTTTTTATCGTTCAAGATAACGAGCGTGTAGCTTTACCTGTTGGAGAATATGATTTAGAAAACGGACAAGTTTTAGTTGTAGTTGAAGAAGGTATTATCGCTGAGATTAAGGAACAAGCTGAAGAGCCTGCTGAAGAGCCTGCTCAAGAAGAAGCTCCTGCTCAAGATGAACCTGAATTGGCTAACGAAACTGAAGCTCCTGCAACTCCTAAAAAAGTTGTTGAGTCTGTATCTAAAGAAACTCATTTCGCTGAGGTTGAAAAACTACAAGCTGAAATTGAAGCTCTTAAAGCTCAAGTAACAGAATTATCAAAAGTGGAAGAAGTAGTTGAAGAAGAATCAACCGAACTTCATTCTCACAATCCAAACACTGAAGTTAAAAAGACGTTTACCTTCAAACAAACACGCAAACAATCTAATATGACTACTCAAGAGAGAGTCTTTAATAAACTTTTTAAATAAAAATTTGCTATGGCAACAACAACAAGTATTACAACAACTTACGCAGGTGAGCATTCAGGAGAATTTATCTCTGCTGCTTTATTATCTGCTAACACTATCGCTCAAGGAGGGATAACTGTTAAACCGAACATTAAGTTCAAACAAGTAGTTTCTAAATTATCAACTGACGGTCTTTTAAAAGATGGTTCTTGTGACTTTACTGCTACATCTACTATCACTAAAACTGAAAGAACTTTAGAGCCTAAAGCTATTCAGGTAAACACTCAACTTTGTAAAGCTGACTTCAGAGATGATTGGCAAGCAGTTGAAATGGGATATTCTGCATTTGATGTACTTCCTAAGACTTTCGCTGATTACCTAATCGGTTATATGGTTTCTAAAGTAGCTGAAGCTAACGAGATTGCATTATGGCAAGGAGACAAAACTACTTCAGGGGAATTTGATGGTTTTGAAACTCTTTTAGCTTTAGATGCTGATTTACCTGCTGCTAACGAAATCACAGGAACTACTGTTGATGCTTCTAATGTTATTGATGAATTAGGGAAAATAGTAGATGCTATTCCTGCTCAACTTTACGGAAAAGAAGATTTATCTATCTACGTTTCTCAAAACATCTACAGAGCTTATGTACGTGCTTTAGGTGGATTTGGTTCTAACGGTTTAGGTGCTAACGGTTACAGAGGAGAAGGTAACAATCAATCAATGGGAGACCTAATGTTTGACGGTGTTAAATTATTCGTTTGTAACGGTATGAGCAACAATGTTGCTATCTGTGCAGAAAAGTCTAACTTATTCTTTGGTTGCGGACTGCTAAATGATGAAAATCAAGTTAAGGTCTTGGATATGAGCGATTTAGACGGCTCAGAAAATGTACGTTTTGTTATGAGAATGACCGCAGGTGTACAGTACGGAAACGTTGAAGACATCATCACTTACGGAATCGTAAACGGAGCTAACTAATATTAGCTAACAATCAACAATAGGGTAGGTAGTTTGTCTACTTACCCTTTTTTTTTAATTAATAATAAATACATAAAAATATGGCTTGTGAAATTTTAAGCGGACGTCTTACACCGTGTAAATCAGTAGGTGGTTTAAAGAATGTATATTTCGGTGCTTGGGATTCGACAGAAGATTATACTGTTGCATCTGACGGTAGCGTAACTTCATTCGATACTGCTTTAACTGTTTTTAAATGGGAATTAAGAGGTGCTAACACAATGGACGAGACTAATGAAGTATCAAGAGACAACGGTACATCATTCTATACGTCTACAGGAACTTTTCAGTTCAAAAAACAAGATGCTGATACAAGAGAACAACTTGAATTATTATCAAAAGGAAATCACGTAGTAATTACAGAAGGTTATGACGGTTCTGTTAAAGTATATGGTTTAAGAGACGGTTGCGATACTTCAGTTAATTCTGTAAGTGGTGGTGCAATGGGAGACTTAAACGGATACAATGTAACAGTAACTTGTTTATCATCTGTACCTGCAAGATTCACATCTTTAACTGCTACAGGTTTAACAATTAGTTCAACTACAATAACTCTTTAATTTATGGCTTGCGATATATCACACGGACGGGTAGCAAATACGTGTAAAACAGTTGGGGGTATCAAAGCTATATATGTTTGGAATTGGGATGACTCTTTTGATGTTGATACAGATTTTATTATAACAAATGATGTAATTTCTGCTAATGTATCAGGCTCACCTATCGAATTATTCAAATATGAAGTTCGTGGTGGTGCATCTTTTGATGAAGCAGGAGAATCTAATGAAGAAAATGGAACTGTATTTTATACAACTACAGGTACTGTTCAACTTAAACGTCAAGATTCGCAAACTCGTAAAGAGTTGAAATTAATGGCTTACGGTAGACCAAGAATATTGGTTGAAGATTGGAATGGAGATATGAAAACTTACGGATTAAGAAACGGATGTAATGTTTCTTTCTCAACTGCAAGTGGAACGGCTATGGGAGATTTTAATGGATATACTATTAACATATCTGCTATGGAAGTTGAACCTGCTAACTTTAACGGTGCTTGGTACACATCAGGCTCTGAAGCGACAATAATAACGAGTTAGAAATAACTATCGTTTGAATAATAAAGGGGTGCAGAAATGTATCCCTTTTTAATTTTATACAAAAAACGAAGTAATTAGTAAAATAACTAAACAAACCTAAATGATTATATTAAGACCAACAGATAACGTACAAACTGTAAAATTTATAGGCAGAGACCTTAATGCTGATGGTATGTCATTCCGTGATGACCAAACGAACATAACAGTTAATTTTGACTTGAGAGATTTTGTTACTATATATCCTAATCACAGAGAAATATCTTTCACTTTTGATAAAACAACACTTTTTTTAATTGAAGGACATACATACGATTTTAGAGTGTATGATTCACGTCAAGAAACAGTTTACAAAGACAAAATATACGTATCAGCACAGGACGAAACTAATCAGATGCCTTATTCATATTCTGAAGGCAATATAAAAGAACATTCAACAAATAACGAATATACTATTTATGAATAATTTGCACGTAATAAACTTATCATCTTACACGTCTCCAAGTATTGAAGAAAATACACAAGGAGAATTTGTTGAGTATGGAAACGACAACAACTATTTCCAATACTTAATCGACAGATATGTAGGAAGCACAACAAACCAAGCTATTATTGACGGTGTATCTAAAATGATATACGGTAAAGGAATAGATGCTTTAGATTCTAAAAGAAAAACAGGAGAATACGCAACACTTAAAATACTATTCAAACCTAAAGACTTAAAGCGTGTTATATCTGACAGAAAAAAATTAGGTATGGGTGCTTTTCAAGTTGTTTACAAAGGCAAGAAGGTAGAAAAAGTTACGCACTTTCCTATGGAAACTTTAAGAGCAGGTATATGTAACGATAAAGGCGAAGTAGACGTTTGGTATTATCACCCAAATTGGAGCGATTACAGACGTTCTGACACGTTAAAAGCATTTCCTGTATTTGGTTCTACTAATGGCAAAAGTACAGAAATAGCAATAGTATCATCTTACTCAAGTGGATTCAAATATTATTCACCTGTGGATTATGCAGGAGCTTTACCTTATGCATTTTTAGAAGAAGAAATTGGAGACTATTTAATCAACGATACTTTAAACGGTTTTAGCGGTACAAAGGTTGTAAACTTTAACAATGGT
>Ga0213863_10002382_pt1 | contig 13346 bp, 9 predicted proteins | sample PICome_8_FD_160128 | JGI IMG/M metagenome (GOLD analysis project Ga0213863, IMG submission 160128) | Coastal seawater microbial communities near Pivers Island, North Carolina, United States - PICO497 | ecosystem: Environmental > Aquatic > Marine > Coastal | place: USA: North Carolina | collected... | reverse complement strand
TCAATCCGCGCGGGTACGAGCAAAAGCAGTTCGTAAGATATGGTTCGGGATTTGTCCCGATACGGTACGATGTGAATCCTGGGTATCTCGCGCACGGCTGATGTGTCCAATAGTAATAACGGAATGCATATTTGTACAAGTTTTCTAATCTACTAATCTACTACGTTTAAACCTATTGCGGCTACTATATTGCTGCTAAGTCTTGATATTTCTGTCGTCAAACTCGCTTTGGCCATCGTTCGTCGCGCCCGTCAAATTTCGCACCCGTCTCGAAGAGAACAACGATCCTCGCATGCGTTGCAAGAAGGATTGCGAGGAACGTTGGACATCAATATTCACACTCTTTCCAGAGGATGATGATGTCATTGACTTTTTCTTTCGCGGAGAAGCGGCGCTATCACTACCATTCGCCGCTTCCGGGTGATTGAACGATTTCGTCGCAATCGCGGATTGCGACCTTTGCATGAGTTTGCCAAACATCGAGATGGAAGGCGACGAAGGAATGTCACCCGTCTTTATTGTTTTCCTTGTACTCTGCTCTTTTTGTAGCTTTCCGTCGAACGAAGACCGCGCGGGTGTGCCGGTGTTGCTTTCGTACTCTTCTCCGGCGTAGCGCGCGCGTAAGGCGGCTAACCCGGCTAAATCGATTTTCTGAGCGCCGAATCCCAAGCCTTCCACGGTGTTGTCCGAACTCTTCTTTGTTGAAGGCGAAGGAGGTGGCAGAGGCGCTTTCATTGGGTGCTTCAAGGGCGAAATAGGCGCCGCCGCGGCGGCTTTCTCTTTCATCAACGACAGTTGACTGGTTGGGACGTGTGTCGAGTATACACCACCGCCACCCGCGTTGTGCGTGCTTCCTGAAATACCCGCAATTGCGATTGAAGCCGATCGACCGGCGGCGATTGAGGCCAACTCGCGAACGTAGTTTTCTTCATTTTCTAACGATTCATCCGAAGTACTCCACGGGTCATCTTCGCTTCCAACGCTTTGCTTCTTCTTATTCTTGGTATCATTTTCTGCTTCCTCTTCTTCGACGATTTCTTCAATCTCGTGACTCGTCGACCCGCCGGCATTATTATTGATTTCGTTTGCAATTTTTATCTGTTCTTTAAGAATCTTAATCACGGCGCCGTTGCCATCTGATGTCGTATCACCAACGCTCGTCGTCCCTTTCTCACCCTCGTTCGGAATAGTCTTTCGCGAAGGGGTGGTGGCAGTCGTTTCACCTTCTTCTTCCTCCGCTTTCGTCGATTTTACCGTCGTCTTCGCGTCGGTCGATGTCGGCGATATCGGCGCGCTACTACCGCCGAGTCTCACCATCGTCCTCGAAACTAACCACTCGTGCTCTAACAACTCTTCCGCCGTCGCTCTTTTCTCCGGATCTACTTCCAAACACCTCGCGATAAAATCCTTCGCCTTGTCGCTGACAAAACTCGGAATCTTTGAATACGAACCTTTCAAAATCCTCTCGTACGTGTCTTCTCTGTTCGGACTGTTCGGCCCCGCAAACGGAGGAATACCAACCAACAATTCGTACGTCAAAACACCAATCGCCCAATTATCTACCGCCGCGCCGTAACCACTTTCGTTCCTTTGTTGCAACTCTTCGCGCCTCTCGCGATTGCACGCCACCACTTCCGGTGCCATGTAATCCGTCGTGCCTAATCTCGCCAACGGCTTGTGCACGTTCAAATCGCACGCGAAACCAAAATCCGTCAATTTTGCCGTGTGTCTCGCGTACGCTCGATTGTTCTGCATCGTCGTCGTTTCTCTCGCCTGTAAACCCCCATTCATCACCATCGTCGACCCGGCTTCGGCGACGAGAATATTTTCCGGTTTAATGTCTCGATGCACGACGCCTCTTTGATGCAAATACACCACCGCGTTCACCAGCGGCTTGATAACCTCTCTCGCCGCTCTCGTTTCCGAAAACCTCCCAAACGTCGTCGCGTTCAGCGCGTGAAATACATCACCTCTCTGCGCAAACTCGTGAATCAAATAGATATCCCCGGTGTGGTCGTCCAAAAACGCTCCGTAAAACGGCGCTATGCTCGCGTGTTGCATCTGCGAATGAATCGCAATCTCTCTCGCGATTTGCTCCATCGAGTGTGGCTGCAATCGTTCCTTCACGTACCTCTTCAACGCCATATCCATCCCTAACCGCTTATACTTCGCGTGATACACCGCCGAATACCTCCCCCCGCCGACTCTCTTAAACAGAGCGAAATCAACCAAAGCGAACTGCCACCCGAAAGATATTCTCTTCAAGACAACCAACGGGTCCGTTTCCGCGCTCAAAGGAGGTAAATTCGCCTCCAAATCTTCCTCGTCCGACGTCGACCCCGTCATCCCGTCTTCTTCTTCTTCTTCTTCTTCTTCTGAATAACACATCATCCTATTCTCTGTTTCTTCGTCTTCGTCTTCTTCTTTTTCCGCCAACGAGATTTGTTCCAATTTCGTCGCCGTTATCGCCGGCGCGATGCTTTTCCCAAACGAGGTCTCGCAGCTCGACGACGACGACCCACCGGGAGGCGATAAAGCCGAGGACAATATCGCGCTCTTTTTCGTCCCATTCTCGTCCACAGGTCGTGAACTACTCTCCAAAGGAGCCGACGAGAACATTGAAAAGAAATCAAATTCGAAGCGTCAGACTTGTGTGGCAGCTGCCGAGAGATTTTATTCCAAATGCAAAGAAAAGGAATATTTTCATGCAGAAAAAAAAGGGCGAAAATACTACCAAACAATACGCTCGGCGCTTCATCGAATCATCCGCATCGAATTGAACGGTGAGGTCTTTTTTCTATTCGCGTGCCTTTGCAGACGCAGATGTGTCGAGTACTCTTTTAACCAACGGTATGCTTTGGGTATACTCGACATTTTACAAGCGCTATTTTCTAACCCCGACTGCTCGAAAGAAGGACGTAGTGGTAGTATTTTTTAAGCGCGCGTTCTCCAAAACGCTCTTTGTTTCTCTCTCTCTTTTTCTCTCTCGTTCTCTCTCTCTTTCGACGACGACTCTCTCTCTTCAATCAATCGTCCCACGCGGACGTCTCTTCTTTGAAAAGCTTTTTGGAATCTTCGTCTTTGGCGAAACCGCCTTCGATTTCTTCTTTCGGAAACTCGATATGTTTCGCCTCGCGGTCGGCTTCGAGTTTGCCTCTGTGCGAGAGCGCTTCGCGGTAGGATGATTGTTTTTCTTCGTCTTTCTCTTTCTCTTTTGATTCTTCTTCTTTTTCTTTTACTCTCTGGTCGTCTGAAGCGAGTTCGGTCGCGCGTTCCTCCTCTTCCTCCTCTTCCTTTTCCGCGACGTCTTCTTCGGTTCGTAAAAATTCGAACCTCACTAACTTGTGGACGTATCCGGCGCTTACCACAGCCGTCGAACGAATCGCCGCGAGAACGTCGTCGAACGACTCATCTTTACACTCAAACCACCCGGAATTCCATTTCCAAGGATCCAAAATTGTCGTCGCTTGCGTTTCCGGCACTTTCTCGTGAATTTGCGTCGCCGTCACTCGCGTCAGCAGGTCTCCTTCCTTAACCTTGCCAAACGCTCGAGACGTTCTCTCGACTTTAGATACCATGCACGCAAATCGTGCGCCTTTCACTTCTTTGAATTCAATGCCGATATCTCTCGATGGAAGTTCGATTTCAAACAACAAACATTGCGTTGTTTTTGGACCGGACTTTGCGGTTTCAAACGGCGGTAAAGACATCCTTTCCTTCTCCGTCTCCTTGCCTTCGCGGTTGGTATACGCACTTTTCTCTGACCCTCCTGGAAGCCCCGGCGTCGGCGCGGAAGAAGATCTGTTGCTCTTTTTTTTCGTTCGCAAAACGTCTCGCCTCGTCGTCTCGTGATCTCGTCGTTTGATTCTTTTGTGCGGTACCACCATCGCGTATGTTGCGGGGGTGCGCGAGAGAGAACAGAAGGAAATTGTCAACATCCTTGACATTACGTGTCCCTTATCGAATGATTGCTCTCTGATGAATGACGATGAATGAATGAACGACGCGCAAAAATATATTATATTTGTCGAATGTGAAATGGGCAACATGCGCTCGTATTTTTTGCTCTCGTTTCAAGATACAAAATTTTACGAGCACAACAAGAAAAAAAAAAGACGTTTACCAGTTTGACTAATAATAATGGGGAAGAATCTCTCCGGCGCGCAGAAGAGGAAGAAGAAGAGGGAGAAGGAAGAGGCTGTCGAACGAGCGAGAGCGAATATGGAGCGGCTGAAGCTTGGACCGACGAAGTTGTGGACCGGGTTGGTGTTGCATCATAAGGATGTTTTTGTCTCGCATGTGATTCCGAAATTGAATGGGACAGATCGGTGTTTCTTTTCAAAGGTGAATAGAGAGAGTGAAGATGTGCTTGCTTACGCCGGAGTAGACGTATCGAAATTACATTGGGATGTTCACGAATGTTCATCCATTTCGACGTTGGAATGGATGTGGAATAACATTCCCTGGGGAAAGAAAGATAAGAGAGGAAGAGTGATGGATCAAGTCACGTTTTGCGCGGGAGTTGCTGCAACGAACAAACTCGAGTTCCTCAAGTGGGCGAGAGAAGTGAAACAGTGCGAGTGGGATGAAAGGACGATTAAAGCGGCAGCATTTAAAGCTAATCTCGAGATATTGAAGTACTGTTTCTCTAATGGTTGCCCGTGTGAAGAAAAAGAGGCGTGCACTCAAGCTGCTGCAGGAGGACACCTCGACTGTCTTCGATTTCTTGTCGACAAAGTGCAACCTTCGCGAGGTACGGAAATGCAAGCGGCAGGAGAAGCAGCATGCGGTGGTCACGTGGAGATCTTGAAATATTTCGTCGAAGAAAGAAAGATGATAGAGGAGGTGGGAAAGTTCACCCTCGTGTCAGGCGCTGCAAAGTATGGCCAAATCGACTGCCTCAAATACTTAATCGAAGAGGCGAAAGTACCTCCTCATGCCTGGCATGTCGCTCACGCTCGGTATTACGAGCACCCCGATTGCGTAAACTACTTGCTCGAAAAAGGCTCTCCAGAACCAACGGACGAAGATTACGCAAGATTTGTCAGACGAGTACAATCAAAGTCCGGGCAACAGAGCGGCGACTGATGAGAGCATAGATTGATCGATTGATAGACAGATTGACACATACAAAGACTCAAAGTTACACTTAAAATTTTTCACTTCTAAAACACACACACAGACAACGTGATGAAATGAAGCACAACAACAACGAGAACAAGCAGTCCAGAATCGCTCGGTTGGACTCTCGACTGACGACGGCGAAGACAAAGAATATCGGCGAGAAGAAGAGCAAGAAACGAGCCGCCCCGCGAGAAGAAGAAGAAGAACAACAAGGACGGGGAAACATTGCGCAAAAGTCGGCGGCAAAAACATCATCAAAACTAACGAACGAAGACGAGACCTCGTGGGTGTACTCGTCTTCTCCGTTTGCAGAGGAGGAGGGAAAAAACAACAAGAACAACAGCGGGAGGATGGAGGAATCTTTGGATATAATTCGAGACTTGTTCGAACGAAACGAGAGAGACATCGGGCGAACGGAAGTTTTGATGAAAACGAAACTTCCGGAGAAGAAGATGTTGATGCTCGAATCAAGCAGTAATAACAATACTAATAACAGGTTCAGAGAGGACAGAGAGGGCGACTTGCACCGGAAGGAGGAACGACGAAGGCGGTTCGCGAACGCGGAGAGCGCGGAGTATTCTGGGAGGGGATGGAAGAAGATGGTGCGAGCGAAAATGGGCGGCGATGGTCTTTTTGGTAATGGGAAAGAGAAGACGAACGCGTTGACGTGGGAATCTTTGAGGAGAGTAAGGAAATTGTGGAGAGAATACGCCGCGAAGGAGTTGGAAGAGAGGAGGAAGGAGAAGAAGGCGAAGAAAACGACGACGATGGATGAACACGTGGATGGGATATCGATGCGAGACGGTAAGGAAAAAGACGCGTGGGAACTTTTCGGGGCGGTTGTTTTAGTCACGAAACACCGAAAAGCAAGCTTGGTCGGCGAATCTGGCGTGGTCGTTCGAGAGACGAAGACGAACGTGCACGTGTTGAGGAAAACGACGACGGACGCGTCTTCGCTCGTCGTTATTCCGAAAACGTCCGGCGCCGAGTTGACCATAAGCGTAAGCGCGGCTGCCGAATCAAACGAAGAGAGGGACGTTTGCATTAGTTTTTAGCACTAGAACCGTGTAGTTGAATTTAGTTTTTAGCACTAGAGCCATGTACTAGTTGAATGCACTATTACAACACCACGCCCCGGCGACTTCTCGGCGTCGTCGCAGTTCTATTCTTCTCGTTGCTATCGATACTATCACTATTACTACTACTACTACTACTACTACTCAAGTTCCCGCTGCTCCGAATTGGAACTAAGTCGTAATACGTCAGCATACCATAGCTGGCAATCAAAACTCCACCAAAAATGGCTGGGCTTGGTACGTGCGCGAACAAAATAAACGACAACGTCGGCGTGAGGAACATGGCGCAGGCGGTGGCGAACACTTTCGCGATGGCGTCTACATTTTTTATAATGTGCGAGACTAATAAACCACCGAATGCCAGATTGGCAACCACGCACATCGATATGAAAGAGTGTCCAGAAAACACAGTCATAGGCCACGCATACACCGCTTCATTACCGCTAGAATCGTCGTTGTCATCGTCCCATCCGCCAAACTTCCTAAAATCCAAATACGTCAATCTCGCGCTATTAAACAACAACCCGAACGCGTACATCTGCAGATTTTGCCAATGAATCGAATCGTTTATGTTCTTTTTAAATACAAACTCGACGTATACGCCTCCCAAAGCGCTCAAAATTGCGTCTCCAATCCCTAAAAAATACCCAAACGCGCTAAATCTTTGAAACAACATCCACTTCCCGCCCGTCTTCTCGCTCTTGCCGACTTGCGTCGTACACGCGCCGACCGTGACCAAGATCAAACCAATCCACTTCTTATACGTCCATCCAGCGTGGCTGCTCTTCAAAAAGATCCTGGTTAATACCCCAGTGATGACAATCTTCAGGTTTCCTAAAACCAGAAACGTCGTCGGATCTAATAACACTAAAGCCGGAAACGACACCGCTTGGTGCAACAAGAAAATCAAGCTCGGAATCGGATACAACATGACTGTTTTCACTTGCGTGGTCATCACCACCTTAGTACTCGCACTCTCCGACGATGACGACGACGACGACGATGCCATCAAACGCATCTCCCTTTTCAACAAAACAAAACTTATCGATAACTTCAACCCTTCCGCGAGTAACGGTACCGTCGCGACGTTGTAACTGTACTTTTCTTTTCCCCGGAGAGACGCCGTCGTGAGCAAACCGTGCGCGGAAGTCACGAACGCGAGCAAAGCGGACGCGATGAAATTTTTGGTAAAAGTGAAATTTCGATGAACATGAGCAGCAATCGCGGTGTTCTTGTTCTTGCCGCCGTCGAATTCTCGCTCGGAAACGCCGCCGCGAAAGGTGTTTTTCGCCACCATGATGGATTTGTTTTGAAGCAATGCGACAGAAAAAAACGCACACAAACACATCGAACACGGAGCGACAGAGAGCGACAGAGAGACGGAGAGATGCCGCTCGACCTCTCCCCCTCCTCCTCCGACGACGAGCGAACACTAGGCGGCGAAAATGCGACCACGACGAGCAGCATCGCGCAACTCAGAGCTCGGTTGGAATTGGAAAAAGAGAGGAAACGAGAACGGAGTGGATTGGACGCTCACGACGGAGAACGACGAGAAGAACAACAGCAGCAAAAACAAAGGCACGAGGAAGAGCGGGTGATGCTGAAAGGTGTGATTGGTTCGTTATCGGAGGAGAACGCGCGGTTGATGGAGGAGATGAAGACGATGATGGCTTCTGCGTCTTCGAGTGGTGGTGGTGGAAATGCAACGAACAGGAGCGAAAACGAACGAGGAAAACAAATACTCCTTTTAGAGAAGCGCGCGAAAGAATTCCAACGCCAAAAAGAGCTCGCGGAAAGAGCGCGAGGCGAAGATTCCACGCGCTTATCGCAAAAACTTATGGACGCGGAGACTATCAAAAATCGATTTCAATCGCAACTCCGCGAGTGTCGCGAAGCGCTCGAAACGAAAGAGAAAGAGTTGAAGCGCTTGCGGGAACATTTGTTGGACGTGGAAGAGGCGGAGGATAGAGACGAGATGTCGATCGAAGAACGGGTGGAAGAGGAGAAGAGAAGAGTGGAAGAGAAGTTCGAGAAGGAAGTGGAGCGACTTTCGATGCAACTGATGGAGAAAGAAGACGGATTGAATAGGAAAATAAAAGAGGTTGAAAATTTAAATCGAGCGTTGGGAAGTTTTTACGCCGATCAGGAACAGATGGACGGGAGGACGAACGAAGCGAAAGAGGCGAGGCAGAAATTAAGAGAGACGAGTGGTAAGTTGAGAGAGACCATGGAGCTTTTGGAGAAGAAAACGATGGAGATGGAAGAGTTGGAAAGGAAACGAGGGAGAGCCGAAGAAAAGTTTAAAGACGCTTCGAGAAAGTGCGCCGAGGCAACCGCGCAGTCCACAAAGTTGAGAGTCGCTTTGACGCAAGCGATTAAAAAAATCGCGCGGCTGTCCTCATCATCTGCTGGTTGTGATGATGGCGAGAACGAAGTGTTCATCGACAAGTCGGTCATCACGAAGCTTTTGGTGACGTATTTCGAACGCAACTTTTCCGAAGAGGTGCTCGAATTGATGTCGAGACTGTTAAACATGGAAGACTCGCAACGAGAAGCGATCGTTTTAGGCGCAAGACGAGCAACTGGAGTGATATCTAAAGTCGCGAGGGCACCGTTAGGAATCGCCAGAGGCGTCGGGAAAGCTTTTGGAGCGATATCCGGGGTTGGATTGAGGGTTGTAGGCGCCACGGGAGAGAACGCAGAAGTTCCAGTGGCGGATTTGTTCATAGATTTTTTGTTGAAAGAAGCCGAGGAAGAGCTCAATAACAATGACGCCTCTACAGCCGAAGAAGAAGAGAAGGAAAATAGCACCCCGTTACCGAAAAGTCCCTCGTCGGAGAGAGGAGGAATATTTAGCGCCGTCGACGTGGAATAATTTTTTTATGTACCAAAGGTAGTCGCAATAAACAGTATATGTTCTTGTATTTCATAAAGTCTCTGTGCGTATTCATGGCATCATTACACCACAGACTTGTTTCTGGAAGAGTCTTTGTATGCATATTTATGGCATCATCGTTATTACCCCGCCTCACGCGTTACAAAATCACGCATCTTCGGGCAGTTTAGATCTATAAAACTCATTGGTCAAAGATTCGTAACTTTCTCCTGGTTCGTAATAATTCTGCAATCCGGGCGCTTTAAAATTGCACGCGCCTTCAAAATCTATCCCCCACATATATATGTCATCTCCTTGTCCCATGATTCTCGTCATATCTACTGCTCGTGAAAACGCAATAGTCCCTGTAAACTGTAACGTCAACTCCTTCATTTCGTTTCCTTGAGCTACAATCTCCTCCCTCGGTTGATCGAAATTCATGTTGTCCCATACCATTCTAATCACGTTCTTAAACAAAGGATGTCTCGGCTTGGAAATAAACCCCCACATGACGGTCGCTTTTCTGTTAGCAATGTACCTGCTCGGGTTACCCTCTCTCGTTAATAAAACGTTCGCGTGATTCTCATTTGCCACGCTCAAAACTTTGTTAAAATCCGGACAGCTCGAGTCCATATCTAAATACATGCCGCCGTGATAATACAACACCGCGTACCGCCAAACGTCCGCTCGTCCCGCGCCGTTCTTTGGATTCAGCAATTGGAACGACTTGTACGCCAACTGCACAATCTCATCGTCGGTTTCTCTTAGAAATTTTTCCTGTTCCTCGTTCGTGACCAGATTAAACTTCCATTCCGGGTTATCCTCAACCATCTTTACGCGGAAGTTGTCAAACTTTGACGTGTCTGCATTTTTCCACCCTTGCCAAACAATCTTCGGGAACTCTACTCCATCCATATTATTGTAGTTGATCTTTTCGTCTCTCTGTAAAGTTTCTTCCTCCTCCCCTCGCGGTACAACTTGTAACGCGTCCATATCTTCTCCCCAGTTCCTCCAGGCATCTCTCGAGGCGCGAAATCTGTTATGCACATCTTTCAAATGTTTCGGAACGATCACGACGCGCTTCTTTGACGAAGACGACGATCCAACGTACACCACAAAGCATCCCAACAACACGCCTAAGACGAATACCAAAATACCAGAACTATTCGTGCTCGCGTTGTTCACAGACCGTCTCGTCTCGCTTCCGCTTTTTTTGCCAGCGTTCCTCTCGATATCGGTCGCCATTTCTTCCTCTCGGTCTTCCGCCCTTTGGCCGTCGACCGTGAAACGACTGCTCATGAGAGAAAAATATGAAGGGGAGAAAAGGAGATGTATGTAACAACTCGCGCTTCAAGTGTGCGCGTAAAGTGACTGAGCTCGCATTTTTCTCGCCAGATATTTCTGGTTGACCCCTCCCCTCCTTCTTTTTGTCGTTCACATGTCTTTTCGACACATTAAAATCTTTTCCCGAATATTAAATAACCTCACTTTTCAAACGCGTACGACGATACTTTCAAAACAAGTTGTTTGATGTTGATGTTGCGCAATTGTCTGCGCATGAGCTCTGTTTTGTGACATTCAATCTTATATAGCACAGACAACTTATATAGCTTCGACGATGCGCACCAAAAACGAAGAATTGGAAAGCAAAATAGTTGTTGATGAAAGTAAATCTTCTTCTTCTTCTTCTTCTCCCTCGCCCTCGTCCTCTCCCTCCTCTACAACATCGTACAACACGATATCGTCGATCACCATCACCTTCTCCGTTATCCTCTGGTTCTCGTCCAATATTGGACTCCTTTTAACCAATAAATGTTTATTGAGTTTGTATGAATTTCATTATCCGATATTTATAACAACTTTGCATATGTCTGCGTGTTTTGTGTGTAGTTTAGGGGTAAGAGTGGCACTAGTGATTAAGAATAACAACGATCGTACGAGTAGGGACACCAATGACGATCATCAAACGATTCGAGATATTCGTCACTTGCTGAAAATTACGTTGTTATCTGTAGTTTTCGTGCTAAGCGTGGTCGGCGGGAACATTTCATTGAGGTATATTCCAGTATCTTTTAATCAAGCAATATCGGCGACGACGCCGCTTTTCACCGCCATTTTATCGTACGTGATATTGCATAAGAAGGAGGCAATAGAAACGTATATTATGTTGATACCGGTTACCGTTGGGGTCGTTATTGCGAGTGAGAACGAGCCAATGTTTAATTCATACGGTTTTGTAGCGTGTATAACGGCAACTTTTATGAGAGCTTTGAAATCGGTTTTGCAAGGGTTAATCTTGGCGGACGAGAAGAATAAGTTGGATCCATTTAGTTTGTTATTGTTCATGTCGCCAATTGCGTTCACAATACTCGTGTTAGCGTGCTCGATGATGGAATCAAATGCGTTTGAGGTGATGTCGGCGAAGATGATGATGAGCTCATCAACGAATATCGTGTCGTTCAAAGTCACCTTGATTCTCAACTGCACTTTAGCGTTCTTGGTGAATTTGAGCAATTTTATGGTCACAAAGTGCACGAGTCCGTTGACTTTGCAAGTTTTAGGAAACGCGAAGAGTGTTTTGGCGGTTGTCATATCGGTAATGCTCTTTCACAATCCAGTATCGGCGATTGGTATGATTGGGTATTGCGTTTCGCTCCTTGGCATTTATCTTTATTCCGACGCGAAAAGTAGAAGTAGTGGCAGTAACAACTTTAGTTCAGCGAGAGTGGTAGAAACAGTTTTTTTTAAATTAGCGGATGATAAAGACGAAGACGATGAGGATTGTGAACGAAACTTACGCAGAGGGTGTGAAAATGTGGAAATAATGAACGAAAGTGTGAATAGGAATACGCAACACATTCTTTAAAATGTATTGTGTTGCATTATTATACAGGTTTGGGAGAGAGCTTCGACCATCCTTCTTGAGCCTTCTTCAATACTTCCATTTTCCGTTCGAAGCCAACCACCCACGTCGCGTGATAATTGATCCAGTTTTGACTATTCGTGTCATAGAAACACTTCCTCTTTGTTTCGCATAACCAATTTTGTGCATACATGTAACTCAATCCCGCAATTTTTGCACCCTTAGCCTTAAGACCATCGCGGATTTTGTCTTGCGTTACCTTTGACCCTTTTATTCCGTTTCGCAACGCCTGCATGGTACCTTTGATGACATTTGGGGTCGGAAGTGACAAAATTTGCCCGCCATTGAAACCTTCATGCAGAATGCTTTTCTCGCGGTCTTCGTCGAACGATCGATTCGAATATAAAGCTTCGTAGTCTACTTTCTCCCATTGATGAAACAACTCCGCGTCTCGATCTGAAGCGACGACTTTCGCCAAATCGGGCACTTTGAAAAATAAAATATCGGCATCAAACGTAAACAGCGACAAGTTCGCCGCGCCGAGCAATGCCAATCGCATCTTTTCCTTCATCCAATTGATATTCCCGAAATCGCCTTCGCCATATCGTGATTCCTTAAACGATCTTATATAGGGCACGCAATGCTTATATCCAGCATCTTTGCATTCTTCCACAGCCTTATCGTCCAAACACAGTAATAAAATTCGATTGAGAAAACACGTTTCATTTTTGACGTTGTGCAGTCCATACTCAAGCATTTTCCAGTCCTTATCGTTGGTCAATGTTGCAAATAGAAAACCGTCCTGCACACAGCTCGATGGTGTCTTTGCTACTTCTATGCCAGCTTTTATCAACTCGTTGAACCACTCGCAGTCAGCTTTCGAGATCAAAGCACCGCTACCTCCTTCATCGATTTCGACCACAAGGTCGCTATTCTCTTCATCTATGAGAGGGAGGCAGACGTGCTTGCCGTTCTCGAGTGTTTTGAATTCGAGTCGTCTCGGTATATCATTAACCTCAACTTTTTCCATTGATGATTGTAATAATATTGATGTCGCCATGTCCTCAACAACGTTGCCCATCTCTGGAGAAGAAGAGGAAGAAGAAGAAGAAGAAGAAGAAGAAGAAGAAGGTCCTCTTGCTGCCAAAATCGAATCCAAATACGCTTCTCGATACGACCTCAAGTACTCTTTTTTCGCTACGTTATGCGCTCTGTACGCATTTTTAACGTTTCTCTGTAATCCCTTTATCGGTTCTTTCAGCATCGCGTGACTTTTGTTGATTGAGAACGACAAAAACACGCCGAAGAAGATGCCTAAACAGAGCATCGCAATCATCCACTTTTGACTGGAGTTCTCGCCAACAGAATCGTATCTTCTTGAAGAAGAAGAAGATTTGATCTCAGCTTC
>Ga0213863_10002381_pt1 | contig 13347 bp, 15 predicted proteins | sample PICome_8_FD_160128 | JGI IMG/M metagenome (GOLD analysis project Ga0213863, IMG submission 160128) | Coastal seawater microbial communities near Pivers Island, North Carolina, United States - PICO497 | ecosystem: Environmental > Aquatic > Marine > Coastal | place: USA: North Carolina... | reverse complement strand
CTAAGGTGCACAACGAGATCGAGGTTGCTGGCCCGACCGCAATGCTCGTGCGCAGCAACGATGGACTTCTTAAGACGAAGATTCGTGTCAAGATGATAGCGGCGACCGATGTCGATGCGGGTCGTATTAAAGTTGTTGTCGAGAATGGGGTTGTTTATCTAATGGGACTTCTAACCCGCGATGAGGCCAAAGCAGCCGTAGCCCTGACCAGAGAAGTCTACGGTGTTCAAAAGATCATCCAAGCTTTCGAATTTTTAAATTAACGCCTACTCAACCACGCTGAGATGGGAAGCCTTAGTGGGCTTAGGCTTGCTCCCGAATTGATTCCCGGGTAATTCGGATCCGGACGCCTCATGGCCGTCACGAGGATGTTCATCGACTAAGGGCGTTTCTGCGGCGGGGCCTGGCGCATTTTCAGGGAACCAAAGCCCGTCGCCAGTTTCTCGACTCACCAATCCTAGAACCGCTTGGATCGGCGCACTGATGCTGACAGGGAGCCCCTTAAATCGACTATCGAAAAAGACACCGTCTGCAGAAATGTTCAAATTACGAACTGCCGTTCCACTGATATTGAGCGTAATACTCCCATCGGGTTGAACGAATTCCCCTGGAACACTCACCCCTTCCATGCGAGCGTTGAGAATCAGATAGGGCGTTGAACCGGAATCAACCATCCATTCCAATAGACCCTGCATCAGGTATGGCACTTTGGAGATAGGTGTTCCCATCAAAGTATCCTACGAGAGGGCTGAATCAATCGCGCATATCCATTTCTGCTTCCGAAAGGCTGGCTTGAAAAGCCTCACGCCGAAACATGCGATTCATATAGTCGGTTAGTGGCTTACCTGTTTTTGGGGGTAACTGAATACCCAAAACCGGAAGACGCCACAAAATAGGGACAAAGCAGCAATCCACCAAGGTGAACTCATCACTCATAAAAAACTCTTTCTCAGTGAATATCGGAGCGATCGTCAAAAGTCCTTCTCGAAGCTCCTTTCGTGCACGATCGATCACGGTGTCCTTGGAACGACCAGCAACGATGGTATCAACCAATCCACACCAGTCACGCTGGATACGATACACAAAGAGTCGACTCTGAGCCCTTGCTACAGGGTAAACGGGTAGCAGCGGTGGATGCGGAAAGCGTTCGTCTAAATATTCCATCATCACCATGGATTCGTAGAGCACAAGGTCTCTGTCAACCAGCGTCGGAAGCGAGTTGTACGGATTTAGGTCAGCCAGATCCTCTGGCAAACTTCCTTTTTCGACATTGATAATGTCTACAGCGACACCCTTTTCCGCGAGCACCATTCTCACACGCTGGCTGTAGTGATCTGCACCATCTGAGTAAAATACCATCGATGAATGCTTTGAAATAACGCCCATTTTTTTCCCCTAATTCTGCTCTAGCGACTAATGAATTTCTTTCTTGTATTCCCTGGCCAACAGATACGCCGGCACGAAGAAAAACGCCAGGAAGATCAAAACAAACACGCCGGTTCGCTCACGATCGAGTCGGGAAGGGTCGCCCACGTAATAAATAAAATTGGTCAAATCGTACACTACCTGTTCATAGGCCTCAGGCGATAAGCGGCCGGTATTCTCAACCAGCTGCAAAGGAGAGTATCCTCGCTCTACCAGTTCCATACCGCACACTTCTTCAGTGATATAGGACTGCGACAATGCATCCATCATCTGGCCGCCATTTGCAGCAAGCTTTGGAATCTCTTTACACACTTTCTGCTGCACGCCCTGAAGCTCCATGAGCGCGTGCGGCATACCAACATTTTCATAAACCAGGTTGTTCGCACCCAAGGGCCTACTAGCATCTTCATAAAACGTAAGGAGATAGGTGTACAGATACTCTGGTCCACCCTTCAACTGGCTGTATAACGTTAAATCGGGAGGAACAGCGCCGAACCAATTTTTTGAGTTTTCATCGCTAATTGAGTTCTCAATAAGGTCACCGATTTTCGTATTAGGGTCAAAAACCAAATACTCAAGCATAAGACTCTCTGGGATCCCAATGTCATCGGCCGTCCGCTTGTAACGCTGATACTGCAGCGAGTGACAACCCAAGCAATAATTCATATATGTTTGGGCACCGCGCTGAAGAGAACTTTGATCCGTTAAATCAGGCGTCATGTCATACAGAGGAAAACCAGAGTCAGCGGCCTGCGAAGAGTGCGTGATAAAAGAGACTAAAATCAATAATCCGAGGCGCTTCATAGGACCACCCGCTCAGGCACAGGTTTGGTCTTTTCTACACTGGTGTACCAAGGCATCAGCAGGAAATATGCAAAGTAAATTGCAGTACACACTTGGGCGAGTAGTGTTCGTAACGGCGTTGGATGGACTGTTCCAAGATAGCCCAAAATGAAAAACGAGATCACGAACAGGCCCAACATTATTTTACTGGCGAGCCCTTTATATCGCATGGATTTGACCGGCGACTTGTCAAGCCATGGCAAGACAAACGGGATCACAATGGCTCCGGCCATCACGACGAGACCCCAAAACTTTGCATCGAGCCCCAAAAGTGGAAACGTCGCCGCGCGTAGCATGGAGTAAAACGGCGTGTAGTACCAAACTGGCGCGATGAGCTCCGGTGTCTTCAACGGATCAGCGGGCTCGTAGTTGGGGTGTTCTATCAAATAACCACCACCATCTGGATAGAAGAACATCACGGCGCAGAACAGAAATAGAAACACGATAATGCCAGGCAACTTACCGAGGGTGAAATAAGGATGGAACGGCACACCATCAAGCGGCTTACCCGTCTCATCAGTCGTCTTTTTGATATCAACGCCATCAGGGTTATTAGAGCCCACCTCATGCAAAGCTAGAACATGAAGAACGACCAAAACCAGCAAAAACAACGGAACCAAAACCACATGTAATGCAAAGAATCGGTTCAGGGTAACGCCTGACATATTGAAATCGCCCCTAACCCAAATCGCCAGATCCTCTCCTACGAGAGGAATCGCGCTCGCCAACGAGACGATCACCTGCGCTCCCCAGAACGACATATTGCCCCAAGGCAGCAGATACCCAAAAAAACCTTCGGCCATTAACGCGACATAAACCAACATCCCTAGAATCCAAATCAGTTCTCGAGGTTTTTGATAAGAGCCGTACAGCAGTCCCCGGAACATATGGAGATAAACCACGACAAAAAACGCAGAGGCGCCGGTTGAATGCATGTATCGAAGCATCCAGCCATATTCGACGTCTCGCATGATGTACTCAACTGAGGCAAATGCTCCCTCGCCTGTGGGTACGTAGCTCATCGTCAGCCAAATGCCTGTCAGTAATTGATTCGCGAGCACCACAAAAGAAAAAATGCCGAAGTAATACCAAATATTTAGGTTTTTGGGTGCATAGTACTTGGCGAGGTGTTTTTCATAAGCCTCCGTGACCGGCAGCCTATCGTCGATCCAAGACATGAAATTTTTAAAAGATTGTTCAACCGCCGACATTAAGCCACTCCCTCATCTTCTCCAATCACCACGACATTTTCTGATTCATAGAAATGCGGCGGAACTTCCAAATTAGAGGGTGCTGGCACGCCCTCATAGACTCTGCCGGCCAGATCGAATTTCGAACCATGGCAGGGACAGTAAAAGCCTCCTACCCACTCCGCATCAAAAGTCTGCGGCTCAATGGCAGGACGATATTTCGGAGAACAGCTCAAGTGCGTACAAAGACCTACCAAGACAACAATTTCGGGCCGAATCGATCGCGTTTCGTTTTTAGCATATGCGGGCTGCTGTTCTCGGTCAGACATCGGATCTGCAAGTCGCTCAGGTTTTTCACTCAGCCTCGCCAACATTTCCTCTGAGCGACGAATAACGAAAATGGGTTTATCCCGCCACGCAGGAATTGGCCCCAATATTTGTCCTGGCAGCAAACGGCTGACATCTACCTTTATCGGCGCCCCGGCGGCGAGTGCTTTTGCACTGGGCGTCCAAGAGCCCACAAATGGAACCGCTAGGCCTGCAACACCACCGGCTCCGACCGCAGCGGTCGCGCCTAAAAGAAAATTTCGCCGCCCAGGATTAACGCTGTTATCAGTCACAACTTATCTCCAATCTTTTAACGCTCACGCCGGTCATCACGCGCAACCTTAACGTCCTTAAAAGGCTCTTCCCCGGCGCGCCGATTCTACCATACTCGACCCAAAAAATGGGCTTGAGAGCCCCAGATTTTTTAAATCCAGCAAAAAAAAAACGGAGCCAATGCTCCGTTTCTCGAACCCCGCAGGATTTAACGTTTTGAAAATTGCGGCTTCTTTCTCGCTTTTCGAAGCCCCACTTTTTTACGCTCTACGCTTCTAGCATCTCGCGTGACATATCCAGCTTGACGTAAGGTAGGGCGGAGACTCTCATCGTACTCCATCAAGGCACGTGTAATACCATGCCGGATTGCGCCGGCTTGTCCAAAACCGCCGCCGCCTTTCACGGTGACTCGAACCCTGAACCGCTCAGTAAGGTCCACCAACTCTAAAGGCTGCCTGACCACCATTCGTGCGGTTTCTCTCCCAAAGTATTCGTCAAGGGGTTGATTATTGACCTCGATACTGCCGTCGCCTAGGCTCAAAAATACCCGCGCCTTAGCAGTTTTCCGCCGTCCTGTTCCGTAATACTGATTCATAGCCACCCTTTCTATAACTCCAACACTTCTGGCTGTTGCGCCGAGTGTGGATGATTACTGCCAGCGTAGACCTTAAGTTTGGTCAACATTGCTCGGCTCAATTTATTTTTTGGCATCATTCCTTTGACTGCCGTTTCGATAACACGCTCTGGCGCTTTATCGATCAGCTTATCAAACGTAATTGATTTGATCCCGCCCGGAAAGCCGGTGTGATGATAGTAGGTCTTGTCTGTCGTTTTACGACCTGTTACCCGAACCTTTTCCGCATTCACGACGATGATATAATCGCCTGTATCCACGTGCGGAGTAAAAGACGCCTTATGCTTACCCCTCAGGCGATTGGCAATCTCTGTGCTCAATCGACCAAGGGTTTTTTCAGAAGCATCTACCACATACCATTTGCGGCTGACTTCTTCTTTTTTTGCGCTGACCGTTTTCATTATTTCACCCTAATATAGAAGGAGGGACCTTCACATCTTTGTTCTGCCCGCTCTAAGACGCTTCGCCCGCAGCAGCCAACACCCAATTTAAGACCGCGAATCTTACCCAAGCACCGGGCCATAAGCAATACTTTCCGAGCGCTCTGCGAATTCGAGCATCGCGAGACTGCCTTCTCCGATTTAGTGGCAGAAGACGATCAAACTACCCCATATGCTGCATGCCCAAGTATGCATCACTTTGCATTTCGAGCAGACGGCTCTCTGTCCGTTCAAATTCGAACCGAACCCTCCGACCCCGGTAGAGTTCTGAGATGCCCACTTGCCCAGAAAGAATGAGTTTGACCTTTCGGTCATAGAACTCATCGACCAAACTGATAAACCTTCTCGCCTGGTCTTCCGTTGCAGTTGAGAACTGAGGAACACCGCTGATCAGTACAGTGCCGAACTGTTCGGCAATCTCAATATAATCATTTTGACTTCTGGGACCATCACATAGCTTTAAAAAGTCGAACCAGATCACCCCGCCATGTTGCCCCCGAACATCAATTAGCCGCCCCGAAATCAAAATCCGATCATCAAGCGGATTAAACGTCTCTTGCATCGTTAATTGACGAAAGGTCGCAAGCAAAGCCGCTTCGCTCTCCTGGTTCAAACCCTCGTGAAACAGCGGCGCCTGACTGAGTGACCGCATCCGATAGTCAAGCCCACCGTCAACGTTCATCACTTCGGTATGCGTTTCAAGCAGCGCAATTGCGGGTAGAAATTTTTGTCGTTGCAAACCCTCTTTGTACAGTTCAGAAGGCGGCACATTAGATGTCGCGACCAGCGTTACCCCTCTTGAAAAAAGACCTTCTAGCAGGCCCGACAACAGCATCGCATCAGTGATATCCGATACAAAAAACTCATCAAAGCACAGAACTCGCGACTCAGCAGCCAAAATTTCGGCGACCCCATCCAGCGGGTTAGCCTGGCCTTGGAGCCTTCCGAGTTCTTCATGGACGCGTTTCATAAATCTGTAGAAATGAACCCGCTGCTTTTTGGGCTCCATCAAAGCTTCATAGAAAAGATCCATAAGAAACGTTTTACCGCGCCCCACACCGCCCCACAAATAAAGTCCCCTGACCGGCCTGACGATAGGGGCCCGCCAAAACTTCAGCCTCCAGCCAGACTTTGCTTGCCTCTTCAACGCAGTTGCCAGTGAAGAGAGCGCGACTATCGCTTCCCTCTGGGAGGGGTCATCCACAAACTCTTGTGTTTGGAGTACCGCATCAAATGCAGCGCTGAGATCTTTTACCATCAGTCTAATTCGAGGCGCTTGCGCGCTGATTGCGCATGAGCGAAAAGCCCTTCCTGTTCTGCAAGCGTCGCAGCCGCACCGGCAATTGCTCGAACGCCGCTTGCTTTACATTCGATTAACGATTGTCTCACCTGAAAATCATAGACACCCAGCGCCGACGCAAAACGCGCTGTGCCGCCGGTCGGAAGAACATGACTAGGACCTGCAGAATAATCACCAACGACTTCGGGGCTATATTGACCCACAAAGATTGCACCCGCAGCACGAACCTCAGACAAAAGCCCATCGGGGTCATTAACCGCTAGCTCTAAATGCTCTGCGGCGACCTGGTTGATTACACCGAGCAGCGCAGCCTTCGAGTCTGCGTAGATCAGCATCCCGCGATTGGACAACGATGATTCGATAATCTCTCGACGAGGCTGTTCCGCGACGGCCTCTTCTAATCCGGCTTGGACCGCACGCAAAAACGACTCACTCTGAGAAACAACAATCGCCTGCGCTTGCTCGTCGTGCTCGGCTTGAGCCATTAGATCCGCAATCACCCATGAAACCGGCGTTGTTTCATCGGCAACCACCAGTACTTCTGAAGGTCCCGCCAACATGTCTATGCCAACATCTCCAAAGACTTGTTTTTTTGCTGCAGTGACATACTGATTACCCGGCCCACAAATTTTGTCGACCCGTTCTATCGACTGTGTGCCATAGGCCAGTGCGGCAATCGCCTGAGCGCCGCCCATCATCCAAATCTCATCGACGCCTGCATAAAAAGCCGCCGCTAGGAGCACCGGATTAATAACCCCATCTCGAACCGGTACCGCAAGCGCGATTGAATCAACACCTGCAACCCGAGCAGGAATCGCGGTCATCAAAACCGTAGACGGATAACAAGCCTTACCACCTGGCGCGTAGACACCGACGCGATGCATCGGCTGGACCCGCTGACCCAGCGTGTTACCAAAGTCATCCGTAAACTGCCAGCTCCTACCAAGCGCAGTCAACTGTCGCTCGTGATAATCCCTGATTCGCTCAGAACACAACGCCAGTGCTTTATTCGTCTCTGAATCAATCCGCTCAGGCGCAGCCTTGATTTCGGACACAGGCACCCGCAGAGAGGAAACCGAAGCGGCCTCCAAACCATCAATTTGTGCCGAGTAAGCCAACAAAGATGCATCACCTGAACTTCGAACATCTTGAATGATCGCGTTAACCGTCTGGAAGGTGGCGCCGGCACTGGGCTGATCATGCTCAAGCCGCTGGGCCAGCGCCTCAGAAAACCTGAGATCTGACGTCCTTAAAAAGTGCATCATTCGGCCTCTGAACCCAAAGCTTCAATGACGGCCTCAATCGCGATCTGCTTGGTCTTAAAAGCGACTTTATTCACGATCAATCTTGATGAGATCGAGCAAACCTGCGCTTTTGGCTCCAACCCATTCGCCCTAAGGGTGCTGCCTGTCTCAACAATGTCAATAATCCGATGCGCCAAACCCATAACAGGAGCCAGCTCCATCGCACCAGTCAATTTGATCATGTCAATCTGAACCCCCTTTTGGGCGTAGTATTTTTTTGCGGTTTGCACAAACTTGGTAGCGACGCGCAAACGTCGAGGCAAGGCTGGCTCATCGATCATCCCTGCCTCCATTATCTCGCATTGAGCGATTTTCAGATCCAAGGGCTCGTAGAACCCATCACCCTCGAATTCAAGCAAAACATCTTTGCCCACCATTCCTAGGTCCGCAATCCCATGATCAACGTAGGTCGCGACATCCAGCCCTCTCAACACCATCAGTTTAATGTTCGAATGTTGGGTATCAAAAACCAATTTTCTAGACACCAACATATCCTCGATAGGCCGAATCTCGAGTCGAGCGAGACGCTCTAAAAGCTGTTTGAGTGGGCGGCCCTTACTCAGAGCGATCACTAAAGGGGTATTTGCGTACAAAGCCACTCAGCTTGCCTCCCTTGTAATATCGACACCCAGGCGTTGCAATCGCTCCTCGATCTGCTGATAACCTCGGTCGATGTGATACACCCGATCAACGGTGGTTTCTCCCGACGCCGCGATGCCCGCTATCACAAGACTCGCAGAGGCCCTAAGATCGGTTGCCATCACCTGCGCACCAACCAATTCGCCAACACCCTGCACGAGCGCAACAGAATTATTGTTCTGCAGCCGAATCTCTGCTCCCATTCTGGCCAACTCAGGTACGTGCATGAACCGATTTTCGAAGATTGTTTCCTGGATCGAGCATGCTCCTTCCGCCAAGCAGTTCAGCGTCATCATTTGAGCTTGAAGATCCGTTGGAAAAGCCGGGTAGGGACCCGTCACAATATTGACAGCCCTTGGGCGTCTTCCCTGCATATCGAGCGAAATTTGATCAGCATCGGTCGTGACTTCGGCACCCGCCTCTCGAAGTTTTTCCAACAATGCCGAATTGTGCTCAGCCACAGCGTTGCACACCTTTAAACGACCGCCCGTCGCTGCCGCCGCTATCAGATACGTACCCACCTCAATTCGATCTGAAACTGCCTCAAATACGCCGCCATCTAGGCGTTCTACGCCCTCGATTTTGATTTGACTGGTTCCCGCACCTTGAATGTTCGCGCCTAGGCGATTCAAGAAATTGGCCAGATCAATAATTTCTGGCTCCTTAGCGCAGTTTTCTAAGAGGGTCACACCTTCCGCCAGCGCAGCGGCCATCAGAATATGTTCAGTCCCACCGACAGTCGAGAAATCAAACACGACATGCGCCCCCTTAAGTCGACCCTGCACACTCCCTTTGACGTAACCTTCGTGCATAACGATTTCGGCGCCCAGCGCCCGCAATCCTTTCAGGTGTTGATCAACAGGACGGGTTCCAATCGCACAACCTCCAGGCAAAGAGACCTCAGCCTCACCATAGCGAGCGATGAGTGGACCAAGCACATTAAAAGAAGCGCGCATCGTTTTGACCAGTTCGTATGGCGCCTTCAGCGATGAGATAGTATTCGAGTGAATTTCGAGCTCCATTCGCTCGTTGATTACGACTACGACGCCCATGTTGCTCAGCAATTCGATCATCGTTGAGACATCGCGCAAATGAGGCACGTTCGACAAGGTCACGACTCCGTCCGCTAGCAGCGCTGCAGCGATTAAGTTAATGACCGAATTTTTAGCGCTGGATGCTGTAATCTGACCCTCGATCACGGACCCACCCTGAATTCTCAGAAGAGCCACCATCAGTCTCTTTCGTCTGGAGCAAGCGCCCTGATTGAGACGGCGTGTAGCGCTCCTGAGGCAATATCCTCTTTGAGGAAAGCGTAAACTTTCTGCTGTCTTTTCACCCGACTGAGTTCGGCAAAACAGGCCGCGACTACCGTCCCCGTCATTCTATTACCATCTAATTGCAGAACAACGGACTCAGCATCTAAAGCCTCACGCAATTGTGACTGGAGTGCAACGATATCCATAACATCACCGATAAAAAGTGCGCATCATAGCATGCCATCGACCCTGCGATCACTCGGCTGTGGCCGAGCTTAACCGGGACAACATTCAACCAACCCTCGAGCTAGCTTTTACCCAATTCAAAAGATCGATCATCTCTGCCAAATGCTTTAATCTAATGGCTCAGCTGCCGGAACACGGCATCTCCTGCAGGTCATTACGATGATTGAAACTTTGCTCAAAAACACCCGTCTTCGATACCGAGCAATCAGCATTTTTCTTACCCTTTATTTCGGTGCCTTAGCGCTGAACTACAGCGTCGATGTCGATAAGCAAATTACTGAACCACAATTATCAATTAACGAGCCTGACCTTTACATGGAAGATGCCTCAATCAGTCAGATCAACAAGGCCGGTCGAAGAACATCAATTATCAGTGCGAAAAAATTTACGCATTACCCCCTCACAGACGTGACAACCTTACAGTTACCCTCAGTCCAACTTTTGGATGTTGGCACGCAATCACCTTGGAGCATCTCTTCTCTTGAGGGCCGCCTTCTGGGGGTCTCGGAGTATCGCGAGGAAGCGGTGGAGCTTTGGAAAGCAGTCACAGCAGAGAGAATCAGTCGTGATGGGACGACAAGACTCCTCACCGAGACGCTCAGTGTTTTTCCAAATCAGAATTTGGCTGAAAGTAATTCAGCCGTCACAATCCTGACCCGAGACACAAAAACTACCGCTGCTGGGGTTCGCGCTTTTTTCGATAAAGATCTGTTTATTTTCCGCTCGAATGGTGAACGCAGGGTTGTCACGACCGTTACCATGAGGCGCTAGTATTTTGATGCGGATGGCCCTAAGATTTTCAAGTTCCCTGAACTACTCACTGCCGGGACGTAGCTAAACTCAAAGAATTTTGATCGAAAGGCCCTTTTGATGCGATTTGCCGGTTTCATTTTTGGAATATTTCTTACTTACCCCGCCGTGCCCTGGTCAGCTGAAGTGACACAAACCCAGGGCTTACCGATTACCATTGAAGCCGACAGTGCGACTGTCAGCGAGTCCCTGGGCCGGTCTGAATATTTAGGGAATGTCGTCATCGAACAAGGCCCTCTGAAAATTACGGCCGATCAAGTCGTTCTGACGAGTCTTGCGGGCGCTTTAGACTCGATCACGGCATCAGTCAATGAGGGATCAAGCCCCGCACAGTTTGAGCAAACTCGAACCGACGAATATCCCGCAATCAGCGCGTCAGCGCATTCCATTGAATATAAAATTGCAGCAGAAACCCTCGTGCTCACGGGAAATGCTGTTTTAATGCAGGGCGCCGATCGGTACGAGGGCAACCGATTAAGCTACGATCTTGGAAGCGGACTTTTCAAAGTTGAAAGTGATGGTTCAGAGCAAGATCGCATTAATCTCATTATTAACCCCAGAGCCAAGCCTTAAATGAGTGCGGGCTCGACGCTTTCAGCGCAGCAGCTCCAAAAGGCGTTTGGAAGTAGACGTGTGGTTGACGATGTTTCGTTTCATGTCGACGCTGGTGAGGTTGTTGGGCTTCTGGGCCCCAATGGTGCAGGTAAAACAACTTGCTTTTACATGGTTGCGGGTTTGGTGGCGGTCGATTGCGGAAGTATTTTGTTGAAAGGCAACCCGATCACGATGCGACCCATGCATGAGCGAGCACAACTCGGTCTCGGTTATTTACCCCAAGAGGCGAGCATCTTTCGCAAACTATCTGTACAAGACAACCTTCTTGCGATTCTTGAGTCTGTAACCTCCTTAACACCCAGGCAACGAGAGGATCGAACAACAGCATTGATTAACGAATTTAATTTAGAGCACGTCCGGCACAGTCTTGGCGTTTCGTTGAGCGGCGGTGAGCGGCGGCGAGCCGAGATCGCTCGTGCCTTGGCTACGAGCCCGCAATTTTTGCTGCTCGACGAACCTTTTGCAGGGGTCGATCCCATCTCCGTCGGCGATATCAAAAAGATTATCAACTACTTGGCTAAACGCGGTATCGGCGTGCTCATCACGGACCACAACGTTCGCGAAACACTCGACATCTGCCATCGCGCTTACATCATGAATGAGGGTCGTATCATCGCTGAAGGAAGCAGCAATGACATTCTGAGCAACGAGCTGGTTCAATCTGTTTATCTCGGGAAAGATTTCAGACTCTAGCACCGCGTAAAGCTCCATCCTCAACATCACCAAAATGATCTACTGTCATCGCACCATCCTGATCGATGTCTTTAAAAAGAGCGCACAACCCGCTAGAGGCCTTGCAACGTCTTACCAAGCAAGTTTCATTCCAGTTCCATCAGCAGTATCATTCCGCTATGAGTATGAAACCCGCACTTACACTCAAAATCGGTCAGCAACTGAGGATGACGCCCCAGCTTCAGCAAGCGATTAAATTGCTGCAGCTCTCAACATTAGACCTGCAGCAAGAAATTCAAGAAGCGCTTGATTCCAACCTGATGCTCGAAGAATTTGATGAAGAGCGCGAAAATACCAGCGCCGAGGAGACGCCTCAGGAAACGGTGGAGCCCTTAGCCGACGATACCTTTGAAAGCACGGATGCCGATCATCTTAACGAGCCAACAGCATCCGATTTAGATCCTAACAGCGCGGAAGACTTTATCGACACAGAGGTCCACGACACCGAAATCGATGGCGATGTCGTTTCAGACAGCTCGGAGCTCATGGATAGTGAAACGCTCAGCGACGAATTACCGGTCGATAGCGTTTGGGAAGATGTTTATGACGCGCTACCTTCAGGTTCAGCCAGCGGCTCTGGTTTTGATGAGGATGGCGAAAGTTTCGATGCTCGCAATAGCCCTCAGATTACAGTCCAAAGCCATCTTTTGGAGCAAATCAATTTACTCAACCTGTCGGAACACGATGAGGTGATTGCCTTGCACCTCATCGATGGCTTGGATCACGAAGGCATGTTGAGATTGGATTTGACGGAAATCCTCGAGGCCATGCCGCTAGAATGGGACATCGAAATCGATGAAATCGAAGCTGTCCTTCATCTCTTACAGCACCTTGATCCCCTAGGCATTGCCGCCAGAGATCTGCAAGAATGTTTGATGATTCAACTCAAGGCGATAAGGGAGCCATCGGAAACAAAATCGATCGCCATGACTTTGGTTGAGAGTCACCTTCCAAGTTTAGGTAACCGCGATTTTGCGTTTTTGCTCAAAAACCTCCGAATCACGGAAACCCAGCTGCAGGCGGCCATCACTCTGATTCAAGGTCTTAATCCCAAACCCGGCGCAGATTTAATCAACATTGAGTCACACTATGTGGTTCCAGATGTCATTGTCACAAAAAGAAACAATCGTTGGACGGTGGAACTCAATCCCAGCATCAATCCTAAAATTCGAGTCAATCCAGAGTACGCCTCCCTCGTCAAAAGAAGCGACAACAGCCCCGATCAAACCTATTTACGTGACCAGATGCAGGAAGCTCGGTGGTTTATCAAAAGTCTTCAGCAGAGAAATGATACGCTGCTCCGCGTTGCTACT
>Ga0213863_10002379_pt1 | contig 13349 bp, 6 predicted proteins | sample PICome_8_FD_160128 | JGI IMG/M metagenome (GOLD analysis project Ga0213863, IMG submission 160128) | Coastal seawater microbial communities near Pivers Island, North Carolina, United States - PICO497 | ecosystem: Environmental > Aquatic > Marine > Coastal | place: USA: North Carolina | collected... | reverse complement strand
AGAACAAATATTAGGGCCTAAAGAACAACAGATCGTCGCCGACGGTGAAAACGGTATTCGCATGGAGGCAGTATCAGACCAATACCGCGCAACGTCATCGATGAACAGTGAAATGTTAAAACAGCTCTGTGCAACCGCCGTAAGCATCGAGGATTTGTATGACGGTTTGCCGCAGGATATCGAGTGGGCCTTTTTTGACAATAGATTGCACCTGTTACAGTCCCGCCCGATTACAAATCTACCTGCCCAGCCAATTGAACCTGTATGGGAACCGCGCCCACCGGCTCGTTTTATCAGTCGAAGACAAATCGTCGAGAACATGCCGGGACCTATCTGTCCGTTGTTTGAAGAGTTATATCTGACTCGAGGCCTTGAGTCACCTCGGCCTCAAAGTTTGATGGTTGGCGGAGGTCCAATGTTCGTCACTCTTAATGGATACGCCTATCAGCGTTTCGACTGGCCGCAGATCATCAAGGAGGCGGACGAGCGAAAAAAGAAAAACGAGGGCATACCAGCCGTTTCAGAAGAAGCCATTGAAGCCGAGGAATACAAGGCCTTCGCAGATCAGTTAAAGAGAACCAAAGACGCTGCTGCCGAGGCGGCCGGCGCAGATGTAAAGCCGTTCCGTGAACAATTGAGTGAGCAAGACCGCATCGCTTTTGATACTTGGTATACTGAGCAAGAACAGGAAAACCTAAATTCCCTGATCGCATTACCAGAAAGCGACAATCCCACCTATGTCGCCTTTAACAACACTATAACCAATGACAAGCAGCTGCAGTCCTGGCACGATGAAACGCTACCCAGGCTGGAAGGTGTAGCCGAAAAGTGGCGCGAGGTTGACATCAGTGCTGCGAGTGACGAGGCTCTGCTCGAAGGTATTGTCGAAATGGGCATTGAAGAAGGCCACTACTGGTCCGCTGGTTCGAGCCACACTTTCGGTGTCGCCAAATCGACCGACGATCAACTGCAATGTTTTCTACGTGAAACGCTACCGGATCAAAACTTCATCAGCGGACAATTCCTGACCGGTATCGAATCCAAAGCGATGCAGGCTAACGCGCACCTGTTTGAGATTGCCCAAAAGGTGCGAGCCAGTGATGAATTGACTTATCTAGTGCTGGCAGTCCCATCCCAGTTCCTTATGCAGGCACTGCAAGATTCTGCTGACGCGAACGAAGTTGTATCGGCTATCGAGAAATATCTAAGGATCTATGGCCATCAGGGTTATAGCATGGACTTCATTGAACCGACCCAGATCGAAGACCCGTCGGCGCTTTTCGCCACCCTGAAAGGAATGGTCAGGGATAGGGACTACGACCCTAAGAATCAATCAATAAAAACTGCCGATATCCGAAAAAAGAAGCTGGCGGAACTATCTGAGCACCTTTCCGGCCTTCCATACTGGCAGTTCCGGTTCAGGCTCTGGCTTGCGTTGAAATACAATTTCATCCGCGAGGAAGTTGCATTCAGATTTGGCTATACCTGGTCCATTCTACGGCCCATGGCGCACGAACTGGGAGATCGCCTCGTCAACGCAGGCACCTTGTCAGACAGAGAGCAGATTTACTTTCTCGTAACAAGCGAAATTGAAAAAGCCATCGGTGCGAGGAAAGTCAAAAAGGCGTTACCTGAATTAGGTGATCTCGCATCAAAAAGGAGGGATTTAAGGGAGGCCCAGAAACAGCATCATCCTCCTGGCACTTTGCCAGCAGAAGCCAGTGAAATTGGCGGCGTTTCATTCAAGGAAACACAAATCAAAAATGATGAGGCCAGTAATGTCATGCGAGGTTTCCCAGTGAGTTCGGGCAGCATCACTGGAAAGGCCAGCGTCGTTCTCGGACCAGCAGAATTTGAGAAAATGATACCTGGCAGCATTTTAGTCAGCCCTCTAACAACACCTGCCTGGACCCAATTATTTGCCCACGCGGTCGGTCTCGTCACAGATGTCGGCAGTATCCTCGCGCATGGTTCGATCGTGGCTAGGGAGTACGGTATTCCGGCAGTATTGGGGGTCGGCAACGGCACCAAAAGAATTGAGCATGGCCAAATGATCACCATCGATGGTGACGTCGGCACTGTGATCATTCACGACGATGAGTAGCCTGCAGGCAAAATGACCAAAACACGCTCAACCCGACTCGGCACAGTTAGAGGCTTGCAAGGCGATGGGGTCAACATCTATCTGGGTATTCGCTACGGTGAGCCGACTACCGGAAAAAACCGATTCCTAGCACCGGTTATGGCTTCCGGATGGCAAGGCACATTCGACGCTACCCAGTTTCCTGACAGAGCGATTCAGCCAAAGAAAACTGAAAGCACCCTTGGCGAAAAGGCTAATGGCAGTATGTCCGAGGATTGTCTCACATTGAATATTGTCAGCCCTGAAGCAGTCACCGCTCCCTGTCCCGTTCTGGTCTGGTTTCATGGCGGCGGGTTCCAAAATGGATCCGCCAATGAGTATGACGGTACGGTGCTCGCAAGGCAGGGTAATGTCGTTGTCGTCACCGTCAACAACCGGCTTGGGCCATTTGGTTTTCTTGACCTATCCCATTTTGGTAAGGAGTACCTCGGATCTGCATCCAACGGATTCCGCGATCAGATCCTGGCTCTGCAGTGGATCAACGAACACATTGAGGAATACAACGGTGACCCTGACAACGTCACGCTCTTTGGCCAATCTTCGGGTGGCTCTTCGGTTCTCAGTTTACTAGCGGCGCCATCGGCAGACGGGCTCTACCATCGAGCTATTGCACACAGCGCTACCTGTGCCTACAGGCCTTCTGTAGATAGAACCGGCCAAATTTCAGAGCAGCTTGGCGTCCCTCAGGATGATTGTCTTGAACGATTACAGAAACTGCCTGCCGAAGATATCATCAAGCTTGGCCTTGGCGGCAGTGTCAGTGTTGATGGCTACGTTATCACTCGACCGACTTTCGATGCCATTGTCGAAAGGGGCTCCTCCGGTGTGCCCCTTATCGCTGGTACGAACCTAACAGAAGGAACGCTGTACACCAGAGGCAATGACGATGCCCTGACCCACTACTCGGATCTCAATAAATATCTGGCGACAGACATGCTCTGTGGCCAGGATCCGGACCCATATTTCAAGGCTCTTCGACAAGCCTATCCGAATGCGACAGCTGGCAGAATCCACGAGATGATCTGGACCGATATGTTTCGACGGCTAGCGATGAGAGCAGTAGAGTTGTCCTCGGCCGCAGGTGTTGGGGGCTGGTTGTATCGCTTTGACCTACCCGCCAATCGACGCGAGTGGCAGAGTCTGGGTGTTCCCCATGCAGCCGAAATGGCTTTTACCTTTAATACCTTCGCAAACCCAGACACCTACGCCTACGCCTTCCACGAGGCTAGTGATGACATCGTGCGGGCTGTTGCCCTTGACTGGTCTAACACAATTCTGCAAATGGCTAGAAATGGAAACCCCGCAGGCGGCGGCTTACCCGATTGGCCGTCATACCATTCATCAGATAGACAATGTCTTCTTATTAATGAGCAATCACGAGTAGAGTCAGACCCTGAACCTGACAACTTACATCGGATGCTCTGGGGCGACTAAGCCAAAAATCTTATTGGTGATATGATTTTTTGGGGTGACTACCGAACAACCATCCTCATTCTCAGCCTAGGGTTATGTATAATATCTTCCCACATGTGATGGACGGCGGATCAATGGGTGAGGTGCAACTACAAGGCCTTAAAAACAAATTCGAAGAAGACGGCTTAGTCATCGTCCGACGATTCTTCAAGCTGGAGCAGGTCGAAGAAATATGCCGGCGCGCTGAAGCTGTTCTAGCCAATCGTACAGATTGCTCCGAACGTTATTCTAACGTGACCAAGGGCCTTGAGAAGGTTGATGACTATTTCGGCGCGCTCATAAATGAGGGACCCCAAGTGTCACTGCTCGAAAAACTCCTAGGCAAGAAACCCATAGCGATTACATCCAGTTTTTTTACCAAGAACAAAAACAGTGAACAAATTCACCCGCACTCAGATGCAATGCAGGGTGGTGTTATCTGGGTTGCCTTGGACCCAACAAGTCAAAAGAATGGCTGCCTGCATTTCCTGAAAGGGTCTCACCTTCGTGAAGAAGAGTATGCCTATCTGCGGCCCGACGAACCAAATGACCTCTCGGAACACCCTGACGTTATCGAGGCCACGATGGAGCCCGGTGACATTGTCTTTTTCAGACCCACCACCGTGCACTGGTCTGGACCAAACCATGACGGCTCGCAAAGACGTGGCTTTAATTGCTTCTACACCGGTGATCCAGACTTAGACGCTGCCAAATCCCAGGACAGACACCAGCCCGCCTAGCGGCGGATCCGATGTCCGCCATCGAGATTTAGAACTTCGCCAGTAAAATATGAACCAGCGGGACTGCACAACATAATTGCGACCCCGGCGATGTCCTCCGCGCCACCATAGCGATGCGCAGGTAGCCGTTCCAGCTCTGCCTTAAAGGATTCTGAATTCGGGTTTTCCCATGCGGCGCGAGTCATTTCCGAATAAAAGCGACCTGGAGCGATTGCGTTGACTCTGACGTTGTCATCGGCCAATGCAAGCGCAAGTTGTGGCGTCAAGTGCTCAAGGCCTTTTTTACTGGTTGAATAAGCCATGACATGCGGAAACACCTCACTGGCTGCGACAGAACTGATAAAGATGACACTTGATGGCATCTCTACTGAGGCTCGATGTCGAAGCAGATCAAGTAAAGACTGGGTCAGGAACAGAGGGGATCGCAGGTTTAGGTCCATGGTGCGATCCCAATCTACTGCCTTTAAGTCATCAATGTAGGCACCCGTGCCGATTCCAGCATTATTTACGAGGACATCGATGTGCTGCTCTCTTTCATGAATTTCAGTCGAAAGCGCCTCTACTCCTTCCAGTGTAGCGAGATCACCAGCTAGCGGCAGGCATTCGCCATCAGCAATTTGAGACAGTTCAATCGCCTTCTCTTTCAGGTTCTCTGCGGAACGAGCAGTGATGTAAACCCGGGCAGCACCAGCCTCAAGAAACCCTTGAGCCATGTAACTACCTAGCCCATTCGAGCCGCCAGTCACCAGACAGACTTTACCGGACATTGAAAACAGTGCTTCAATCATGAGCTAATCGGGCTTACTACAACTTTTTCAGTTGCCGTTCTACCCTCCTCTACGATCAATCCCACTGCGCCGTTCTGCAAGTCCGAATCACTGGCTTCGAGAACTGTAACACCATTAATCGATCCAGTAAGAATCTCTCCAGAGACAGCCAGCTTCATCTCAAGGGTCTGTCCAAGCGACCAATCGAAGGCTGCCTCAGCAAGTATGGTTTCCTGATGGTTTTTCTTCACCAGTTGAACTTTCCGATTACTGGCAACGAGTAACGCATAGAACCGGCTCAATCCCAACACCCTGACCGCGACTCCTGCTCGCGTAACCATGTGGGGTGTCACGTCCGCAGTCACAGAGTAGTCGGTCCACTCTCGGGTGCCTTGCGATATCATGCCAAGTCCCTGATTCTGTACCAAGCGGAACATTTCAACCCAGCTGACCAACTGATCAACCGCGTCAACCCAGGCTCGACGCCACATAACACCCTTATGTTTTGGCCGCTCGAAAACAACCTTGGGTGTGCCCCGCCATCGTACGAAATCCAATTGGAGTGATACGTCTTTTTTTAGGAGAAGACCGACCTCAAAAATCGGCCCCGGCAAGTCTGGTACAACTGTGCTGAGCCGGGTTGCATCAGCAGTTGATTCAACATCGTAGTAACAGGTCCTATCATCTTCACCATAATAGGCGAGGTACAAGCTTGCTCCGGGCATGTTGACATTGGCTTCGATCGTTTGCCCAGGAAAGAGTCGAGGTGAAGCCATGAGCTTGTAGACCCGCTTTTCAAAATACTCAGCAACTTCCTTCGAGGGCACGAAGACAGGGCTGCCGATTCTAGACCCAGCTTTGCCAGCAATGTGCAACGAGCCACCATCCGGGTTGGTGGCTTCTGCCTCGCCAGATTGCGCCTGAAAGCCCTGCACTGATCCTGCAAAGCTAAAGTGAAACTGGGCGCCGTCTTTCGGGCTGTAAGCATCCTCACCCGCAAGAGCGTGGCCCATATCAATAATGTGGGTCGCCTCTCGAGCACAGTCGCTGATCGAACGATCACCGTCAGCAGTGGGATTATATAATCTGTCGGCTACCGGACCACGCCAGTCAACCCCTTTTTGGAGCCCCGCATCAATGCCTTCGGTACCAACCAGGATACCCATGAGGCAACCCACATTACCTGAGTTGCAATCAGTATCCCAACCACACGTGTTAACGATCTTCAGCGTCTCAGAAAAGTCACCTTCACCATGCAATAGTGAGTGTATGATTAGCCCATGGTTGGGAACCATATGACAATTGCCGCCATATTTATCGTAGCCGTAATTGGCTGCTAACATTTCCCTTGTGGCGCGCCAGTCTTTCTCTTTCGAGTGCCACTCTCGCAGGTCATCAATCATTTTTGCGATCACTGAGTCAGGCGGAATATAGCCGAGCCCGATGTCGATCAGTTTGTTTATATCCGATTCAACAAAGGCCATGGACTCCATTGCGGTAAGGACCTTTGCACCATAGACAGCCTCACCATCGTGACTCACCCTCGCTGCAGCATCCGCGAATTTTACGGCTTGATCGGGATCTCCCGGAGCAACCATGGCCCAACCGTCAATGAAGATCTGGGCACCGATCTGCTCAGCCACAACCTGTCCATTCATTTCCATTGACCCGCTCAGAGGCGCGTCAATGCCATTTACGAGCCTGAGATAAGCTGTATGTTCCGTCGATTGTCCCAAGCCGCCCCACCAGAGCACGCTCCGTTCTTTAATCAAATAATTTAACCAGCTTTCGCCAACTTCTTTCGCGCTTATATTCGGATTGTTACCATGATCCTCAAGCGCTCGAACAAAAGTGAAAGTACCGGCAATATCATCATCCGTTACAATAAGTGGCACCTTGAGTCGTTCATGCACATAGTATTCAATGTCCCCAAGATGCTCCTGAATTCGCTCATAGGTCCAGCCCTCGAATGGCCTGCCAAGATATACTCCAATGACCTTACCTAGGACTCCTGCATAAACCCTCTCGGCGTAGTCTTCAGTCAGCTTTGCCATGGTTTTTGATCCTCTTTTAATATTCTCGATTTATAAGCACTAAAAGTAACTTTGATTGTCAGACCGCTTTTTAGTGCAAAAAAAAGGAGGGAACCAACCGAACTGGGTCAGTTTCCCTCCACATCCAACGATACGATGTAACTTACTCGAGGTTGAAGGTCTCGATTAAAACTCGGGCGTCCAACGCACAGTTACACCAACTTCACGGTGATTGGTTGGTGAGCCCAAAAAGACCTGACCACCAAAACCACCCGATGCAACAAACTCATTAAGACCAATTTTATCGAAGACATTATTCACGTACAGCTGAGTGGATAAGTTTTCGCTCTTTGAGGTCCAAGTCATTGAAGCGTCAAAACGACTGTAGCTTGGAATCTCATAAAGATCGATATTACCTATTGAAGGATACATTTTGCCATTAAAGGCCCAAGTGCCTAAAAAGCTCAAGGAGCCGCCATCTGAAAGCGGAAATTGATGGACCAGCGTCATTGCAGCTTTATGCTTCGCCTGGCTTGGCAGTCGATTACCCGTCTGATCAGCCGGTAACTCGTACCAGCTCTGAGTGGGCTCTCCAGTTTCAAGGTCGAGATGGTCATAGAGCTCATATTCAGCGTTTGGATCCCCCAGAATTACCGACGAGTGCTTACCGACTTCGGAGTCTGTATAAGCATAGAAGCCAATAATTGAGGTTCTAGAATTAAACGCGTAACTATACTCAACTTCCAGCCCATAAACCTTAGTATCTGGAATTGCCGCAGTATACTCCGCTAAGGGCGACTCATTAAAAAGACCGGGCGTAAAATCTGAGTCCAACGCTTGTGTTGCTGCCAAATGCATCTTGTCATAATTCATGTAGAAAGCACTGGCTGCTAATTGCATTCGACCGCTGAGATATGTTCCTTTAATACCAGCTTCGTAGTTTATCAACGTGGACTCTTCAACCACCGTAGGTACGCCGGGTACCGGTGGAGATGCAAAATTGAAGACGCCAGGTTTATGAGCAGTTGAAATCCTTCCGTAAATCAAATTATTGTTTGGAGTCGTATGTTCAACTGTAAATTGTCCGATCACTTTGTCCCAAGACTCCGGCTGATCAAACCCTCCATCTTGGAAACCAACCACCACTGGCACTCCAATAAAAGAGAACATAAACGACCCAGCAAACGTTTCCGGTGGTTGCACCTTGTCATCCTCCAGCCAACGTAATCCTCCAGAGACGGCCCAGGAGTCATTGATCTGATATTCTAAATTAGCAAACACTGCCTTTGTTTCATTATTCGAACCCGTTCCAAAGGGAACGATCGCTCGCAAATCCCCTTCCTCGCGTCCTCGCACACCGAACTCACCGGGGCAGTACCAAAAAGAGCCGTCCCCTGCGTCTTCTATCGGGAGACCGAAGGCCCCTCCCACGACATTTTCTATGTAAGATCGGCAATCACTCACAGGAACACCAAATGCGCCATCGAGTGCTGCAGCAGCCTCATCGGGATTTACAAATCGAAAATCATGACTGTATTCCCAACGGGTCAAGTAAAATTGCACTTCGCTCTCGTAACTGAACGCACCAAGGATCAAATTCATTTGATCGGAAAGGCTCCACGTTAATAAAAGCTCATGGGACTCTTCTTCATAGTCATAGGGCAGATCATAAGCTCTATCTATAAACGGAACGCCTCCATCACTTGCGAGTTGGTGCGAATCAGCGCTGCCTACACGGGTTGTATAGTCACCATCTCTAAAAACATATTGATGAACTTCGTTATTAGCATAAGTGTAACGCAAGGACATGTTGTCTGAGATTTCGTATTCAGCGTAAAAATTGAACATATCAGCTTCAGAATCCTCGAAGCCGGTTCTATTTAGAGCAACCTTATTTGAAATATCTCCGCACCTCTGGAATGGCACGCCGATGGCGCAATCGGCAGGGCCCGAAGGAACTTGAGTAGCATATAAATAATTCGTGTTCTCCACAGGATCCAGATCGAAAGGTGGCCTATTACCTTGTGAATACGCACCTACTAATTGGATTTCTGCATCCGTCGTGTTGAGATTCGCGAGATTAACCTGCGATATCGGAATCCCTTGGTCTGAAACACGGGAATATCTCAAATTACTATCGAATCGATCGGTCTGAAACCTAAACTGCGCGGCGTAATATTCCTCATCCGGCGCGTTAGTATCCTCTCCTAGACCAACATTCTCTTGATAGCCGTCACCTGAGTGCACTCCTCCGGTTAAGCGGAAAGACAAACTGTCGGTAATGGGGCCTCCAAATGCTACATTAAAACGCTGCTGAGAATAGTCATTAGCTTGTGCCATGACCTCGACATCCCATTCCTGAGTGGGTTTTTTGTAAATGTAGTTGATCGATCCCGCAATAGAGTTTCTTCCATTTAACGTACCCTGGGGGCCTCTTGCGACCTCCACTCGTTCAAGGTCAAAGCCTCCTCCCGGGGCGGTTCCGTAAACGCCTATTGTGTAGGCGCCATCTATGTAGGTTGCAACTGAGCGATCACCATGATCAATTCCCGCATTTCGAGTGCCTATGCCCCGCAGCGAGGTACCATTGCCCACCTGATCATATGTCTCACCAAACTGAAGACCAGGAACGAGGAGTTGCAGTTTGTCACGGTCCTGAACGCCAAGCTGCTTCAGCAAATCCTCTGAAAACGCAGTGATTGTCATTGGAGTGTCTAAAACGCTTTTTGCTGTTCGCTCAGCAGTAACGACGATCTCTTCAAAATAACCATCTTCATCACTTTCTGACCAAGTCACTGGACTCACTAGAGCCAAAGCTATAAGACTAGCAAAGGTTTTTAACTTGAATCGGCAACATCGAATCAACTTCATTTCGTACCCCTTTTATTTGAACCCTTTTTTTATATTCCTTCGAATTGGCATACTCAAATTTTTCCAAAAAGACTTCCCCCATTATTTGAAGAGCGCATGCCTTTGCAGGCTGCGCCAAACCTGACCTCCCGAAATGAAAAAATTGGGGGAATTCGCACCTGTTTTTTATCAGCCGTACAGACGTCCGCTAATAGTATGAGCTACCCTGTAGACTACTTAGGAAAGTCCAAACCTCGGCTTTTAAATAATTCGCAAGCGAAATAAAAAGCGCTTTGTTGAAGAATGAATCGAAAATTGGCGATAGTATTTTTGTAATAACTAGGAACGTATTAGCAGGAAGCTGTCCGCTTTGCAGTCAGCACATGATCAGCATTGCAAAAACAAATGCTGATTATCAATAACCTCAGTGAATTGAATTCTTAGTCTAGAGTAACCGGTCTTACTTCAAGGGTTTTTTGCTTGCCGTTGATCATAATCGCATGTAACCCGCGCAGGATAAGTTAGATGACCAACCTCAAGATTCTAACCTTTGAGGTTAATTCGAGACTCTTGCACCGGGGTTGACCGAGTCTCGCAACGCAAAAAATGCCAGACCTTGCTAGGCCATACCTTGCGTATTGAAAAGAATAGGTAGAGAACTATGTTTCGATTCCTCCAACACACGATGATTCTACTCAGCTTAGCTTGTGGCTCTGTAGCGGATGTTTTAAGCGAACTCGACTTCAAGCACGGCATCGCGTTCTTTCATGATCTCAAATACCCTGCGGATTTCACGCACTTCGACTACCTAAACCCAGCAGCCCCGAAAGGCGGCAAGCTAGTGCTTTCTTGGGGCTTTTCCTTTGACACCTTTGCACCTCTGGCCATGGGTGAAACCGGTCCTCCCTCCGGATACCACTTCACCGAAGAACCCCTTGTCGTACGTGGGGGAGATGAGTTCGCGGCATTCTATGGCCGTCTAGCAGACGGCATCGCTGTGACTGAGGACAGGCTGACAATAGTCTTTAGGATTCACCCTGACGCTAGATGGAACGATGACGTACCTGTCACTGCGCATGACGTGGTTTATACCTTTAATCAAAACATGAGCTTAGTAGGAGCTGGTTATTTCTTCAGCTTTATTGAATCTGTTGATGCTTTAGACGAACGGCATGCAGCCTTCAAACTCAACACACCGCTAACCTACGATCACATTGCATTAATTCAATATCAAGGAATTCTTCCTGAGCACTATTGGCGCGACAAAGATCCAACAGTGCACACCCAAGAACCGCCTGTTTTCAGCGGACCTTACCGCGTCAAAAGCGTAAAAATGGGTCGCTTCATTGAGTACGAACGCAGAGAAGATTATTGGGGTTGGCAACTGCCGTTAAATCAAGGGCGTTACAACTTTGATACCGTCCGCTATGAGGTTTATCTGGACGGAACCGTGGCGCGACAAGCTTTCTTAAATGGGATGATCGACATTTTAGACATCGATGATATCAGACACTGGGTCAGCGCGTTTGAAGGCCCTGCAATGGAGCAAGGGCTGATCAGCAAGACACGGAGGAACTATGGCATCTGGGTGGGCGTCGGAAAGGCCTTCATCTTGAACAGCCGTATACCCAAGCTAGCTGACCGAAGGGTCAGAAAAGCACTGACTCTCGCACTTGATTTCGAGTGGATCAATGAGAAGTTCTATTTCAACGACCGTGTCCGCGCAAAGAGTTTTTGGCCCGGGACTATTCTTGAAAGCTCTGGCATGCCAAGTCTCGACGAAATAAAGCTGTTACATGCTTTCAGAGCAACTTTACCTGAAGCACTTTTTCAAAAACCTTTTGAGCTTTCCTCCGGCGGTAGTGATGCAGCGGTAAGGCGAAATCTTTTAAAAGCTCGCCAGTTGCTCGCAGATTCAGGTTGGCAGATTGAAAATGGAAAATTACTCAATGCCTCTGGCGAACATTTTACATTGGAGTTGTTATCCTTTGATTCTGAAAATGCCCGAATAGCGATACCGTGGTTTAAATCTCTCGAAAGGCTCGGCATCGCAGCGAAAGTCCGTTTGGTCGATATAAGCCAGTACACCAACCGGTTACGCAAACACAACTACGATGCCTTCATTCAAAGCTATGACTTCGTCATACCACCAACCCTCGAGGCCAGGTCAAATTTTCACTCCAGCGCGGTCATGGGAGAAGGCTCACGAAACTACACAGGGGTCAGTAACTCAGCGGTTGACTACATGATTGAAGCGGCTGAAGCGGCCACCAACCTTGATGAACTAGTTGCTGCCAGTCGCGCCCTCGATCGAGTCCTGATGTGGAACTATCACCTGATTCCGCTATACGCGTATGATCCACGTCGAACCATTTACTGGGAGAAGTTTGGCCGACCACCCCATCCCAAGTACCGCCCTGCATTCCCTGATGGCTGGTGGTTCGACGAAAGCAAAGCCGCACGTCTCGATGCGGCGCTGCAGTAAGAGAGACGAGATGGCCAGATACATAATTCGTCGTTTGTTGCTGCTCTTCCCTACGCTGATCGGCATCATTACGCTCAATTTCCTAATCGTCCAGTTGGCACCCGGTGGGCCAGTCGATCAGATGATAGCCCAATTAACCGGGGAAGCTGGCGGCGGTGTTGCCAGTCGCGTCGCCGGAGCACAAAGCAGCCCACGATTCGCTGAGACAGGTACCCAGTATACAGCCGCTGCCGGACTCGATCCCGAGTTGATTAAAGCCATCGAAAAGAAATTCGGCTTCGACAAGCCACTACACGAACGCTATCTGAAAATGATCAAGGAATACCTGGTACTTGATCTGGGTGAAAGCTACTACCAAAACCGCCCAGTGATAGAACTGATCAGGGAAAGATTGCCTGTCTCACTTTCTCTCGGTCTTTGGTCAATGCTTCTGGTCTACTCCATTTCTATCCCTATGGGTATCAACAAGGCGGTGCAGGATGGATCACGCTTTGACGCCTGGACCAGTGCGTTTATCTTTGTCGGTTACGCCGTTCCCGGCTTTCTGTTTGCTGTTTTACTGATCGTATTGTTTGCCGGCGGAACGTATCTGGATTTATTCCCGCTTAAGGGCCTGACATCCAACAACTTTGACGACCTCTCTGCATTCAGCAAGGTAGTAGATTATTTCTGGCACCTAGCCCTGCCCGTGATCGCACTGACCGTCGGCGGCTTTGCTACCCTGACAATGCTGACCAAGAATTCATTTCTCGATGAAATTTCCAAACAGTACGTACTTACGGCCAAGGCCAAAGGTCTCAATCAGAAACGAGTACTCTATGGCCATATCTTTCGTAATGCCATGCTCATTGTGATTGCAGGTTTTCCAGCAGCACTTGT
>Ga0213863_10002375_pt1 | contig 13356 bp, 10 predicted proteins | sample PICome_8_FD_160128 | JGI IMG/M metagenome (GOLD analysis project Ga0213863, IMG submission 160128) | Coastal seawater microbial communities near Pivers Island, North Carolina, United States - PICO497 | ecosystem: Environmental > Aquatic > Marine > Coastal | place: USA: North Carolina... | reverse complement strand
GCCAGTGATGGGCAAGTGGACCTGTTTGAGTTTATGCTCCAACACATTGTTGAGCGTCATCTGGATTCGCATTTCAGACCCAGGTCAATGAGCAGAATCAAGTATCGCAATATCGAAGAATTGGTCAATGAGGCCAATATTTTAGTAACGACGATGGCTGCAGTAGGGGGTGAGGATCAGATGGAAGGCGCTTATCAAGCAGCTATAACAGAGTGGGGCTGGCAGATGGATATGGCTCCAGCAACTGCTTGTGGTCTGAACGCTATCAGAGAGGCACTTGAGAAATTTGACCAGGCTGCTCCCATGGTTAAAAAGCAGCTTGTCCGCATGCTTGGCCTTGCTGTCATGCATGATGGTGTCGTGGAGAGCCGTGAGGCTGAATTACTGCGCGCAACTGCCGATGCCATTGGCTGCGCAATTCCTCCTTTTGCCAAACGGCTTGAGGCTAGTCTTTAGAGACGAAAACGAGACTCAAGCCCAGAATGCCGGACCGACAAACCCTAGAGAGTATGCCCCATGCGGTCCTTTTTGGTTTGTAGGTATTTTTCGTTGTGAGGATTGGCCGCAACACTCAAGGGGACTTGCTCCGTAATTTCCAAGTCATAGCCCTCAAGTCCGATGATTTTTTTCGGGTTATTGGTGAGTAGTTTGATTTTTCTCACCCCAAGGTCATGGAGTATTTGGGCACCCATACCATAATCACGCAAGTCAGAATCATAACCTAACTTTTCATTGGCTTCGATGGTATCCAAGCCTTGCTCTTGTAGTTTGTAGGCATGAATTTTTGCCGGTAAGCCAATACCCCGGCCTTCTTGTCTTAGATAGAGTAGAACACCGCCTTCCTCTGCGATCCTTCTCATTGCCGCATCAAGTTGACCGCCGCAATCGCAGCGTTTGGAATGAAAAACGTCTCCGGTCAGGCACTCGGAATGTACGCGTACCAGCGTGGGGTCTTCGGCAGAAATTTCACCGCGCGTGAATGCAAGATGATGGCCACTGGTGCTATCATCCGAGTGATCGACATAATAGAGGTGGCAGTTAAATTCACCATAATCGGTGGGCATGGAAATAGTCTCAGCGAGACGAACCAGTTTTTCAGAGCGTCTGCGATATTCAATGAGATCGGCAATACTGCATGCTTTCAGGCCATGTTTGCGCTGGTAGTCTCCGAGATCACCAGAGCGGCCCATTGAGCCGTCCTCGTTCATAATCTCACAAATCACTCCAGCCTCTGGTAAACCGGCCAAACGCGCCAAATCAATGGATGCCTCTGTGTGGCCGGCTCGGCGAAGCACTCCTCCATGGACCGCTTGAAGTGGAAAAATATGACCAGGCTGAACGAGAGACTGAGGCCGGGAGCCTTCCGAGGCGAGCAGTCTTATGGTTTCGGCTCTGTCGCCGGCAGAGATGCCAGTGGTGATGCCCTCTGCCGCATCGACCGATATGGTAAAGGCGGTTTTTTGTGATTCGCTATTGCGTGGAGCCATCGGAGGAAGGTCTAGCTCCTGAGCCCGGTTGGCTGTGATTGGTGCACATATGAGCCCGCGCCCATGATTTGCCATGAAGGCAATCATCTCGGGAGTGACTTTGGCTGCGGCAGCAACGAGATCTGCTTCGTTCTCCCGGCTCGGGTCATCAACAACGATCACCATTTTGCCGGCAGCAATATCGGCAATGATTTCATTGATAGGGTGTAGTGTGAGAGCGGACATGTTCCTGTGGTTTAGTCTTGGGTAGAGTCCTCTGAGACTCGAGCAAAATCTGACTTGATGTGAATATCGCGTTGGGGGAATGGAATTTCAATACCATGTTCGTGGAAAGCTTTCCACACCGCGATTAAAACTTCAGAGCGGACGTTGCTCACGCCTTGTGGGGCGTCATCAATCCAGAAGCGTATTTGAAGATTAATGGAGGAATCACCGAATTCCTTTAGGAGGCAATTGGGTGCTGGTTCCGCCAAGACCCGGGGTATGCCAACCGCGGCTTTTTTACATACTTCAATAGCCTTTGGTATATCTGTGGAATAGGAGACACCAACGTCCGCCTTGATGCGAACAATACGATCAGTAAAAGACCAGTTGATCACTTTGTTGGTAATGAAATCCTCGTTGGGGATAAGAATTTCTTTGCGGTCACGAGTGATTACAGAGATGTATCGTGATCGCAAGCTGTTGATCCAGCCGAAGGTGCCCTCTATTTCGATGACATCGCCCGGTTTGATCGATTTGTCCAGTAGCATGATCACGCCAGCAACCAGGTTGGATATGACTTTTTGAAGTCCAAAACCGAGACCGAGACCAAGGGCTCCCGAGAAGACGGCAAGACCACCAAGCGGAACTCCGCCAATTTTAAGGGCTCCAATGATCGCAATAATGTAGAGAGTCAACCGGGACCCTTTGCCGATTAACACCTTGATCGTGGGAGGTATGTCGGTGCGGGGTTTGAGGATACTATCAATAAAACGTATCGAAAGACTGACGATCCATAGCAGGATGAAAAGAGCAGCAATGCCAGAGATAATTCCCCATACATTAATCTCAATACTTCCCAGGGGTATTCGAATGCTCTGAAGGGCCTTACTCAGGGGTTCGAGCCAGCCGAAAAGCTGGAGTGCAAACAAGGTGAGCATCGCTCCTCCAAGAAATTTAGGAGCAGAGCGCCCTCGTGATACAGCTGTGGCAACTTGATAGATGACTAGTGCAGAGACGAATAAAGCTGCAGTAAAAATAAAATTAGATGGAATGGCAGGCTTTCCTTGCTCTACGAGTTGGCTAGACCATTGGCTGCGAGCTGCCCATGTAATCCATAGGAAGATACAGAAGATTCCAGGTATGAAACTGATTTCCTTACCCGGATTGAAAAACCGGGTCACCACAGCATGACACTGTGACCCGTGGGCGAAAACTTTTTTGCGTAGCAGCGTGGATATTCCTACGGCTACTAAAAAGCATATTATAATAGCACTCCATTGCCAGAAGTCTTGCTGGTCCTCGAACAGCTGGAGCAATGATTGCCCGATGTTTCTCCAGAAATTCATGCGTCAGTGGTTGTCGAAATTCAGAAGATTGAGCCGCTAGCGGTTCATCTCCTTGAGTGCTTGGAATACAGGGCTGGGAACGTAGCGTTTTACTGACTCTTCCCAGCCATCGGGACCAATGAGGCTTTTCACCATGCTAGAGGAGAGCTCGGCAATGTCACGTGGAGGCATTAAAAAAGTGGTGGTGATACGGGGCGCCATATCAGCATTAATGTGGCGCATCACACGCTCATATTCATAGTCACTTGAGGAGCGGATGCCTCGCAGGATATACTGAGCATCCACGCTGCGAGCGTATTTAACCAAATAGCGGTTTTTAAATTCCGAGATTGTCAGTCGTTCGCATGAGGGAATGGACTCCCTGAGCAAGCGGAGTCGCTCTTCAACGGTGAAAGTATACGATTTCGCTGGGTTGCTTCCGATTGCAACATAGAGACGATCAAACATCTCAAGACCCTTTTCGATCATCCATAGGTGACCATTGGTCAGTGGATCAAAAGATCCTGCATAGACTGCGGTACGCATAATAAGAGGGGATTGGTTCAGGGTTGTTCCGGACTGCCAGATGGCTCTCCAGTATTAACAGGCGGGTTGTCTTCCCAGATCATATGCCTGACGGCAAGGCTATTGGCACGTTTGGTGGCCTCTTCAGCACGAGGGCCGTCAAAGGAGGCGATACGCCTGGCCAGTTTGACCGCTGCAGTCCAGCGTTTTTCTCTCTCCAGCATCGATAAGGCCTTGAAACCACAGCGGTAAAACCACAACCATTCCTCCTCCAGTGCCTGGTCAGGGCCGGGCAGATTATTGCCAATGATAACATCGTAATAGGACCCAAACGCTTGAGCGGAAAGAGACATGCTTTCATAGGTTTGGCCCTGAAGAAAATGAAGTCTGTTTTTCCAAGCCAAGGGTAGGTCATCGCTTGCTAGCAGCTCACGGTAAATGTTAATCGCCTGTTCATATTTGGTATGATCTGCTGGGCCTTGCCGGTGCATGCAGTCTGCCATGAGTACCCCGGCTGAGCGATGCAGAGAGGGGGATACATCCTTATTATCAAGCAGTGGTTTGAGACAAATTTCAGCATCCTGGTAACGTCTGAGGTCAATGAGCACACGACCTTGCTGAATACGCGCTTCTTGTGCCAAGTGAGGATGATTACCATCAATGATCTTCTGAAACATATGAACGCACTCTTCCCGCGCTTGGGTGGTGCCCCCCAGCCGGGCTGACATAGCGGCCTGAAAACTTGCATAGGGAGCATAGGGGCTTTCAGGATGCTTTTGCGGAATGTCCTGCAGAATACGACGAGCCTTGTTGTAGTCTTCATTGTGGAAATAAGCCTCTCCAAGCTTAAGCTTAAAATAGGGAAGATTTGGATCATCTTTGAAGTTGGTAATGAACTTTTCCGCTGCACTTGCTGCCGCCTCCCAATGATGAGCGAGTTCTTCAGCACGTATCAGTATTTTGGTTATGTTAAATTGACTCTCTGCATCTGTGAGACGTGGAGAAATAATCTCGATCTGGGCTCTTGCCATGTCGACATCAACAGGGGATATCAATACCGACGCCGCAGCAAGAGCGAGCCGTGCTTCATTCTCGCGGGAGTGACCGGTATTGTTGATAATAAATGACTCAAGATCGGGCGGGCCGGCAGGGTCATTCTGACTGCATTTCCAAAGAGCCCTCTCCAAGTGGAGTGATGTGCGTATGAAATTGTCCTGAGAAGAAGTCGATATTTCCTCAAAAACACTTAAATTACTGCTTTTTAAGGCCATCATTGCCGCGTTGATACTAGAAATTCTGGAGATCTCCTCGGAGCTTGATTGCTTGGCGTATTCGAAGGCATTTAAAGCTTCTTCCGGTTGGTTTTGTTCTGCTAGGAGTAAGCCACGCAGAAAACTCGCCTCATCCCGAAGACGTGGGGAGAAAGCCACTTTTTCCATGACCGACAAGGTGAATGTAGCTCGGTCCGGCTTGTTTTGTTTGAGGTGAAGGTATGCCGTATCGAGAAGGGATGCTGAGGCAAGCTTAAGGTAGAGTTCACCGAGCAACAGGGGGCTGGTGGCATGCTGGCATCGCAGGCGGGCAAGAAGTGCCATGGCGGTTTCATTTTTTTCAGGGTCTTCACTCCGCGCTAGCAAGAGAGCTCGGTGATACAGCGCCAGACTCACAAGATCATCGTTGATGGATGAACTGGGCTGGTAGGGCGTCATCGCACTAATGCTATCACCGGCAACAATGATGCCAGCTGTTGGTATTGCAGATTCGCCACTCCACTCGAGAAGTTTGGTCATGATGGCTGCATCGTCACTTAAGTCATCGGGGAGTATCGCGGAGAGACGGTCAAATGCCAGATGGAGGATCGAGGAATCAGGGTATTGGCTAATAAAATCCTCCAGAGTGGTGAGGGCTTCATCGGTGCGCTTGCTTGATGCCAATGCATCCGCCTTACCCAGTATGCATGAATGAAAGATTTGCTCCGGGAGGTTTTCAGGCGCTGTGATGAGTGATTCAAAGCGATTAACTGCCTCGAGTGATTTACCTTCGGATAGGGCGAGCCTGGCTTGTAAATACTCTTTGAATCTGGCTGCTGCTGGAATTTGACTGTCTACTCTGTCCAGTGTAGTGGCAGCGTTTTCATAGTCACCGAGATTGATCTGGATTTCACATGCCAGAAGATTGGCCGCGTTTCTTACCGCGGAGGAGCTGGATTGGGCTGATTTGATCAAAATGCCCAAGGCTTCTGTTTTCTGTCCTATGGCAAGGAGGATACGGGCGCGACTGAGTTGAATTTCACTGTGGTTGGGATGTGACGCAGGTATTTCAGCCAGTGCCTCATTTGCTTCTTGGTAGCGTCCCAGTGAGCTTAGAGCTTCGGCTTTCCATATGGGAGCGGCGGGTTCGCCTGAAATGCCATCTTCACTCAACATTTGCAGGGCTTCTTGCGCTGACTCCGGGTCTTTTTTAGCCGCGGCACTTGATTTGATCAGTGACTCGACAAGCGATAATCGGACTATCTTGGTCGCTTCCTCGCTTAGTTCGGTATTGTCCAGGACCTGGCGAAATTTGCTGACAGCTATGCCATAGAGGTGATCAGCCATGGCTTTGGATCCAGCCTGGTAGGCAATATCTTCTGCCAATTCATCAGACGCAGAATTGGGTGCATCTGCAGCAAGAGCTGCCGGGGTGCAGAGCAGGCTGAGAGAAGATATCAGAGTGATGAATCCACGAATCACGTAAGTATTATGCTGCAAAACTCGGAAATTTACAGCAATTGTTCTTATAATTTGATTAGGAATTGTTTTGGGTTCTATTGTGTCTTAACCTGAGTTTACCGAAGATGAATGATTTGGGCGAGATAGGTGAAGATGCTTTGATAAAGAGGCTCATCGACCAGCTTGATAGCTGTAACACAACTCATGGGGATCTTGTAGTCGGTCCCGGCGATGATTGTGCAGTTGCGGATCTCGGACTGGAGGATAGGTATCAACTCCTCAAGACAGACGCCATGGTAGAAGGCATTCACTATTTGGCAGAGACAGCCGCAGACAAAGTTGGCTGGAAAGCCATTGCCAGGGTGATTAGTGATTTTGCTGCCATGGGTGGCTTACCAGCTCATCTTCTGGTCACTATAGCCATGCCGGCAGCAAAACCGGTTCAATACCTCGAGAAACTCTACCAGGGGATGCAACAGTGTGCTTCAGCATACGGAGCGGTAATATGCGGAGGTGAGACGAGTGCCCTACCTCATGGTGGGGCCGCAGTGATTTCTGTGGCAGGTACGGGTTGGGTAGAAAAATCCAGATGCGTTACGAGGAGTGGGGGTAGGGCGCAAGATCTTATTCTAGTGACAGGAAAGCTCGGAGGATCGATCCGAGGCAAGCATCTCACATTCACTCCTCGCATCGAAGAAGCCCGGTGGTTGACCCAAAAATTCCAGATTCACTCGATGATGGATTTATCGGATGGTTTGGGGATTGATCTTGTGCGTTTGGCAAGTGCCAGCCAATGCGGATATATGATTGATGAGATGGCTCTGCCACTGAACGACACTTGTAGTGTTTCTCAAGCACTTGGGGATGGAGAGGACTACGAACTGCTGTTTAGCGCCTCGGCTGAAACCGTCAATCAACTCATGCCTGCATGGACCAAGCAATATCCCGATCTGTTGTTGAGTGTGGTTGGCGAACTGTATGAAGACGAGAAAATTGCCAGCCCCGTGATGGAAGGCTGGGAACATTTTAAATCAAATATATAATCAGTGTTGGGCCTGCCCCATTGAGTCTCCCATGTGGGCATAGGTTTCAATGCATTTGCCGGAATTTTCGAGGATGTCCTCATGGAACTGCATGGTTCCTGGCTCAAAAATCACGATGGTTGAGGAACCTCCAAATGCAAAGTAGCCTTTTTCTTCGCCTTTCTCGACCGCTTGATCGGGGGTGTAGGTTTGTTGAATTGAGCCTACACAAGTGGCACCAATTTCCATCATGAGGACCGTCCCCATGGAACTGGTCTCTATCTGGGTAATCGTTCGCTTGTTTTGCCAGAGATAGCTGAGATCACGTCTCAGGGCGATGGGTGAGACCGAGAACAAAGGTCCATTGACAACACGTGTTGATGTAGCATGGCCTGAGACGGGAAAGTGAAAGCGGTGGTAGTCTACCGGACAGAGCCTTGATAATAGCAGGGATCCTCCAGAGTATCGCCCGGAGAGCTTCTTGTCTTTGATCAATTCGGTGAGATTAAACGTCTGTCCCTTGACAAAAAAGCCATCGATATGATCGATGTCGGCAAAAGCCAGATGTCTCCCATCAGCTGGAAAAACGAGAGCATCTTCAGAAATGGGCCGAGCACTTTTTTTGAGTTTGCGATAGAAAAACTCGTTGAAGGAGGAGAAAGATTCAGTTGAATCGGCGAATTCACTGACATCCAGATCATAATCACCAATAAAAGGTTCGATCTTGGATTTGGATGAGGGGGTATCCATCCTTTTTCCATACCAACGCGAAAATGCAGCACGTTTGATCATGCTGTGCAGGGCAAGTTTGCCTAGGGGGTTCCCATATGCCCATTTGAGAAACGCCTCGCCGTAGACTTGCTCAGTCTCCATTTGCTTGCTGTAGCGATTATAGAACTTGATGTCTTTCACTTGGGACGGAGCGTAACACAGCACAGGGGATAAGCAAAAAAAAGCAGACAGGAAAAACCTGCCTGCTGAATTGAAAATTTGAGTGATGTCTTTACTCGCTTTAGCTTATCAAATTAAGATGATTTGAGAAGTTTCTGAGCTTTCGCAATGGTGCTTTTACTCAGCTTGTTGTTCACCTTGCGGGAGTTGTCCAGCAAGTCCTTGAGTTGCTTCAGTGCCCCGTCGGCTGCTTTGAGGGCTTTGCGTTCACCTCCGTAATGTTTGTCGGAAAAGTATTTGGTGAATGTCGTGCCATTGCGGCTTAAACAAAGGCGCCATCCCTGAAAGGCTGTTGTTTCGTAGGTGAAACGAGTGAGATTTTTTCTCGATTTCATGGTGTGTGTAGTGTGTATTTTATGTTGTGTGTTAGCACTTTCGTCAGCTTACAGTCCTAGTTAAGTGCTGCCTGTCTACCGTGCTTATCGGTGCCAGATGATGCTAAGGTTGAATAACTTGAGTGCAACAAAAAAAGCACGCATTATTCAAATGCGTGCTTTTTGATTTTTGTTAGTAATATTCTTTGTCTCCGTAGGAAACAGTGAGCACAGGGCCCGGCTTATTCATCCGCGCTGGGCTCAGAGCCACTATTTGCAAGTGCAATTTCCTCAATGTCAGTCCACTCAATGTAAGCCATCGGGGCTGAATCACTTGTCCGGGCACCAAGTTTGGTAATACGGCAATAGCCGCCCTGACGATCTTCGCATGCTGGGCCGACCTGCTCAAAAAGCTTTTTGGCGGATTCTTTTTGGCGAAGGAATGCGACAGCTTGACGGCGCGCGTGTAAATCACCGCGTTTTGCCAGTGTCACCATTTTTTCCGCAACCGGACGAAGTGCCTTGGCTTTAGCCAGTGTGGTTCGAATGCGACCATGCTCAATGAGGCTGCATGCCAGATTGGCAAGTAAAGCTCGGCGATGAGCGCTATCGCGTTGTAGTTTGACAGTTTTTTTTCTATGTCTCATGGGAACAGTCCGAAAGGACGTTTAGTTATTTAATAAGCAATGTGGTGATTGATCCTTAATCGTTCAGGTTTTGAGCGATCAGGTCAGCAAGTCCAACAGGGGCCTCATCGTCTGCACCCAAGCGTGGGGCAGCTACAGTGGGCAGTGCACCTGTCAGCAGGGATGGATCAATGTTCATGCCCAGGCCAAGGCCAAGCTCAACGAGCTTCTCTTTGATCTCGTTGAGTGACTTCTTACCAAAGTTACGATACTTGAGCATTTCGGCCTCGGTCTTGGTAGCAAGTTGTCCGACAGTTGTGATGTTGGCGTTGTTGAGGCAGTTTGCTGCACGAACAGAGAGTTCGATTTCGTTGACGCTCATGTTGAGCAGCTTCTTGAGAGCTGCGTTTTCCTCGCTCTGCTCGGCAGGAGCCTCTTCAAAGTCTACGGCATTCTCGTCGTAGTTGACGAAGACATCGAGGTGATGGCGCAGGATGGCTGATGCTTGAAGAAGGGCATCAGATGGTTCTACGCGGCCATCGGTCCAGATATCCAGAACGAGTTTGTCGAAATCAGTCATTTGGCCAACACGTGTGGCTTCTACGCCGTATTTGACACGAACAACTGGCGAGAAGATCGAGTCGATGGCAATGACGCCGATAGGCATATCCTTGCGCTTGTTTTCATCACCGGTGTTGAATCCACGGCCAACCTTGACTTCAAATTCACAGTCGAACTTCACCTTGCGGTCAAGGTTGCAAATGATCTGATCCTTGTTGACGACTTCATACATGTTGTCGTCCTGGATGTCGGCTGCAGTGATGGCACCTTCTTTTTCACACTTAATGGTAAGAACACGCGGCTCTTTGCCGTGGTGCTTAAATTTAACCTTCTTGAGGTTGAGGATGATGTCGGTGACATCTTCAACGCAACCGGGAAGGCTGGAAAATTCATGTTGGACACCTGCGATACGCACTGAGGTGATGGCGGCACCCTCAAGAGAGGAAAGCAGCACACGGCGTAAGGAGTTTCCGATGGTGTGGCCATAGCCACCTTCAAACGGCTCAGCGACGAACTGTGCGTAGGTCTCGGATTCGGTGTCTTCGTTTTTGGTTAAGCGGTTCGGGAGTTCAAAGCGGTCCAGCTTGAATGCGGCTTCCTCTTCTTCTTCCTCAGTGGCTTCTGTTGTCTCTGTATTATTGGATGTGTCTTCTGACATAGTATGTTGTGGTTTACCGGGTTACCCTCTGGCGAGCGGGGATCAGCGAGTCGTCAAGAATTGACATTTGGCAGATTTGCAGAGGACCTACGGCGGTTTCTAGCTCGCGGGGCGGGGAATAAAGAGCAAGCAGGGGAGTAATGCAATCGTTTTTTTCCTTATTTTCTGGGATTTTCCGTTGTTTTCGCAGTGGTGATTTTGTGCTGATGGGCTGGTTAATTTACGGTGTCGTTTTTGAAGCTTTGTGTTACTAATATGGGCATGAAAGCCGTTTTAGCACTTATCATCAGCCTGTTTTTCAATTTAGGGCTCCCCGTTCTGGGTCAAAATTCCGAAATCGAGGAACAAAATCGAGGTGATGCTGGCCTCACGAAGCCCCCTGCGGAAGCTGAGACAGCTAAAAATCAGACGAGCAATGAGGAAAATCAGACCAACAATGAGGGCAAAGCAGAACTTGATGCCCCCCCTATGGAGCTGAGCCCTCCGTCAAAGCCGGAAAAAAGGGTTTTTGGAAAGTCAGGCGAGGCAAGTTACAAGGGCAAGGTGGTTGTTATCAGCGTGGGTGAGAAAGACTTGATTAACAAACAGGCGTTCAAATTCTGGAGAAGGGTCATCAAGCGCGTCAACGAAGAGGAGGCGCGTGCGGTTTTGTTTGATATCAACACCCCGGGAGGTCTGGCCTTTGACACCGCAGAGCTGATCATGGTGGACATGCAGAAAATCAAGGTGCCTTCCTTTGCCTTTGTGAACCCCAAAGCACTGAGTGCAGGTGCCTTGGTAGCAGCGGGAACGGATTCCATCTACATGCATCCGGTATCCACGATTGGCGCTGCTGCGATTGTCAATAGCACTGGTGCCGAGATACCCGAAATCATGCGCGCCAAGATTGAGTCAGCTTTTAATGCGTTCGTGCGCGCTGTTTCGAAGAGCAAGGGGCGTAATCCTGATGTGATCAGAGCGATGATGATTGCTGATGAGTATTATGATTTTGGTGAAATTCAAGTGGAGGAGGGGGACTTATTGTCGCTTACCGCAGACGAGGCGGTCATGGATTTTGAGGGGAAGCCACTCCTTGCCAAAGGAATTGTAGGTAGTGTGGAGGAGTTACTCGAAAAAGAAGGCTTGGCCGGTATTGAAGTCATTTCTGCTGAGCCGACAGGAATGGAAAAATTTGCCTACTGGGCGGCAGCCTTCTCGGGTATTCTCATCCTCGTTGGTATAGGTGGGGGCTATTTGGAAATGAAGACTCCGGGTTTCGGAATCGGTGGGGGTATTTCCCTACTGGCCTTTGCGCTGTTTTTCTTCGGTAACTATGTGGCTGGAAATATGGCGGGGTATGGGCTCATGCTGCTTTTTCTGCTTGGTGTTACCTTGATCATCTTTGAGCTGTTCATCATGCCTGGCTTGTTCTTTCCCGGCATCATCGGTGGCTTGCTGGTCCTTGGAACCCTGTTCATGGCGATGGTGGATGGTTTCGCCTTTGAAGATAATGATATTCTGGGCTGGGATGCCGAGGGTGCCATGGATTTCATCAACCGGCCGGCACTCAATTTGGCGATTGGTCTGCTTGGCTCCACTATCCTGATGCTCATGTTGATGCGCATTTTGCCTGATATGCCGCTATTTAACCGTATGGTGATGAGCAAAGAGCTCTCCAGAGGGGACTCGACAGGACTGGATTCAGTCTCGGGCGGTACGGGTGAGCACGTCGGGCTACGTGGTGTCACTCTGACCGGGTTACGTCCAGCAGGCAAAGGTGACTTCAAGGGCCGGATACTCGATATCACAGCACTCAGCGGCTACATCGAGGCTGGCAAACAAGTCGTCGTTGTCAGCGAGGATGGCGTCAGGATCCTTGTCGAAGAAGAATGATCTGTTCCGGCTAGGAATTGTGGGCATTCCGGACTTGGCTGGCCTGCACGATGTTGAGGGTGTGGTTGGCGATGGCCTCCAAGTTGTTGTTGATGTCGATGTTGATCATCTCGAGTTTGACGTCACCCTCTGCCATGCGGGACATTGAGCTCTTGTTGAAGCGCTTGCGCATGGTGTCAGCGGCATCCTCCATGGCCTCTGCCTTGGCCATGTTCTCGTCTGACACTTCTGAGAGCAGGTGCTCATCGGCAAATGCTATGAATTGGGCAACACTGCCTGCAAACTCGCGGATCGTATCCTGCTGTTCCTCGGGGAACTGGCGGTTTTTCTTGTAGCGGCGCTCGTTGAGCTTCACCAGGCGGTAGATGGCATCAATGCTCTCCTCGAGCTCTTGGGTAACTCGAAGCATAGCGGTGATTTTAGCGGCATTGACTGTGCCAATGTCCTTGGAGGAACAGCGCACCAAGTATTCGGTGATCTCTTGCATCATGACATCTGCCTCGTCCTCGATGTTTTTCAAGGCAGACACCTGGGCTGACATATCCTCTTTGGGGTGTTCGAACACATCAATAAAGCCATTGAACATGCTTACGGAGAGCTGGGACATTTTGCGGATCGCATTCTCTGCCTCGGCAATGTTGAGCTCTCCAAGATCCACCAGGTTCTGGGAAATGTAGCGCAGGTGCGTGGTCTCCTCTTGCTCAGCAGGATCCTTGACCCACTTCTGAACGAGATTGGCTATATTGGGTACAAACCAGACCAGTAGGAAGATGTTGATGAGGTTGAACGAGGTGTGGTAGAAGGCAACGGCCGCTGCAACGATGGTGAGGGGGTCACCCTCGGCTCCTTTGGCGGTTTTCACCTCAATAATGGACTCCGGTAGTAGGTGTGTCAGCTTCCATATCAGAGGAGTCATAAGGGCAAATACTGCCAGAGCCCAAATGGTGCCGATAACATTGAAAAGGAAGTGGGCGCGGGCAGCACGCTTGGCGTTAACATTGGTGCCAATCGAAGCGAGCCATGCGGTCACGGTGGTTCCAATGTTTTCGCCCAGCACGATGGCCGCTGATATTTGGAAGGCCTCTGCTGGGTCAGTGCCA
>Ga0213863_10002374_pt1 | contig 13357 bp, 10 predicted proteins | sample PICome_8_FD_160128 | JGI IMG/M metagenome (GOLD analysis project Ga0213863, IMG submission 160128) | Coastal seawater microbial communities near Pivers Island, North Carolina, United States - PICO497 | ecosystem: Environmental > Aquatic > Marine > Coastal | place: USA: North Carolina... | reverse complement strand
ATTGATCAGATTATGAAGTCGGGTCAAGGTGTCATCCAAAAAGCCCACGGATTTTTTGATGAATACATCCCGTTCCAGCGAATTCTTGATTTTCCGGGATTCGAGGTATGTAGTCTTGCTTAGGAGCCGACCGATCCATGGGCCTAAACCCCCGGATGGGATTGGGAAGTCGCTTCCATGAATCACCCTCTCCTGAATCTTTGGCTCGAGTAAAGGCTTTATCGTTCGCCAACGGTTTGGGCTAGCCAAGGCACTGTTGTCAGTGAATAGACTGGGGAACTGATCCATCATTTTAAAGAGCTCAGTGGTATAGTCAGGATCGCAAAGGCCGGACTTGCCAGCTCCATGAGCGGCGATTACCTTAACCCCACATTCAAGGGGTAAGCGGAGGATACGTGGGTCGGCATAATCTGCATTCAAAACCGGGACGGAAAATTCACCTCCAGTATGGGCAAGGAATGGAAGCTTTAGCTCAGAAAGTTTTTCCCAGAAGGAGCGATGCTGGCTATCCGAACAATTCAGGTTGTGGCAGTTGGGTAGAAGCTTGAGTACCTTGGCTCCGCTTGCCACGCAGCGTTCGAGTTCCTCGATCGCATCCTTCCGACTTGGATGAATGGAGCAAGCAGGAATGACCTGGTGGAATTTTTCCGCCAAGGAAAGCACATGATCATTCGGGACATAGAACTTGGCTTTTGTTTGCAGGCAGTTTCCGTCCTCGTCATAGGGATAATCCATTGCCAGCAGAAGCACCGCATCCAGGGATGATTGTTCAATCAATTCGATTAATCTCTCTTCATAGGCCAAATCCAGGCCAGATTTTTGACTGGATTTTAAAATACCAGCCTGTGACTTCACGATTGGCTCGAAGAGGCGATCAGCAAAATTCCGCCTCAGCCAACATCCGGAACCATTGGATCCGTCTCCGACAAAGTGAACATGACCATCAATTCTCATTCGGGGAAAATTTCATTGATTGTAAATGTTGGATTGATGGAAGGGACAAAGCGATGAGCAAAATGGTCATTCCTATCAGTTGTTGTATTCCAATGCTTTCATACAAAAAGATCCACGCCAACAAAATCGCACCGAGCGGTTCACCAAGTAAGGAAAGAGCTACCATTCGTGCATCAATCCATCGGACACACCAATTGTAAATCCCATGACCCAGTGCCTGAGAGATCGCTGCCAGTCCGATTAAGTAAATCCAGTCCAGCCCATGGATAGGCAAAGGATTAGATTTCGAGAAAACAACAAAGCCCCAAAGGAAAACCATGGAAGAACCGTAGCAAAGCAGGAGAAAAGAGCGAAAGGAAATACCATCCTTTACCCCTTGGACAAGGAGCAGGTAGACCGCCATGCAGAGTGCTCCAATAAGAGCCATTCCATCTCCTTTCAGGTTCACTCCCTTTCCTCCCATTGTATAGCCCGTAAGAGTTACCACTCCAATAAGCCCAAGAACGCAGGCAATCCAAAAGAGGGAACTGCTTGGTTTTTTCCGTAAGAAAACGAGAGCGATCAGCCCAGTCCAAAGTGAACTTGTGGTGACTAAGCAAACACTGTTGGCAACGCTTGTGTAATCCAGCGAATAAATCCAAGCAGCAAAATGAAGGGCAAGGAAACCACCGGCAGAGAAAGTCAATAGAAGTTGCCGGAGAGGAATCGATGACCATTCTAATGTGAGTTTTCGAACCCCGAATGGAAAAACCAGGACGAGGGCAAATGTCATCCGGTACGCAGCCGTGGTTAATGGATCAGTGGAAGACATTCGGGCAAACAAGGCACCGGTTGAAACACAAACAACCCCAGCAAGGAGAAGCAAACCCAAGGTTAATCGAGGCTTGAGTTGCTCCCTCAATTTTTCTTGAGTCCCAAATCGGTTAACTCTTTGATTCCCTTTTCTTCTTTCCAAACTTTCCATTCTGCGAGGTATCGTCTGGATTTCCGCGGAATACGAATAATGGCAAAGCTAAGCAGGAGAAAGAGTGAAAACCCAATCAAACTACCCCATGAGAGTGGAAATAGAGCTAGAGTACAAACCAGGCTAATTCCAAGGATCAGTAATCCAAGAACCCAGAAAAAACGGGTAATCAACTTGCAGTGACTCAGGTAAATCATCTGATTTTCGCATTCGACACAGTGGGGAGACTCTACATTTTCCGAATAGGTTCCACCATCCAGATTCGCTCTGGGTAAGGTGTTCCATTTCCTTCGATAGTCAGTATATTCCCTGCAAACTACGCACCAGGGTTCCCCTTTTTCTTCCGGAGGATCAAGGGATTCAATCTCTTCGGCTTCCTCCTCCATTTAGTTACTCGAATTCGAAGTCTTTCTCCATATCCTCAAACTCGTTCTTACCCAAGCGAGATATGGACTGGACTGCATTGACCAACTTGAAAATATAAGAGAGAGAATTTTGTTGTTGGTCGGCAAAAACCAGTTTCATCTCACTTTTACCTGAGGTGCTGGCGTTGGAGGAAGAAATTTCAAGATGTGAAATGCCTCGAATCAATTCGGTCGCTTCACCAGGGGGAATGGGGAGGTCCAGGTTCATGATCGGAGCAACATTGATTCTCCAGACGAAATCATTGCTTTCAAAAATTTTTCTTTCGGGTCCACTTATCGGATTTTTCACCGAACCGGACTGGGTAGCCCCGATGTGTTCTTTACTCGCAATCACTAGGAAATCATTTTTCTCGATGATCGAGATGCCTTGCATCATGGCAAGTCCGAGTCCCATGGCCAGAGGAGGGGCGGATTTCAGTTTGAGCCATTTTTCGGTGTCAATGGATGCGGCAATAATAAATTCCGGTTTGGGCATGGCGGCCATCATCATGGCTCCAGGATTCATCCCGGGAGGAGCTCCCGCAGCGGGCAATTCTCCTCCATTTCCCGGAGCAGGGAAAGAAAGGTCACCATCTTCCATCTCTGGATCGCTAAAGGGATCTTTATTCATACTTTCATCCATGGGTAATCCAGGGGGTAACCCTCCGCCAGCTCCGTTATCTGGCATGGTTAGGTCGGTCATGGAAATCATAAGTTCACCGGTAAAGGCATTGATTGCGTCCCTGATGGTCAAATTGCCGAGTTCGGGCATTGCCTCGTCCAATTTAAGCTCAACTCCCAATTCTCCAAGAATTTCTTTTTCGAAAAATTCAGTAAATTTTTCCAATTTCATTGCAAATCCCAAGGAGAAGATGGGATCGGCAGGGGCGAAAGAGAGAATTTCATCGGAAAAGCTTCCATTACCATAAACCATTTCTTCATGGGGGGCTTGAAATTCCATTGCAGCAACCATTTCTCCCTTTTCAAAATTCAAGGTGATGTTTCCATGTCCTCCCTTTAGTTTAGCAAACACAGCATCTTGCATATTAGCATCCAATGTTTCATAAATCGAATTCCCTCCAAACCACATAACCAGGTCATCTTCTTTTTTTATGAATTCTGAGAAGGAATCTTCGGAGGATAGTAAGCCAGCGGACCCATCCGTAGTCATGAATTGTTCGATTGCTTGCTTGACCTCATCCGGTTTGGCGGGGTTACCTACATTCATGTAAAGGAAATCGGTTCCGATAGCGATTTGAACATCGCCCCTTCCATCCTGACTGGGAGTAACATATAATTGGTAGCCATCTTTATCGGTTGGTTTCTCGAGCCCGCCTAGTAGTTCCAGGGTACTTTTAAATTTTTCCCGATCGGATAATTTAGCAGCCAGTCCTCCACTGGGGGGAATTTCTGGATTCTCATTGGGATTAATATGGATTTGCAGAGGGGTGGAAACATCAAGACCTAAAGAAGATGGATCTTCTAAAGCTTTGACTACCATGGGTAATCCAGGGGAGAAAAGTGCGGCAATATCTTCGCGTCCCTTTTCCAGTAAATGATCGATTCGAACTAGAATTACTGCACCTGCCTCGGATGGGATCCTTTCGACCAGGGGAGTAGTGGGTAAGGATACGGTTTCGGAGTTGGCGGTTGAATCTTCCGAAACAGTTTCACCAGGGAGGTAAGATTCTTCTTCTGCAGTATCGATATCGGCAACCTGATTTTCTTTTACATTAATTTCCTCATCCCCAGAAAAGATCCACCAACAAATCCCAGTAATGGCTATGATCGCAGCTGCCCCAATTCCACTGAAGAGGATCCACTTCTTCGACCCTCCGGACTTCTTGCTTTCCGACCCTGCTTGCTCGGAGTTTTGAGTTGTTGAAGCAGTTGATTGCATGGTCTCTACTGTTTCGCTCTTACCCGCTCCAGTTTGCTTTTTTTCCGTGGTGGATTGAGTTGGGGCGTTGGAAGATTGTGGGGCTGGACTTGGGCTAACTGGGGCCATTCCAGGTAGCTGAGCGACTGGAATCCAATTCTGGCCATCATGACAGGCATTGTCTTGCAGGGTAAAGGAGCCCTGTAGGACATATTCTTTGACTTGTTCAATCGAGTAGGGACCGTAATTGGTTCCCTCTTTGTGGATGTATATATTCATAGGGAGTTGGGCTGGTTTTGTTTAAAGAAAAGTAAAAGTTAAATAAAATCATCGATCAAGGGTTAAGATTTACTCTTTGTTTTAAACATTTGGGAGAGAATTCCCTGATTCCGGGTTACGATTTACATGGATTACATCCAATATTCCGATAGGGTTCTCCGAGTGAAATTCAAAGAAATTCAGCCAATTTTTTAAATAGTGAAAAATCGAATCTACTCAGCCCTTCAGCAAAACCTCATTCCTGGTTTGTTTCTTTGGGCTTTTGGCTTGTCCCTGGTTCTTTCCTATTACTATTTGGATTTCACCCATGGATGGTTCGAGGAAATTATCCGATTAAAGCAAACTTATGGCTATGGGTATTCCGCAGCATCCACTGCTTTTTTTGGCGGCTTGATTCCCTTTGTCTTTATGCGTCTCAGCGGACGGGAAGGTGGTGGGAATGCGTGGTTGTTGGGAATTGTTTTCGTGGCTTACTGGGGACTGCGTGGAATCGATGTCGATGCCTTTTATCGATTGCAAACTTGGATCTTTGGGAACGGAGTGGATTGGAAGACCATTATCTGTAAGGTATTGGTTGATCAATTCGTCTATTGCGTAATCTGGGCCTCCCCGATCACGGTGCTCTTTTATGGATGGAAGGAGTCGGGATACTCCTGGAGTCGCTGGCGTTCCGAAATCAACCTCAAGGGAATTTTTGATAAAATCATTCTTTTCAACCTAACCACTTGGATGGTATGGACTCCGGCGACCGCAATTGTATATTCCCTCCCGTCAGCCCTCCAGATTCCTTTATTCAACCTAACCCTTTGTTTCTTTGTTCTACTGGTTAGCGTTTACGGAAAAAAATAATTTGATTCCTAGTTGTAGGCGTACCGATATTCGGACTGCAGGGAAAGAAGCATCAACAGGGTCCTTAACAATTTATCTTCTCCGTGAAAGTACCTTCCTTGCTCCCAGAATCCCGCTTCATTCTGTGCCGAAAGTAAAAAGGTAGGCAGGCTCACTTTCCATTTGTTGGCATAATCACTGCCTCCTTCGAGCAGGGGAGCGGCTTTGAAAGCGAGGGAGTTGTAATAAAACTCGTAATTATCGAGTTCAGAGAGTTTTGAAGGCTGGTTGAAGATAATATCATTCATTGCCTTGAAGGCACCAATCGAATTTTTGGAACCAGTCAAGGCGAGGCAATAGGCACCCGCTCCGGTTAGGGTTCTCTTTCCTTCAGTACCTATCTTGTAGGAAAATCGTCCATCGGCTACCTGGCATTTTTGTGCAAAAGAACTTGCTTTTTGAAGGCATTCCTCAATTCCAATAAAGGGTAAATCCAGATAGGATGCCATCTTTACCGCCTGCACATTCCATCCGGTAACCGAGAGATCGGTGTGTGCCTTTTGCCCTTTCCCATACTGATAGGCCCAGCCTCCGTTTTCATTCTGTCCATTGATAACTGATTGAACCGCGGGCCCCAGAAACTTGAGTAATTTCTGGTCCTTATTAATCAAATAAGCTTCGCATAGAGCCTGAGTTCGCATGGGATGAGCATAGCAGGATGAATTTCCTTGGCCGATTTCAACTTTTCCTGGAATAGAAGTTAAAAACTTGAGGGCTTTATTTTTACTTTCGATGTATTTTCCTTCGGTAAAGCTTGGTTCCTTTGCCAGTAAATTCATTAAGGCTAATCCGGTGTAGGCTTGTCTAATGTATTCCGATTTTATCTTTAACCCCTTTTTTTCTTCCACCCAAGCCCCCACTCCAACTTGTTGGCTGACCAACCAATCAAGACCTTTATCAATTGCTTTTTTCTTTGCCGGATCAATTTTCTCGGCGTGGGCACGCCCCTGAAAGATGGAAGGAAGGCTATCCGCCATGTTTGAGCTTTCCGAAACTTGGCTTTTGAGGGCCAGATTATCGGTCTCTTTTTCCTTTTCCCAAAGACTGATTACGATAAGTAAGGCAATAACTGCCGCCGCCAGTCCAAGCCAGAGCCTCTTCCTTCCCTTCTTTTCGGTTGCTATAGTATTCTTGGCTTCAGTCTGCTTTTGTTTTTGCTTGGTCTGACTGGAGAGACTGGAGTCGGCTACCGGGGCAACCAATTCCTCAGAATCTGTTTTTTGGGCAAGGGCCATCGCAACCGGATCATTACCTTGTATTTGCTCCCGACCCTCTGACCCAAGAAGTTTTTCCAAACTGGCATAAACCTTTTTCTGATAGGTGGCTTGCGGAAGCTTATACTTGAGAATTGCCTGCAAGTCACCCATGCGAAGTTCGAGTCCCAGAGGAAGCTCAGTTTCCTCCATATGAATGGCGAGGAATTTCTTTTTCCGGTTTAGGGCCAGGTTGATTTCATTCCGGCAATTCTCCGATGCTGCTGATCGGGGAGAGGTATAAATGAGAAAAAGGGAACAATTTACCACGGCCTGGGCGATATGCTGGGGCCAGTCATTACCCGGTTCAATCCCTTCATCATACCAGATTCGATAGCCCACTTCATGTAGCCTCTTGATTTCCCGAAAGACCACTTCTCCATCGGCGTGGGCATAACTGATAAAAATATAGGGCTGATCTCCGGTGTAGGCCTCGAAAGGGGGGACGAGGTGCTGGTGAAGGTTTTCCGCGGTGAAAACAACGCCTGGGACTTGGGATAAGGTAGTCCATTCCTCACCCCCTTCATACCAAGCCGAATCCGTGGGGCGAAAGGATTTAGTCTCGATAAAAGCCTGTACCTGCTCGAGGGTATAGGGCCCAAATTGTTCGTCGTTTTTATAGAGATAAATCTTCAAGGTAATCTTCTGATTTAATCAGGGAAACATCTCAATAAAGGGCTGAATCTGTCAACCCTCTAGGTCAATGGAGAACTTTCCCAACTGTTTATGGAAACGGATTGAAGTTCGCCTACGGTCTTTGTCTCATTGGTAAGAAGAAATTGCTTCAATGAAACCTCACATTCCCTTAATGCAAAAAAGTCTTTCGGCGGTTCTCAGGTAGAGATCACCATTGGCCAAAGCGGGAGTGGAACGGCAGACGCTTTCCAGATCGGTAACCCCAAGTTGTTTAAACTGATCGGCATCTTCGATCGCAACCACCTGCCCATAAGCAGATACACAAATGATTTTCTTACCTGCCCGGACAGGGGAACCAAAAAAGGTATCCTTCACCCCTTCGATCCTCGCTTTCCAGACTTTCTCTCCGGTTTTGGGACGAAGGCAAGTAACAACCCCGCCATCCGCCCATAAATACAGTCTATTACCCGAAAGTAAAGGGGTTGGGATGTGAGGCATAGTCTCCTCCATTCTCCAGATTTCTCGCGCCATCCCATCTTCGGAAGCGGAGGCTGGAAGGATGGCCACGAGGTGTTTGTCAAGCGTAGTGAAACCGCAAACACCCAAGACCAGATTGCCGGCTACGATCGGGGAGGAGATCGCCCGTTCAGAATGGGGGCGACCAAATACGGAAAGTTCCCAAAGTTGCTTCCCTGTTCGAGGTTGAAGGCTGGTGAATCCCAACCACCAGTTGGTGAAAATCAGTTCTTGGGTTCCCCGTGAAGAGGTGAATACGCAAGGGGTGGAGTAAGTCAGCCTTTTACTTGCCCGGGGAACTTTCCAGCGAATTTCACCCGTAGCACAATCCAGGGCGTAGTGGGCTCCGCCCCCTTTTTCCTGATCGTTGGGGACGACCAGCAGGTCTTCGAAAACAATCGGCGACACCGCAAAGCCATGTCCTCCTTTTACACCGCCAAGGTCTCTTTCCCAGATTAATTTTCCTTTATGGGAATGGGCAGTTACGATGAGTTCTTCGGCATGACCCCAGACCGAGAATACTCGTTCCGAATCGAGGGCTGGGGTGCTGGATGCAAAACTGTTAAAGCGATGGGTTTTGTGAGTTTTGGATGGATAGGAACGGGTCCATTCAATTTTTCCGGTTCGGGCATTGACGCAGATTACCTTACGAGTTTTTCCTTTTGCAACGGAAGTGTTAAGGAAAACCCGTTCTCCCCAGACCGATGGGCTGCCATGACCATTCTCCTCAAGAGGAACACTCCACCGGTAATGTTTCTGCTCCCACTTGGATGGAATTTTAGATTCCGCCGATCCATCTCCATTATTTCCGCGGAAGCGAGGCCAATTTTCTGATGCCGGACAAAGAGCTTGGCTCAGAATTGCCGTAATTAGGACAAAAAATCCCTTCACTTTAAAGTTCGTTTATACTGATGTTCCTATACCAAACCACTTGCCCGTGGTTTTGAAATCCAATCCGTCCGGTACGGGGTAAATCTTTCAGTGCTGTCTTGAACTTATTGGTTGAACCATCCGGGTTTTTACCCGCCTCCTGCCAGTCGTTCAGGTTGATCGAGAAAGCTTCCTTTCCATTGAGAAAAAAAGAAACCTTGGGTCCAATGCAGGTTAGTTCCGCCTGGTTCCATTGTCCCAGGGGTTTCGAGAAATCTCCCTTGGGTGCGGCACCGTCATAAAAGGAAGCATTGAGCTTTTGGGGCGGGAGTACTTTCTTCGCTTTTTTCTGAAAGCCCTCATTATCCATCAATTGAATTTCCAGGCCGCCTTGGACTGGATTGTCCTTATCAGTCCGGTAAAAGATTCCTGAATTCGCTCCTTCGGATAATTTGTATTCCAGCGTGAGGGAGAAATCTCCAAATTCATCTTTGGTCCACAAGTATCCCATTCCACGAATGCGTTCCTTGCCCTTGCCGTCCTTTATGGTTTCCATCCTGCAGACTAGGGAGCCATCCTTTTCAATCTCCCATGAACCCGGTCTAAATTCGAATGAATTAAGATTGGAACCGGAAAAAAGCCAAACCGAGTTTTCTGCAATTGGTTTACAAGATTCAAAGGAGTGAGCTTGTGAACTTGAAAAAGGAGTTGGTGTTTTGCCGTAGGAAGGCAAGGAGAGGAGAGCAGCAAAAAAGAATGGATAAAATCGAATCATCGGGATGGGGAGGTTGGTTTTCGGGTCCTGGGGGGAGGGCGTTGGATAATCGAATGGGGTGGGTCTTTCTCAGGGACTTGAAGTTTTTCCCGATGCATTGCAAGCTGCCTTGTCATTTTATTTTGGACCACGGCATATTCAGCGGTTCCGTAAACGCTGGTCATTTCATTCGGGTCAGACTTGAGGTCAAAGAGCTCCCACTGGTCGACATCATCCTCATAAAATCGGATTAATTTATACCTTCCATCGGCAACCCCGTAGTGTCTTCTCACATAATGATAGCCGGGGAATTCGTAATAGTGATAATAAAAGCTTTTTCTCCAATTTTTGGGCGTCTTTCCCTTCAACAACGATAGCATCGATGCCCCATGTAGATCTTTTGGCTTCTCCACTTTTGCCAAGTCGCAAAAAGTACCAGCAAAATCAATCGGGGAAACAATGTCCCCATTTCTGCTTCCGGGTTTGATCACGCCGGGCCAGCGAACGAGCAAGGGAGTACGCAAGGATTCTTCATACATCCAGCGTTTATCAAACCATCCATGTTCACCCAGGTAGAAACCTTGGTCGGAACAGTAGATTACAATGGTGTTTTTTTCGAGTCCGGCTTCCTTGAGGTAGGAAAGCATGCGCCCGACACCATCATCGACGGATGCGATGCAGCGTAAGTAGTCTTTAACATAGCGCTGGTATTTCCAGCGTACCAAATCCTTTCCACTCAGGTTGGCTTTTTTCAGGGCTTCATTCTTCGGGTTATAAGCGGCGTCCCAGAGTTTTTTCTGTTCCGGGGTCAGGTTGCCCGGGGCGTCGAGTTTCAAATCTCCCCGGTTCATGGTTTCGGCAATGGTCATGTCCTGCTGGTAGGCAGCAAGAGTTCGCCCCTTGTACTCGTCGAAGAGAGTATCTGGCTCCGGCAAGGTAATATCGTCATATTTGCTTAGGTATTTTGGGCCCGGTTGCCAGTTTCGATGGGGAGCTTTGTGCTGATACATCAGCATGAAAGGTTTGTCCTTATTCCGTTTGGTTTTCATCCAGTCCAGGGCGAGGTCGGTGATCACATCAGTGGTGTATCCGACATGCTTGATTACTTCATCATGCTTGCCATCCCCATCCTTATCCAAACGCATAGGTGGGTTGTAATAGGGTCCCTGTCCGATCAGTACCTCGGAGTAATCATATCCCTGCGGAGACATGTGGGTACCTAGGTGCCATTTGCCCACAACGGCAGTGGTGTACCCCGCTTTGCGTAGAAGTTTTGGAAAAGTTTGCTGGGTTCCGTCGAACTTGTTTCCATTAACCAGAAACCCGTTTGCGTGGGAATATTTCCCGGTTTGAATCGCTGCACGCATCGGTCCGCAAATCGAGTTGGTGACATAACACTGCTCGAAAAGCATTCCGTCCCGGGCAAGCGAATCGATGTTCGGTGTGGGACAGTGCTTTTTCAACCAGGAATTATAGGCCCCGACGGCTTGATAAGCGTGGTCATCCGTAAAGATGAAAAGAATATTGGGCTTTTTCTGCGCACTCAGGGAAAAGGAAAGCAAAAGGAGAAAGAGGGGAAATAGTTTCATTACGATAAAACTACGGAAGCCTCCTGCTTGGTCAAGTGCTCAACTCCTTACTCGGCTGAATTCCTATTAGAAGCAAGCAGAGTGAGGGTCCATTATTTATTTCCAAGGTCGCGCAGAAATGGACGTTTCTCCCCTGCCTTTTCTGAGATTAGATTAACCACCTCATCCATTTCCTGATATTGGTTCCAGTCAAGAGTAAGAACGCGGGTGTAATCTTTCATCTCCTCGATAAAACTTTCATACCCTTGATGAAGTTTTTCCATATATTCGAGCTGGATTCCACCCTCCGCATCCCTTCCGCGCTCTTGAATCCGTTGCATCGAGACCGCGGGGGATACCCGTAAATAGATCAGGATATCAGGGTAGACTAAGAACCGTTTCATAATATTAAAATGACCAAGATAGGTTTCGTAGTCCCGTTGATCGATATAACCAGCTTCATGAAGCATACGGGCGAAAATGGTGTCCTCATAGATGGTGCGATCCTGAACCGCTCCTTTTTCCATGTTCCATACAATTTGCTGGTGCTGCTCAAACCTTCGAAAGAGTAGATGGACCTGCATCATTGCACCCCATTGCTTCATGTCTTGGTAAAAGTCTTGCAGGTATGGGTTGTCATCCACGGGTTCTTTGTATGCCTTGAAAGTAAGCTTTTCAGCTAATTTTTCTGACATGGTAGATTTTCCCGCTCCAATAATTCCAGCAATTCCAATAAACATGATTGTGAATACACTATTGTCCGGTGAAAGTCGGTCAAGCTCGGGGAAACTTGTTCAGGTTCCGCAAAAGGTTTGCAGTACTTTTTCCGAGGACTTTGGAGGTGCTTGGTAGGGCGTGATGTGATCTCCGCTCTGATAGGGCATCTCGACCGCATGCAGGAGATTATGAAGGGGTTCAAAATCTCCTTTTTCTCCAGCTTGTAAGGCTTCCTCGACTTTGTGGTTTCGGGGAATAACCGAGGGATTCACCGATCGCATCACGGCGAAGGATGCATCCAATCCTCGCTCTTCTGTTTTCAGACGAAGCTGCCATCGCGTATACCAATTTTGAAAGTTTTCGCTCTTGTAGGCTTCTTCCATGGGGAACTCCGGTTTGCAGAAGTCGCGAAAAGTGTTGGTGAAATCCGCTGAACTTTGATGCATCCAGTCGAGCAGTTCGGTGATCAACTTTTCATCCTCCTTCTTTGCCTCAAGAAGCCCAAGCTTGGAGCCCATCATCGCAAGCCATTTACTTTTATAAACTTCCTCAAATGAGTTTAATGCATTTTCTGCCATTCCAATGGCTTCTTCTCTTTCTTGATGAATCAGGGGAATAAGACTCTCGGCCAGACGGGCTAGGTTCCATTGGGCGATATAAGGTTGGTTGGAGTATGAATAGCGTCCATTACGATCGATCGAACTAAAGACCGTGGCAGGATCAAAGCTGTCCATAAAGGCACAGGGTCCATAATCAATGGTTTCGCCGGAAAGGGCCATGTTATCGGTATTCATCACTCCATGAATAAAACCGACACGCATCCATTGGGTAATCAATTCTGCCTGTTGTGCGATCATGGCTTCGAGCAAGGCCAGCGGTTGGTTTTTCATTTCCTTAATCTCAGGGAAATGTCGATCAATGAGGTAGTCGAGGAGTGCTTGGGTTATGGACTTATCTTCATGAAGGGAGGCGAACTCGAAAGTTCCAACCCGAATGTGCGAACCGGCAATACGAGTCAGGATGGCACCGGGTAACTCGTTCTCACGGTATACGGTTTCACCGGTCGCGACCACGGCCAAACTACGGGTGGTGGGAATGCCAAGGTAATGCATGGCTTCACTGATAATATATTCACGAAGCATCGGGCCCAGGGCAGCCCGCCCATCTCCACCCCGAGAGTAGGGAGTTCTTCCCGAGCCTTTGAATTGCAAATCAAGCCTTTGGCCCGATGGAGTCAGATACTCACCCAGCATTAGGGCCCGTCCATCCCCTAGCATGGTGAAGTTTCCGAATTGATGACCCGCATAGGCCTGAGCAAAGGGTTCGATTCCTTTGGGAACCAGGTTCCCGGAAAGAAGTTTGGCCATCTCTTCTTGACTCCTTTGCGAGAAATTGAGGCCTACTTGATCCGCAAGTTTCTCATTGAAGATAATGATCTCTGGTTGATGAACCGGAGTTGGGGATTGTTTGGTGAAAAATATATCAGGAAGTTCCGTGTAGCTATTTTCGAGGTCTAAGTGAAATGAATTCATTCCTTTTTAAATGCGTCGTAACCGTTCGTGATCAGTTTAGCTTTAGATACTCTACAATGTCACGAACCTGTTGGGCATCGAGTCCAAGTTGCGAGGCGGGAGCCATCAGGGAGGAATTCATTTTTTTGCGGGATTTGATATCG
>Ga0213863_10002371_pt1 | contig 13382 bp, 13 predicted proteins | sample PICome_8_FD_160128 | JGI IMG/M metagenome (GOLD analysis project Ga0213863, IMG submission 160128) | Coastal seawater microbial communities near Pivers Island, North Carolina, United States - PICO497 | ecosystem: Environmental > Aquatic > Marine > Coastal | place: USA: North Carolina... | reverse complement strand
CTTTGCGTTTACTGGCGCTTAAGATTTTCTGAGGTTTAATAGCCGCGCCGCGTTTAACCGCAATCCCGTTACCCGCGCCACCCACCAATACGCGATAGCTAACAAGAGTCAGGTCACCATGCCAAGAACGTCTAATTCAGTCCAGCCGCCACTGCTCGAAGCACGCGCGATTGAGAAACAGTTCAACGGGCGTAAAGTGCTCGACTCGGTCAGTTTCTTCGTAGAACCCGGACAGATCGTGACGCTGATTGGCCCCAACGGCGCAGGCAAGACGACCCTCGTGCGAATCGCCTTGGGACTCATTGAGGCCGATGCCGGCAGCATCACTCGGCGGCCGGACCTGCGCCTGGGCTATATGCCCCAATCCCTGCATATTGATCCGACTCTTCCGCTTACGGTTGAGCGCTTCCTAGCCCTTGCGCTGCGTCACACGCGCGCGAGCGAAGCGGATCCAATTGGCGCGGTACTCGGACAGCTAAAAATCACGCAGCTCAGGCACTCGCAGGTCGCGGCGCTATCGGGAGGTGAGCGTCAGCGAGTCCTTCTCGCCAGGGCGCTGCTGCGCAAGCCTCATTTATTAGTGCTAGACGAACCTGCCCAAGGCGTTGATATTGCGGGTCAGGCGGAGCTCTATGCCCTTATTGATTCCATTGCCGAAAGCGAAGGCTGCGGCGTGCTCATGATAAGCCACGACCTGCATTTGGTGATGTCCTCGACCGACGAGGTCATCTGTTTGAATCACCACGTCTGCTGCCACGGCAAGCCCGAGACGGTCAGCACGGACCCCGCCTACCTCTCTTTGTTTGGCGCCGGAGCAAGCAATAGCCTCGCGGTTTACACGCACCATCATACCCACGAGCACGACATTCACGGCGATGTGATAGGCGAATGCTCCCATGCTTCCGCCACCGCTAGCACAGAGACAGACGGCACTAATAAAGGAGAGGAAAAATGAACACTTTCTTATCTCTTTTATCGACGGATTTCGTGCTATTCGCCTTAGTCGCGGGACTATCACTGGCCGCAGTTGCCGGCCCCCTAGGCGCTTTCGTTGTGTGGCGCCGTATGGCCTATTTTGGCGATACGCTCGCGCATTCTGCACTGTTGGGCATTGCCATTGGCCTAATTAGCGGCATGAATCCGCAGCTAAGCATATTGATAAGCTGCCTGCTTTTCGCTTTTTTATTGACCGTTCTAGAAAAAAATGGGGCGGTTTCTACGGATACTCTTCTGGGGATACTGGCGCACAGCAGTCTCGCTTTGGGTATCGTTGTCCTCGCACTTTCAGGCTCAGTGCGCGTTGACCTCGAGGCCTATTTATTCGGTGCTTTGCTTACGATTACGCAGCAAGATTTGCTTTGGGTGGTGGGTGTCTGCGCGGGAGTCGGTATCGTTTTGCTTAAGTACTGGCAAGAGTTCGTTGCCATAACGGTGCACGAGGATATCGCCGAAATTGAAGGCAGCAAGGTTGCCCGCTATAAACTACTTCTCGTTCTATTAATAGCCTTAACGATTGCCGTGTCGATGAAGATCGTTGGTGTTCTGCTTATAACTTCGCTGCTGATCATTCCTGCTGCAAGCGCGCGGCTCATCGCCCAAACACCTGAGCAGATGGCGCTACGTGCAAGCGCGATAGGTGCGGGTGCGGTCTTGGCGGGGCTTCTAATCGCCTTCGCGCTCGACGTGCCTGTTGGGCCCAGCATAGTGGTCAGTGCGACCAGCCTGTTCTTAGTTTTAACTGTGTTAAGGCGGCGCTAGTTAGCGGGGTCTGTAAGCAGCTTACGCACCACCGCCAAAATGTCTGCGTCGCGGTGGGGTGGGCGAATCACGCCGTGAAACTGCCCTGCAGGATTGATAAGAGCGATGTGCCCGCTGTGGGTAATGAGATAATCATCGCCAAGCTCTGCTTGCTCCGAGTGCTCCGAGTGGTCGCCCCCGGGCATCGCCATTGCACCGCCTGACTGCGCAGTCGCTGCCTGCGTCATCGGCTGGTGTGGCGCACGCTCGTGGTCTTCGTGATTAATCAGCTCGGCTGGGTCGGAATAAGTGACAAACAGCTGCTTAGTGAGCACGCTGAGCGCGACCCGCGAACCCGTAAGCCCCACGAAATCGTCGTTATACTTGCCTACATAGGCCGCCATCGCTGCTGGATCATCCCGTTCGGGGTCAACCGTGCCCAATATCACCCGTACCTGAGCCTGTTCTGCGGCGCTCAGCTGCGCGTAGCACTGTGCAAGCTCGGTCATGGTGAGTGGGCAGATATCTGGACAGTGTGTGAAGCCGAAGAAAACCAGGCTCCACTTGCCCCTGAGATGCTGGTTGCTAAAAGGCTCGGCGTTTTGATCTTGCAGAGTGAAGCCGACCAGGTCACGAGGCTCAGGGAACTCGGTAGTACCGAGTTCACGCATCTCGGCGTTCGCCGCCTGCTGAGCATCTGCCGCTTCTCGGAAGGTGTCGCGCTGCGACCATGACTGATAGCCGCGGTAGACTGCGAAGCCAAGCAGCACGTCAACTATGACGAAAGCAATTAGTAAACGCTTACTCATGCCCTTGGCTCCCTGCAAATCTTGGTGCTTAGAGGTATGGCTGCGGTGTTCAAACCAGATAGTGATCGATCATCAGAGCGACGAAGAGTATCGCGAGATAAACGATGGAGTAGCGGAAGGTGTCCATCGGGGTTGAAGCGCCGGGGCGGAACATGAGCTTGCAGGCGTAGTAGAGGAATCCCGCACCGCTTAGTAGCGCCACCGCCAAATAGCTGAGCCCGCTGAGGCCGGAGAAATAGGGCAGCGTGGAGGTCGCTATAAGAATTAGCGTGTACACCAGAATGTGGATCTTAGTCACTCGCTCGCCGTGGGTCACCGGCAGCATAGGCACGCCTGAGTTGGCGTAGTCGTCTTTGCGATGAATCGCCAGCGCCCAGAAATGCGGTGGCGTCCACGCGAAAATGATGAGAACCAGTATTACCGCATTAGGGTCCACGGTGTTGCTCACCGCCGACCAGCCCAAAAGCGGTGGCATGGCGCCGGCGAGTCCACCAATCACGATATTCTGTGGCGTTGCATGCTTGAGATAGCCGGTGTAGATGAATGCATAGCCGATAAACGAGGCGAGGGTTAGCCAGGCACTCAGTGCGTTCACCCAAATGAGCATAATGGCCATGCCTGCTACACCGATAGTGAGTGCAAACATCGCTGCCTGCATCGGATCCACACGCCCCTGTGCAACCGGGCGGTTGTGGGTGCGAGCCATCTTGATGTCGATCTTGCGATCGATGAGGTGATTGACCACCGCGCCGGATGCCGCGACCAGCGCGATTCCGAGATTGCCGAGTATCAACACATCCAATGGCACCATGCCGGGCACGGCCAAAAACATGCCGACAAGCGAGGTTAGAATCATCAAATAAACCACGCGGGGTTTACAGAGCTCGTAGTAGTCGCGCCAGCTGGCAGATGCAGTAGAAGTTGTCTCGTTCACGGCTAGTTATCTCAGTGGATGTTGCAATGAGTAATCGCTCGTTTAAGCGAATACCAGATGGAATACAAAAGCGGCTATTCCGGCAGATTTTGGTGATCAGAATTGTTTTAAATTCGGTTTCCGCACTCGGTCATAAATTCGACAAGGAATCTTTCTGCCGATCGTTGTAACCGAGCTAGATCGTGGGCTCAACTACCACTAGACTTTGCGAGAGTTGCGACCACAACATGTAGTGATAAAACGCGGTTCGCGAGCACCAAAAAAAGCGCCGGCATTGGATCATAAACGTGTGCGAATCTCAAGCTAAACGGTGAGTGTGCAGCTTCGGATTGCCTCGAAGAATTAAAGTCTTAGACGCAGGCGGCGCTTCGCTTTTTGCGAATCATTATCAGTTAATGCTGCTCTGACAGAACACTGTCAAAAACGATTGATATCGCGCAAGTTTCCGCACTGAACAAGGGCCATTTGCTTGCGAGGATACCCGTTTTTCTATAGCATTCCGGTGCGCTAGAAGGCTGACAAATTCAAGCAATGCTTGAACTTCGTTTCCTTCGACAGTGATATCAAGTTTGAGCAAGAATTTTTACTTGGCCAGGCATTCGCTAAGCGGTTTTTTTCGTTCAGCAGCCGGCCCATTTGTTCACTCGAAATCGCAGTTGCTTTTGATGACAACTCGCGATTTTTCACGCGCTGATTTAGTTAATCTTTCGACACGGAACTTCAGTGAGCTCGGGCAAGGAACTGCCCCACCTCGCTGCTGTGCTGCGTGTCGAAAATGTTTTAAACGTCAAAAGGAAAACTGGGTATGATCTTAGCGGTCGTTATTTTCGCACTGGTTGTCGGATCGATAATCTTTCACTTCGCGAGTCCGTGGTGGTTCACAGACATCGTCTCGCAGTGGGATAGCGTCGACGGAGTAATCAACATTACGTTCTGGGTAACCGGCGCGGTGTTTATTCTTACCAACTTGTTCCTCGCTTATTGCGTTTACAAGTTCCGTCACAAGCCAGGCAACAAAGCAGTTTACGAGCCGGAAAATCACAAGCTCGAAAGCTGGCTCTCAGCTATCACCACCGTGGGCGTAATCGCGATGCTCGCACCGGGTCTTTTCGTATGGGCCGACTTCGTGACTCCACCCGAAGAAGCGGCAGAGTTCGAAGTGATGGGTCAGCAGTGGCAGTGGAACTTCCGCTACCCTGGCGCCGACGGCAAACTCGGCACAGCCGATACCGAATTCATTAGCGAGGCGAACCCTTTCGGTATCAACCCAGAAGATCCCAATGGCCAAGACGACATCGTTGTTAACGAGCCAGAGATGCATCTGCCCCTAGGCAAGCCTGTCAAAGCGCTGCTGCGTTCTAACGACGTGCTTCACAACTACACGGTTCCCCAGTTCCGCGTGAAGATGGACATGGTCCCAGGTCTCGTTTCTTACCTCTGGTTCCAGCCGGAGAAGACAGGCCGCTACGACATCCTGTGTGAAGAACTCTGCGGCGTTGGCCACTTCATTATGCGCGGCGCGGTTGTGATCGATACGGAAGAAGACTTCGAGGCATGGATTGCCAGCAAGCCGACTTTCGCCGAAACCCAAGCGATGGCCGAGCCGAACATTGCGATGGGCCAAGCTCAGTACGCAGTGTGTGCGTCGTGCCACGGTGCAGAGGGCGAAGGCAATCAAGCGCTAAACGCGCCTAAGCTCGCTGGTCTTCAAGACTGGTATGTTGAGCGTCAGCTCAACCACTTTAAGACAGGCGTTCGCGGCCAAACCGAAGGCGATGCCTACGGCGCGTCAATGGTTGGCATGGCGAATATGCTGGTAGACGACGCGGCGGTTCGCAACATGGCGGCCTACATCGCGACGTTCCCCGATGTTCCTGCGCAGCCTACTATTCAAGGCGACGTTGCTAACGGCGCAGACATTTACGAGCGCAACTGTGCAGCGTGCCACTTAGATAATGGCGACGGCACATGGTACACGGACGCACCGAAATTGGCTGGGATGAACGATTGGTATTTCGTTACTCAGATCAAAAACTTCCGCAACGGTTATCGCGGACTCCACGCTGCAGACCCTTACGGCGAGCAGATGGTGTCAATGGCCACAGCAATGGCAGCCAAAGACATCGACGATACGAAAGAGATGGAAGATGTGGCTGCCTACCTGAACACTATCAGGTAGCCGCGAATCGTTTGCAGATGGGTGCCGCAATTCACACGAAGCGCGGCACTAGCAAGAATCAGAAGTTAAACAAGTTAGGAGGTTAACATGGCCTACGTACCACTGGCTGACCAAGACCACGAACAGGAGATGCATCATCCCCATAGCTGGGTGACGAAGTATGTCTGGAGCCAAGACCACAAAGTAATCGCCATTCAATACGGCGGCACAGCGGTCCTCGTTGGATTGGTTGCACTCGCTCTTTCACTGCTCATGCGCATGCAGCTGGGCTTCCCTGGCACTTTCGATCTTATCGATCCGAACGCCTACTACCAGTCAGTGACCATGCACGGCATGATCATGGTGGTTTACATGCTGACGGCGCTGCTACTTGGCGGCTTCGGCAATTACATGATCCCGCTGATGATCGGCGCGCGCGACATGGTGTTCCCGTTCCTCAATATGTTGAGCTTCTGGTTCTACCTCGTGTCGGTACTGATCCTCATGGCGAGCTTCTTCGTCACCGGTGGCCCAACAGGTGCCGGTTGGACAATCTACCCACCGCAGGCTTCGATGGCGGGTACGCCGGGCCATGATATGGGTATTGTCCTGATGCTCGCGTCACTTGCCGTGTTCATTGTGGCGTTCACCATGGGTGGTCTGAACTACGTCACTACAATCCTGCAGTACCGCACGCGCGGCATGACACTCATGCGTCTGCCTCTCACTGTGTGGGGCATCTTCGTCGCTACAGTTCTTGGACTCTTCGCGTTCCCAGCACTTCTTGTGTCTGCGATCATGATGATGTTCGACACGCTGCTCGGCACGAGCTTCTGTATGCCTGCGATCATTGAATCGGGTACGCCAATGGATTACGAGGGTGGTAGCCCCATCCTGTTCCAGCACCTGTTCTGGTTCTTCGGTCACCCCGAGGTGTACATCGTTGCACTGCCAGCCTTCGGCCTAGTCTCGGACGTTCTCAGCACGCACGCGCGCAAGAACATCTTCGGCTACCGCATGATGGTTTGGGCGATTATCGCGATTGGCGGCCTCAGCTTCATCGTGTGGGCTCACCACATGTATGTGAGCGGCATGAACCCTTACTTCGGCTTCTTCTTTGCCACGACGACTCTGATCATCGCGGTACCGACGGCGCTGAAGGTCTACAACTGGGTACTCACGCTATGGGAAGGCGACATTCGCCTGAACGCGCCCATGTACTTCGCGATCGGCTTTATCTTCACGTTCATCCACGGCGGCCTCACAGGTCTGTTCCTGGGCAACGTGGTAATCGATTTGCCGCTGTCTGATACCTACTTCGTTGTAGCCCACTTCCACATGGTAATGGGTGTATCACCGGTTCTCGTGATCTTCGCGTCAATCTACCACTGGTTCCCGAAGGTCTCTGGCCGTATGTACCACGAAGGTCTGGCTAAGACTCACTTCTGGATTACCTTCCTAGGTACCTACGCGATCTACCTGCCAATGCACTACCTGGGCTTCCTCGGTGTTCCCCGACGCTACTACGCGATCGGCGAGACTGACTTCATCCCCGCTAGCGCACAGACGCTGAACGAGAGCATCACAATTGCTGCACTGATCGTTGGCGCAGCGCAGTTGATCTTCATCTTCAACATGCTGTGGAGCCTGCGCAACGGCGAGAAGGCTGATCCTAACCCTTGGAACTCAGCGTCGCTGGAATGGCAAACGCCTGATACTCCACCTGTACACGGCAACTGGGGCGACAAACTCCCTACCGTTTACCGCTGGGCATACGACTACAGCGTTCCTGGTGCGAAGCAAGACTTCATTCCACAGGACATGGCTGAAGAAGACGTAGAAATGGATGACTCTGCGACTAGTTCACAAGCTGCGAGCACTTAATCTATGAGCTTATTCAAACAGATTACCGAGAAGCCTTGGGAACGTAAGGGCATCATCGGCGGCCTCAAGCCAGAAGGTACATTTAAAGCGCCCTCCGAGAGAGTGGCGCTCACCTTCTTCTTGATTGCTGCGTCGATTGTGTTCTCTCTGTTTGGTGTCAGCTACTACATCCGCATGGAACTGCCGGATTGGTTGCCCATCGCGGAGCCTACAGCGCTCTGGTTCAACACGGGCCTGCTTATTGCTAGCAGCGTGTTGTTCCAGTGGTCGCGCAACATAGTAGGCAACGGCGGCTCCAAGAATGTCATGTTGGCATTCTTCGGTGGCGGCGTGTTTGCCTCACTGTTCATCTATGCACAACTACAAACCTGGGACGAGCTTCAGGCCTCTGGGGTTTATCTGTCTAGCAACCCAGCTGCGGATTTCTACTTCCTGCTCACCGGACTCCACGCGCTCCACGTCGCGGGCGGTCTATACGTGTGGCTGAAGTGTGTTTTCCGCATGGTCACCGGCGCAGAGCCACAGGCACAGCGACTCAGCATCGAGCTGTGCACCGTGTACTGGCACTTCCTGCTGATCGTCTGGCTGGTTATGTTTGCGGTGCTCGCAAACACTTAAAGAACGGTATTGGGAGCTTGGCGGCATGACCGCAAGCTCCCTCTATATAGAAGGAGTGTTCTTTCTACTTAAGGCGCCAAGCTACAGAAGCGCCAGGGACACGAGCGCTAGAAACACTAAATTAGAGTAAATGGGAAATTAAGGATGAGTGAAACGGCAGCAATTCAAGGAAGCCCCGAAGGGGTGGACGGCCTAGTCGAAGACTGGGCTAGCGATAAGCAAACCTATAATGTGCCTTGGGGCAAGGCGATGATGTGGATATTCCTAGTTTCGGATACCTTCATCTTCACCTGTTTTCTTACCGGCTACCTCAACGTGCGTCTCACAACGACAGAGCCTTGGCCTCTGCAGACTGAGATTTTTGCACTCACGCTTTTCGGCCAGTCTATTCCGCTGGTACTAATTGCGATCATGACGTTTATCTTGATCACCAGCTCGGGCTCTATGGCTCTGGCGGTGAACTTTGGCTATCGCCGCGACAAGCAGAAGACCTTCTGGCTCATGCTGATTACTGCGGTGCTAGGTCTTTCATTCGTTGGCATGCAGGCCTTCGAGTGGACAAAGCTTATTGTAGACGAGGGCATTCGGCCCTGGGGTAACCCCTACGGCGCCGCGCAGTTCGGCTCTGTGTTCTTTATGGTTACCGGCTTCCACGGCCTCCACGTAACTGGCGGGGTTATCTACCTGCTGTGGGTTGCGAACAAGGTGCGTAAGGGCCACTACGATGACAAGGGTTATGAGATTGTCGAAATCGCCGGCCTGTACTGGCACTTCGTCGACCTCGTGTGGGTATTCATCTTCGCATTTTTCTACTTGCTATAAAGAGAGGGGACTACTATGTCATCTGAAGCAGGCCAACAGCATCCCCTCGGGATTTACTACAAAATCTGGATCCTCCTTTTCGTATTGAGCGGATTCTCCTACGCAGTCGACTACTACCATGTCGAAGGTGCATTGCGCTGGTTCCTCGTGATCACGTTCATGTTCCTGAAGGCAGGATTCATCACTGCGATCTTCATGCACGTGGTGTGGGAGCGCCTCGCGCTGGTACTAACCATTTTAGTACCTCCACTAGCGCTGCTATTCCTCATTGCTTTCATGACGATTGAAGGCAGCTACACCGAAGAGACACGCTACGTTTACCGTGGCGACGACCGTACACTAACGCCATTGTCGCCAGCCGACATACACGGTGGCGGTCACGGAGAAGAAGCGGCGCACTAAGCCATCTTCTCACCGCTGTGCTTTTCAAAGCGCGCAAAAGAAAGGGTCTGACGAGAAATCGCAGACCCTTTTTTCTTGCCCGCTTTTTGTTCGGCGTGTGGAACGAATTAGCTGGAGGGTTTTCTTGCTCGGCTCGGGTCGATCCCGAGCACTGGGCTGCGGGCTCCCTTGAAACCACTAGGAGTGTCGGGAGAAAGGAGGCTAATGGGGTCTTTAGCTATGCCGGAGCTGACGCGGCTAGCCGCCTCGACTCACTACTTAGACCGCAGCTGATCGATCAGCGCGGCAGTTGAAGGCCTTACGCCGTGCCATTGGAAAAATGACTCGGCGGCTTGGCCTACTAGCATCCCTAAACCATCTATAGCCAGACGCGCACCGTGCTCGCGGGCCCAGCTTTGGAAAGCCGTGGTTTCGCTACCGTACATCATGTCGTAGCAGCAGCAATTCGGCGCAATAAGAGCCGGGGAGAGTGGCGGAAGCTCACCACCTAGGCTCGCCGAGGTTCCATTAATAATGATGTCGAAACTCGAATCCGCGGCGACTTCGTAGCCGCAGGCAGCAACGCCAAGCGCGCCTTTAAAGTCTTCAGTTAGAGCCTGCGCTTTGGCTACTGTGCGATTGGCCACCGTTACGTTCGACGGGCGCTCGGTTTCGGGAAGATCAGCAACCGCGGCGAGGACGCCGCGGGTCGCGCCACCGGCGCCCAGCATGAGTAAACGCTTTCCTTTAAGTGTGACGCCATGGTTTTGCTCGAGATCGCCTAGCAGACCCGCGCCGTCGGTATTGTCAGCGCGCAGGCGGCCTTCGCTATCTAGGCTCAGAGTATTGGCGGCGCGCGCCAGCTGCGCACGGGAGCTACTGACTTCCGCCAAGGCAAACACGGCCTCTTTATGCGGCAGGGTCACGTTAAGGCCCGCACCACCTGACTCAAAGAACGCCTGGATGAATGTGGCGAGGTCTGCCGGTAGCACCTCGATCGCCTCATAAGTGAGCGTTCGCTTCGTCTGCTGGGCAAATTTTTCGTGGATCTGCGGTGATTTGCTGTGGGCTATTGGCGAACCGATAACCGCGAAGCGGGTCGGTTTCTGCGCAGATTGCATCGCTGACATGGTACGGATCCGTTTGTATTCTGAGCCTGCTGGCGCCGATGAGAGCGCCAGCTGCGAGGCTCCTCTTTTTACCAGAGCCCCGGCTAGTTAGCGACTCACTGTTTGGGTTTCGATCTTTGGTTTCGCGCTTTGATTTCACGCTTTGGCTTTGTAACGCCGACTCGTGCAGAGCGCCGGAGACTGCCCGCGGCTAAGCTGACGTTAGTTGGGCGTAACCTGCGCCAGAGCTAGCCAGTCTCTGTGCGGCAAGAAGTCGGTGTAGAGCTTGGCCTCTTCGCTACCCGGCTCGGGTTTCCAATCGTAGACCCAGCGGACCATCGGCGGCAGCGACATGAGTATCGATTCGATACGACCCACGCCAGACTGTAGGCCGAACAGCGTTCCGCGGTCGAATACGAGATTAAACTCAACATACCGGCCACGGCGATATTCTTGGAATTCGCGCTGCTGTTCGGTGAAGGAGAGCGCGCGCCGCTTCTCTACGATCGGCACGTAGGCCGCTAAATAGCTGTTGGCCATAGACTGAACAAATTCAAAACTGCGCTCGAAGCCTAGCTCGTTGAAGTCGTCGAAGAACAGACCGCCTACTCCACGGGCTTCGCCGCGATGCTTGAGCCAAAAATACTCGTCGCAGTTCTTCTTAAAGCGCGGGTAGTAGTCTTCGCCGAAAGGCTCGCAGGCATCGTGTGCGGTCTGGTGCCAGTGCACGCAGTCTTCTTCAAAGCCGTAGTAGGGCGTCAGATCGTAACCACCGCCAAACCACCAGACGCTTTCCTCACCCTCTTTCTCAGCAACAAATAAGCGGAAATTAGCGTGGGAAGTGGGCACCATCGGATTATGCGGATGTATGACGAGCGAGACACCCATAGCCTGAAAAGACCTGCCCGCAAGCTCGGGGCGCTCGGCCGTGGCCGAGGCAGGCATGGCCTTTCCGAACACGTGAGAGAAATTAACCCCGCCTTTTTCGAAGACCTCGCCTCCGCTTATGACACGGCTTATGCCTGCGCCTCCGGTCTCGCGGTCCCATTTGTCGGTTACCTGTTGAGCGCTAGGGTCGATCTCCGCTAGACGCGAACAAATGGATTCCTGCAGCTGTAGAAGGAAAGCTTTCACCGCTTGGGTGTCGACGCCGCTTGCGGATGAAGTTTCGGGCTTAGTCACAATGTGTTCCTCGTATCTGCGCCCGCTGTTCGTTTACCCTATGGGCCTTTTCGCTTTAAAAGCCGTTAATTTGGAGACCGCGGGGGGCTCCCAAAGCGTCTTGTAAACCGTCTTTCAAAGGGTCTAGCGGCCTTAGCGCAGGCGGGCACCGCTGAGCAGGTCGCGTATTTGCGAAGGCTCGGCGCTGCTACCTAGCTCTCCACTTATCACTGCGTCGATTCTATCGCCAAACTCCTGCTCGAGTCTTGATTGAGATCGGATTTCTGGCTCACCGGCGTCATTCGCCGAGGTAGAGACAAGCGCGCCGCCGTATTGCTCACATAGAGCCCGAACCAAAGGATGCGCGCTGACACGCACCGCTACGCTAGGATGCTCGCCTTTAATCCAGCGCGGAATGCACTGCTGCGGGTCTGGAAGCAGCCAAGTGACCGGCCCAGGCCAGGTGGCTGAGACCGTCTTTAGCTGCTCAGCTGTAAGCGACTCCGCGAGCTCAGGCAGTTGATCCAAACTTGCTGCAATGAGGATCAGCCCTTTCTCTACGGGCCTGTTTTTAATCTCCAACAGCTTCATCACTGCTTTTTCATGGAAGGGGTCGCAGCCCAAACCCCAGACGGCTTCGGTGGGATAGGCAATCACCCCGCCCGCGGAAAGCGCAGTGACTCCACGCTGCAGAGAGGCCTGGTCGAGGGAGGTTTCCGATGCCGCTCCATCTTCTCGTGTCGTTTGGGCTTTAGATGCTGTATTAGATTCTGAAGATGTTTTAAGTGACGAAGACATAGCTTACCTACAAGAAACCGATGGCGCGTTTTCACAAACCCACTCTTAAGGGAGAGATCGCGACTTCTGATTGCAAAGAGTGTTGTGAGCGTCGTCATTCTACCGTTTTTTACCGCGCTGAGAACGAAGCTTGCGCACGGTAGGTCATGGATTTTAGCTATCAGGCAATTGTGTAGCGCCCACCGCGGCAGGCGACGAGTCCGCGGACCTCGAGATCGAGCAGGGCGTGGTTCAGAGTGTGGAAATCGGCAACATTAGCATCCAGCAAGCTATCAAAGAGGCAGTCTTCGGTACGCAAACGCTGCAGGAGATGACGCTGCAACGGCGCGAGGTCGTGGGGAAGCCCAGTGGCAACGTCGTGAGATTTTCCCCCCTCTTTTTGCGAATGCTGCCAAGGTGTCTTAGTTGGAGAAAGGTCACCGGCCGCATCAGACTGGGCGGGCTTGGGCACTACACCAAAATCTTTGATAATGTCCGCAGGCTCATCTACCAGCATTGCACCCTGCTTGATCAGCAAGTGGCAGCCGCGCCCCTGTGGATTGCTTAGGAGTCCCGGCATCGCGTAAACGTCGCGATTCTGCTCCAGCGCGCAGCGCGCGGTAATCAGCGAGCCGCTCTATATTGCGGCCTCCACTACCAGCACGCCTTCACTGAGTCCGCTGATGAGTCTGTTGCGCCGCGGAAAATTGTAGGGGTAAGCCAGCGTACCTAGAGGAAATTCCGAAACGAGTGCTCCGTTAGCCGCAATTTTTTCGCTTAGCCCGGCGTGGCGGGCGGGGTAAAAGCGATCAATACCGGTGCCAATAACAGCAACCGTAGGTGCAGCCAGTTCGGTATTACAGTTAGCTCTAGCGTCTAGCGCACCAACATGGGCCTTGGCGTCTATACCGAGCGCTAAGCCGCTGCAAATGCCAATGCCCGCGGCACTTAGCTCGCGTGCCATCCAATAGGCGTTGCGCTTGCCGTATTCG
>Ga0213863_10002366_pt1 | contig 13400 bp, 17 predicted proteins | sample PICome_8_FD_160128 | JGI IMG/M metagenome (GOLD analysis project Ga0213863, IMG submission 160128) | Coastal seawater microbial communities near Pivers Island, North Carolina, United States - PICO497 | ecosystem: Environmental > Aquatic > Marine > Coastal | place: USA: North Carolina... | reverse complement strand
CATATCCAGATTTATTAAAGATAAATTCTGTTACATATTCTAAATCACTTTTCTCTACAATTCCCTCATATGCGTACACTGGAGTTTTATATTTTAGATCTGAGGTGAGTTTCCTTACAGTGCTATTAGCACCATCAGCCCCTATTAAAAAATCTGTCTCATAAGTCTTTCCATCGACTTCCATAATTACTTTTTTTTGAGTAGTCGTTATCTGTTTAATTTTACTTATTTTTTCAAATACCGCTCCTTTCTTAGTTGTTTGTTCAAAAAAATATGAATCAAATTTATCTCGAATTACCATCACACAAGAACCATTGTCATGAGATAAGCTTATCTCTTTACTGCCACCAAAACTAAATTTCATCTTTCTAGCTGTATGCTCTATTAAATGATCTATGTTGATAGGTAAATGTCTTAGTGTCTTCATCGTAATTCCTCCAGCGCATGGCTTATGTCTAGGAAATGTTGATTTATCCATGATTAGAACTTTTTTACCAGCATCTAGTAATTGATGGGCGCAAGAACACCCTGACGGTCCTGCGCCAATAATAATTACGTCGAAAGAATTATTTACTTGATCCATAATAGTGCATATTTGTTATATATAAGTGCAACAGTTTTATAAAACATACAAAAAAAAATTAATTTATCCATGATTTCATTTTTTTATTAATAATTCAAAGGCTTTATATTTTTTTAGTAAATGCTCCAATTTGGCACACTTTGTGCATGTATTTGGACAACAGGAGATTTTAAAATGAATATAATTACAAATAAAATACTTACAGTATTTACGCTAATTGCTATTAGCTTATTACCTAATATTGGTTATGCAGAAAATTCTGAACTTTCTGGTGCTAATACAGCCTGGATTTTGACTTCCACAGCGTTAGTTCTCTTTAGGACGATACCAGCGCTGGCGTTTTTTTATGGAGGACTGGTTAGAAATAAAAATGTATTATCCGTTTTAATGCAGTGTTTTGCATTAACATGTCTAGTGTCAGTAATGTGGGTTGTTGTTTTGTATGGGTTAGCATTTGGCGACGGGGGCTCTCTGAACTCAATCATTGGAAGTTTTGATCAAATATTCATGTCAGGTATAACAAATGAGAGTTTAAGCGGGGATATCCCAGAATCAGTCTTCGTAATGTTTCAATTAACTTTTGCAATCATAACCCCAGCATTAATCGTTGGCGGTTTTGCAGAGAGGATGAAGTTTTCTTCTATGCTTCTATTTAGTACTCTTTGGATGATATTTGTTTATGCTCCAATATGCCATATGGTCTGGGGCGGTGGATGGTTAGGAGATCTTGGAGTTATGGACTTTGCAGGTGGAACTGTTGTTCATGTTAATGCTGGTATTGCGGCACTAGTAGCTGCAGTAATGCTCAGAGAAAGAAAAGGTTTTCCATCTACTCCTATGCCGCCACACAATCTGACCATGACTGTTGCCGGTGCATCTATGTTATGGGTTGGATGGTTTGGGTTCAACGCAGGTTCAGCTCTAGCAGCTGATCAATCTGCTGGTATGGCTATGCTTGTAACTCATATTGGTGCAGCAGCAGGTTCTTTATCATGGATGGGTAGAGAATGGATGAAGCAAGGTAAACCGAGTGTTTTAGGTATAGTTACAGGTATGGTGGCAGGTCTTGGGACAATTACACCAGCATCTGGTTTTGTTGGGCCAATGGGAGCATTATTTATTGGTGTATCAGCAGGATTAATTTGCTATGAGGCCACACAGTATATTAAAAAAGTTCTCAAAATAGATGACTCTCTTGATGTATTTCCAGTTCATGGAGTAGGCGGAATTCTTGGTACAATATTAACTGGAGTGTTTGCATCAGCAAGCTTTGGAGGAATGGGTCTCGAAAATTCAATAAGCACGCAAGTATTCATACAAATTATTGGTGTTGTATTTACTATTGTATGGTGTGGGTTCTTTACTTACATAATTTTAAAATTTGTTGACAACCTTTTAGGTTTGAGAATTTCAGAAGAAGAGGAGGAAACTGGGATAGACTTATCAGAGCATGGTGAAAAAGGGTACAACAACTAGACCAGTATTTAGTTAAAGCTAGATTAGAGGGGAGTTGCATATGAGAGTAACGCATTCTAGCCTAGCCTTAACATATAAAAGAGGAGATTATTTCTTTTATATATATCTCAATGCACAATTCATGCCAAAACTTACCAAAAGTGTAAATTATTAGAAAAACTAGAAATATAGATCATTTTATTAACAAAGTCTTGTTAAGTCACTCTGATAACTTCGGTATCAAAACTACCATCATCATGCAGAAGAATTTTCCTATATCCAGGAGAAGCTTTGAGATCAATTATAAAATTCTTTGACTTCTTTTTTGCCTGATAACATGTAGATGGTGTTGAAAAAAGTTTTGCTGATCCCATGTCAAGATTAAATTCATTGTGAATATGACCCCAAGATACTGCCTTGATTTTATCGTATTTCATTATTCGATCGGTCAGTAACTCAGCATTTTCTATTATCATGGAATCCATGGAAGCAGAACCAATTGGGACAGGATGGTGATGCAAAAATATAATAATATTTTCATATAATGTATTTGAAAGTACTTCATCAAAATATATCAATTCTTCTTTTTTAAGTAATCCGTTAGGCGAGTTTTCTTTTTTTGTATTAAACATAAAAACCCCCCAGTTATTAAAACATTGAAAGTTTTTTAAAAAAATATTTTTGTTATTAGCTAAGGTCTTTAGGTGAGATGGAGAGTCATGATTGCCAGCCATTAGATAAATTGATGTCTCAAAATCTTTTAGCAGCTGCATTAGATGGTTATAGGATTCAATAGAACAGTCATTTGAAAGATCACCACTTAAGATCAAACAATCTATGTCTTTTTCATTAATCCTTATACTATCTATAACCATGTTAGCCGATTCAAGAGTATTAACACCATTGCTAACAACATCTTTTGATTTATTGAGATGAAGGTCTGTAATTTGAATTATTTTGGTGCTCATAAACTTAGCTTTATTTGATTCTAATTATATTGTAATGGATGAAACATGGAAAATGTATATTTAACCTCATAAAATGTTTTGAGACTATTAAATCTATGGTATATTGTTCAAACTATGAAAAAAGATACTCATCCAAAATATCAGCCAATTATATTTCATGATGTTACATGTAATAAGAGCTTTTTGATATCTTCAACTCTGTCTCCCAAAGAGACCATGAAATATGAAGATGGTAATGAATATCCTGTCTATAAAATAGAAACTTCTTCTGAATCTCACCCGTTCTACACAGGTAAGGGCAGAATAGAGACAAAAGAAGGAAGAATTGCTAAATTCCGTAAAAAATATACTTCAAAATAGTCCTCAATAGGACAACTCAGAAACAAGAAAAATATAAAGACATGATTAAAGTATGTATTTTACATTCTATTTGCTTGACAGCTCTTTTTTGTTGATATACTGTTATATACAAGACATGGACAAAATATATATATATTAGACAATATTAATATTTTAATATATATGTCCAGATATAAATAGACAAGAATACAACGTAGGAGGAGTATTATGTCAACAATATTCGCAAACATTAAATATTTGCTTGCCCCAGTATTGATACTTGTGACTTTCGCAGGTGTACTAGCAGGTGGAATATTTGCATGGCTTGGTGTGGCATTGTTATTTGTAGGTATCGTAATCGATACACTTATCAAGAAGCAAGCATCAAGTGTTATGCACAGTGATTCAGGAGAAACACTAGCAAGTCCAAAATTTCAAAACATGGTGATGTACTTCATGTTACCAGTCTTTGTATTATTGCAACTTGCGCTTGCATGGCGCATATATGGCTTCATGACAGGAGTACCTGTAGAAGTAACATCAATATGGATGGGTCTAATTCCAATAACATCAGGGATTACAGGTCTTGACCTAATTGGTGCTACACTATCAACAGGAATATTCGCTGGTATAGGTATCATATATGGGCATGAATTGTCACATTGCAAAGGTTTTGCATTTATCATTTCAAGAATGACAATGGCACTATCTGGCTCAGCACATTTCTGTTATGCACATGTGTACAACCATCACCTAGAACTTGCTAGTGAAGATGATCCAGCAACTGCACCACGTGGACGCACAATTTATGGTCATTACTTACTATCATATTTAGGTCAATCAAAATTTGTATTTAACATGGAAAAAGAAAGATTAAGCCGTATGGGTGTATCTTTCATTTCATGGCAAAACCGTTGGATCCGTGGTTATCTGATGTCAGTACCTTCAGTCGCATTATTTTTTGCAGCTGGTGGATGGGTAGGCGTATCTGCGTTAGCAGTAGTATGGGTTGTTTCAAACTTTGAGTTAGAAGCTTTGAACTATCTAGAGCACTACGGCCTAATACGTGTAAAAGACCAGCCTATCGACTATCGCCATAACTGGGATAACAACACGCTATTCACAAGTTGGTTCTTCATCGAAATTGGTCGTCAAGCTGACCACCATGATCGTGGTGAAACACACTTCTGGGAACTTGAGAATGTAGGCGCACCTAACACAGGATGGGGCTACTTCACAATTTTCGCGCTAGCACTAGTACCACCAGTATGGCATTGGTACATGCGTAAAAGATTAGCGACATGGGACGAAAAGTTCGCAACAACCGAAGAAAAAGCGATTGCAACAAGAATCAACAAAGAAGTTGGTTATGAAGGTACGCGTTTTGAAGGTGATGAACTATCATTCCCAATTGAAAATTAAGGAAAATATATATCATAAGGAAATGATGATGACCCCTCTATTACAGAGGGGTCATTTTTTTTGTTAATAATGTAGTTGTATGTCTCTGCTTATACCTCTGTAGATATAAGAACACCATCCACACTTGTACTTCAATCCTAAGTTGCATGCTAACTTAAATAGAGTTTCATCTACTAAATCATTATTAATATTATTAATATTGAATTTAATATAATAATGATCGGGGTTTTCTATGTTTTGGTGAGTACACAATAGATTACTGATTGAACCTTTTGTAGGCGACAGACATAAGAACTCTCTTATATCATTATTCGCTCTAACTGTTGGCAGATGTGATTTATCACTACTACTACTCAGTGATAATATGATACATACATAAGACTCATCTAACTTAGAGTCTTTTATGATTAAATCATTAATCACTTTTGCAAATATGCTGCTCGATACAGCATTGGCCTTAATTTTCATTTTACTCTCCTCTTTAGTGTTTTACCTGATCGGTATTGGTCACAAGCTGAAGATCAACAAACCAAAAAAAAACCACCATACGCTAAGCTTTGGTGGTTTACCGATCGCTTTAGCTATTTAACGCCGGCAAGCTGAATTTCAAAACGGCGTATTTCAATTACAACAAATCATAGAGTTGATGTCAATAGAGAAACTATGATAATGGATGTTTAAAATATTTTAATAACCCAAATTCTTTAGATCTATCATCCAGGCCAAGTTTAGTTCTTTCAAGATCATCAGCATCTTTATATGTAAAAAATATTTTATCCCAGATGGTTAATATCGAGCAATAATTTGCCTCTCTAGATTCTTTTTTAATTGTATGATGATTTGCATGATATCTTGGTGTCACTATAAACTTCTCTAAAGTAGAATTTATTTTATCTGGCAGATCAATATTCGAGTGATGGAACTGATTGCTCATGGATAAAATGATCTCGTAAAAAATAAATATAGAAATGGGAATACCTATCACGAATATTAACGATACCTTAAATATTGATGATAGCAATAGTTCTCCGATATGGAATCTTAATGAAGTAGTGACATCTAAGTGAGTGTCTAAATGATGCACTGAATGAAATCTCCAAAAAAAATTAACAGTATGGTTTATCCTATGCCACCAATAAAATGCTAGGTCTAGTAACACCAGGCCAATTAAACTTTTAATAAAAAAATTAGTTTCTAGGTTATTGATTAGTCCATAATTACTATCATTAATAATAAGTAGGGCAGGTATAATAATAAATAGTGAAGGTAATCTCATAATTAATGTATTTATGAGGGCTATGAGTCCATGAAAGCCAATACGCAATATTCTTCTACTAGTCCAAGTTCTTTTAGGAAAGTAACTCTCAAATATAAGCATTAAGAAGAAAAACATTACAAAAAAAATGAGTTTTAGGTTTGTAAGAAGTTCAATCATGCTTTTATACTAGCATCTATTGGAATAGCGAGTCATTATACAATATACTAAAAAAATCAATAATATTTAGGAAATAACATGACAAAGCCAAATGAGAGACATAGATTGAGTCTGATAATTGCAACCTTAGGACCATCAACTGATAATGAGAAGGAATTAATCACTATGTTAATGGCAGGTATTGCTAGACAGTGGACAGATGGCGTTGATATTGCGAGGGTCCTTTATAGTGACGGAGAAAGCGTGGCTAAAAATAGAATTGAGATATTTAGAGAACAATCTAAGAAAAGAAATCTGTCAACTCAGGTATACTTAGACACTGATGAAGAAAATATTGATCTTGATAAGTATATAGCTTTTGCAAATTCTGTTGAACCAAATATTATCTCGTTTCCAAAATCTATTGGCTTAGATATTTTTTCTAGTTTAAAAGAAAAGATTAACTCAAATATTAAAATAAGTTTAAGGTTAAAAAGCTCAGATAGCGTCTTAGACCTTGAAGACTATTATGATCATTGTAGCTATGTGATGATAGAATCGTCTTCTCAGGATATTGTAGATAATAAGCTTGTTGAAAATGCTAAATCAAAAGATATTGAGCCCATTTACTTAGCTAAAATGCCAACATTAATGAAAGGTCAGGTACAATCTAGAGAGGAGAATTTTGAGATTGGACATACTTTGGAAGAAGGTTTTGATATTGTGGCGTTATATGAAGAGACAGCAAAAGGACCATATCCAGCAAGATCTGTTAAGTGTATAGATGAAATTGCTGTAGAGTCAGAAAAACTTCGTGTAAACCCCTTTGCTGACTTACTAGAAAAAATAATGAACGTGTTTAAAAGAAAAAATTAACCGGGAGGCCAGCCAAAAGTTCTTCCTGCTAATACATGTAAATGTATATGGAAAACTGTTTGACCTGCTTCAGAACCATTATTAATGACAACTCTATAATCCGTTATACCAACATCAGACATCACTTTTTTACCAACTAACAATAAATGTCCTAATAAATTTTCATCTTCATTATTAGCGTCACTTATTTTAGCGATATTTTTCTTGGGTATTATCAAAATATGAGTAGGTGCTTGAGGACTAATATCATTGAAGGCTATAGATAAATCATCCTCATAAATAATATCTGCAGGGATTTTTTTATCAATTATATCTTGAAAAATATTGCTAGTCATACTTTTTCATTTTTGCCATATATGAAATTTTTAGTTTCTCTAAATCTTCTGAAGGCATTGGGTCATCAGATTTATTATCTGTAGACTTTTGATTTTCTGATAGCTTCCTAAGCAAAGCATTGGTTTCTTCTTGAAGTTTAATTAATTTCTTAAAGAAAACTAATCCATTCAATAAGGTTAAAATAATCATAATGAAAAGGAGTAATTGTATTATTTCCATTATTATAGTTCCTTTATAAATTTTATTACTTCTTCAACATGACCTTTAACTTTTACATTTCTCCATATATTCAAAACTTCCATTTCACGATTAATCAAAAAAGTGCTTCTGTCTATTCCCATGTACTTTCTTCCATAGAGACTTTTTTCTTTTATAACATCGAACATTTTACATACTTTTTCGCCTTCATCTGATATCAGAGGGAATTTAAATGAATATTTGTCTATAAATTTTTCATGTGATTTTAAAGTGTCTCTCGACACACCCACAACATTCCAACCTAATTTTTTAATTTTGTTAAGGTTATTATTAAATTCATTACTTTCTGTTGTACATCCGGGAGTTAAGTCTCTTGGATAAAAATATAATATTAGATTTTTGTTCAAGTAATCCGATAGCATTTTCTTATTATCAGATGAAATTACTGCAAGATCTCTAACTTTTTTGCCTACACTTATTTTCATCTAAATTCCCTCAAGTTCATTTGTTTCCAAAGTTCTAGCTTCATCAACTAGTAAAATTGGAATATCATTTTTTATTGGGTAAGCTAGCATGGACTCTTTACAAACTAATTCATTTGTTTTATCAACATATATAAGAGTATGACCTGATTTTGGGCAAACAAGAATATCTAACAAAAATTTATCCATATGGATATAATCTATCATAAATATATGTTAATAAAAATATTAATGACATCGATTTAATATATGTCTATAATACAACAATGAAAAAATTACTATCTTTAATTCTTTTTACTATATTGTCTTCTAATGCTTATTCATTTATGTCTGGCGTTAGTCCTGAGAAAGATGGTGGCCCTAAATTAGTGTTATTGAAAGGTGTTATCCATAAAGGCCCACCAAGTTCATCTGTTACTGTAGGATATGGTATTATTAAAAATAATACTGATAATGATTTAGTGATAACAGGGGTGAGATCACCCGTATATGATGAAGTTCAAATTCACTCAATGGAATATAGTAATTCTGGTACAGCTAAAATGGTTCATCAGAAAACTTTGTTGATACCAGCACGTCAGCAAGTAGCCCTAGAAAGTGGTGGTTTGCATCTAATGTTGATGGGACAAAGAAGAGAAATTGAAGTAGGGCAGGATATCAAAATGATAGTAAGAGATAAACAGGAAACTAGATATATGTTTAACTTGACTGTTATAGATCCAAGACATAATCATGGTAGCCATGATCATCATATGCACTAAAACCATCTTCTGACAGACATTTTATAGGCAAGATATTCTTCACTAAACTTTTCCTCTAAGTATTTCTCTTCTGGAATAATTACATAGTTTTTTAAAATTATATAAGTAAATAAAGCAAAAAAAGTTATATGTATCACACTCAATAGCATTCCAAGCCCGATTTGTAATATTAATAAGCCAAGATACATGGGATTTCTTGAATAGGCATAAATACTGTTTGTTATAATTAAATTAGACGGTGATGTTGGGACTGGATCCTCATTTACTTTAGTAAACTCTCTTAATGAAAAGTATAAAATCACTAACGCAATCACAATAAATAATAGGCCCAGTGTACTAGAGCGAAAAATGTCTAGTTCTCTAGGGACATTATATATTTGGAAATAATACATATTTGTCATTGATACTAAAAATGCAAGATTTATAAAAAATAGAAAAATTATAGGTGGGAAAGATATAACTTTGGCTCGATCAAGTGTGCTTGCTGGATAGTAAAAAATATGTATCAATATTAAAGCTAGAAACATGGGTATTGACGATAATAGTGATAACTTTAAAGCATCCTCGACTACCATCTGATCTTTGCTGAAGTACCAACTAAAGAAATCATAATAGTTTGATACAGAATAAAACATAAGTATATATATAAGTATTTTTTTAAACATATTTCGATATCCTTAAAAAATCTTCAATGCTTAAAACCTCTGGGCGATGATTAGGGTTTATAGATAGGCTCTTAAGATCACTCTCATCAAAATAATCTTTTAGTGATGTTTTTATCATTTTTCTTCTTGCAGTAAACATCATAGTAACAAGTTTCTTAAATTTGTCTTCATTATTGTCACTAAACGGTGACACTTTGGGTATCATATTTATATATGACGAATGAACCTTAGGCTTCGGCACAAAAACATTAGGAGAAATATCAAATAGTTTGGTGACTTTAAAATATACTTGTGTCATGACACTTAATCTTCCATAAACTTTAGAGCCTGGGTTTGCTATCATCCTATCAACTACTTCTTTTTGCAGCATTAAATGCATATCAGTTATATTTGATGTAGCAGGTAATAACTTAAATATAATTTCAGTTGATATGTTATATGGTAGATTGCCTATAATACGCGTTTTACCAAGTAAGTAGTTTGATAGATTACATTTCAATATATCACTATTCACAATTTGTACATTATTAGATCCAGTATATCTATTTTGCAGAAAAGGTATTAAATCTTTGTCTTTTTCTATCAGAACTATATCTTTAATGAAATCTAATAGAGGAGTTGTCAAAGCACCCTCTCCTGGACCGATTTCTAGAAAAGAATCAGTCTTTTTAGGTTTAACGGACATTATAATTTTATTAATAATATTTTTATCGTTCAAAAAGTGCTGGCCTAATTTCTTTTTATGATTTCGCATTACTTATAAATTTAGCAATTCTAATAGCTTCTAAAAAACTTGAAATATCTATATTTCCAGATCCGACTAAATCTAAAGCAGTCCCATGATCCACTGAGACTCTTGTGATAGGTAACCCTAGGGTAACATTAACAGTTTTCTTAAAATTATTAAATTTAATAACCGGCAATCCTTGGTCATGATACATAGTCAAAATGATATCAAAACTCTCTACATATTTTTTTAGAAAGGCTGTATCTGCAGGTATAGGTCCCTCAACTACAACTTTCTTTTTTCTCATCTCCGTTATCGCTGGTCTTATAATTTTAGAATCTTGCTCTCCAAGCATACCATCTTCGCCAGCATGTGGATTTAATCCAGTAACCAATATTTTTGGTTTTTTTATACCAAATTTATTTTTCAAATCAGCATGTATAATACCGATAGTTTTTTTTAGAGACTCAATTGTTATATATTTATGCACATTCTGTAATGGGACATGGGTGGTATGAAGAGCTACCTTCATGTAAGAGTTCATGAGCATCATTACTGATTTATGCTTACATATGTCAGCTAAAAATTCAGTATGTCCAGAAATCTTATATCCTCCATCATTTAAAACTGACTTACTTATTGGCCCCGTTACCATTGAGTTAGCTTTACCTGCAAGACATAAATCTGCAGCTTTTTTTATAGTTTTTATCACATAACTTGCATTCTTTGGATTAAGTTTTCCAGGTATATTTTTTGCAGTCAGATTTATGGGTAAGATGTTAATAACAGAAGGACCTGCATATGTTTTAGAATCAATATCATTAAGAATATTTAGTTTAACTTTTTTTTTAAGTATTTTAGCACTTGTCTCAATTAGACATGGGTCTGCAATTACTACAGTATTCCTAGTAAGATATTTTTCTGCGAGCATAACACATAGGTCTGGCCCTATCCCAGCTGGTTCACCTAATGTAATTAGTATTTTATTCAAATTTAAAACTCTTTAATTTCAATATATGCCTGCTCTTTTAATTTCGCAACCCAATCATCTCTTTCTGCTTTAGCTTTATTTGATCTAATGACATTTGCAATATTCTTTCTGACCAATGATTTTGTATCATCAACAGATCGCATATTTTCTACATATAATATATGCCACCCAAATCTCGACTGAAATGGGTCGCTAATCTTTTTTAACGGTGTATTTTTCATGGTATCAGAAAACTCTTTAACCAATGCCTTGGGTCTCTGATATCCTAGGTCCCCACCTTTATAACCTGACCCCTTATCTTCAGAGAATTTTTTAGCAAATAGTATAAAATCATCTAAATCTTTAATCTCGTTTTTCATATCCAGTAATTTCTTCTTAATTTCTTCACTATTAGTCATTACATTTGGCTTTAATAGAATATGTCTAACCTTATACTCATTTACTATGGTGGATGTTTTGTTAACTAAGTCTACAACATTAAGAACATGATAACCTTTTGAGCTGGTAATTAATTCTGTAAATTTATCATTTAATTTCCCTCTTAGTGCTTCTAGAAATATATTTGGCAACTTATCTTGCTGAACTAGACCAATATTTTTGATCTTAATATTGATATCATTATATTGTACTTTTGTATTATTAAACCCTTGTTTTAAAATGCTTGAGTAAATATTACTTATAACATCTTTATCAAGTTCTTTCCGCTCATCTTCTATTACAAATTCAATCAAATCATATTCAATATTACCATGTTGGTTTATATCTTCTCTTTTAATAAAGTTTTCTACCTCTTCTTCTGTAACATTCATTCTAGAGTAAAATTGCGAGACAAATAATGTCTCTATAGTCATTTTATTTCTCAGATCATCTATAAATTTAGAATAGTTACCTCCCTGATCGATGACTGTTTTCCTAAAATCATTAATTGATAAATTCTGGGAAGAAGCTATGCGTTGGAGTTCATTCTCCAGGGCTATGTCGGAAATCCTTATTCCAAATCTATCTGCAGCTTGAATAAGTAAACTAGTTTCAACAAGATCTTGTATAGCTTTATTAATTATTTCTTGATCAGATAGCATGCTATATTCTTTAGAAATAATCTCTGGAGATAAACTATCTATAGCATTCTGAACTTCAGACTTAAGTATTACTTTATCATTTACAATTGCAATAATCCTATCATCATAACTAGCAGCATTTGCAGTGAATGCAATTGTTAAAAAAAATAAAACAAATATATTTTTCATAACACTAGTAATCAAATACATCTTGATACCCCAGAATACCTTCTCTCAGTAACTCAGCTGTTTGGTTGTTTGATGTTGCGATTCCTTTTGGTAAAAATTCAAAATAGAATGCATTATCAGTTTTAGTGCCATTCCAATAATCTCTTATAACAAACTTTAATCCATAACAACAACTCTCATACTCAAAACCAAACATTTTCTCAATCATGTCCTCTTCATTGCTTCGTCTATTATTAAAAGAATAATTAATTTTGCCTACCAATGATAATCTACTGTTAACTGGAATAACTGCAGAAAAATCAACCTCTTCTTGAGTACCTCTTGAGAACCTATAACTAGAGTTAAATATCTGATTTTGTTTTCCATATGGTCTTTTATAAGATAATCTTATCTGATTCTTTTCACCATAACCTCTATGTGGATTAAATTCAGAATATCCAGAAAGTCTCCAATGGTCTGATAATCTTGCTTTGACTAAACCCAGCATGTTGGAGACATTTGTATGACTTGTAACACTATCATTCAAATTTACGGATCTATCATCCAGATAAAAAATTTGCCCAATGGTTCCTCTTAAAAGCTCATTACCATTAGATGTATCAACAATACTTGAGGTCAAAGCTAAAGTTACTTGCTTTGCATCATTTAGTCTATCTTCGCCATAAAATTTATTCTCTGAGAACAAATTATATTTCAAATCATTTTCACCAGCATCAAAAATAGGAATATCATCTTGATTTGAAGCAGGTACGTATAATAAATAAAACTCTGGCTCTAGAGTCTGTAAAATATCTTTAGTGTGCATTTTGTCAAATAACATTTTACCTCTGAGGCTTAATATAGGTGTTGTATCAGAAATGTTATTCTTCTCGGTATTGCCCGAGAGACTATAAGATCTATGTTTTACTCCAAATTTAGGAGTTAGCTCCCAACCTA
>Ga0213863_10002363_pt1 | contig 13409 bp, 13 predicted proteins | sample PICome_8_FD_160128 | JGI IMG/M metagenome (GOLD analysis project Ga0213863, IMG submission 160128) | Coastal seawater microbial communities near Pivers Island, North Carolina, United States - PICO497 | ecosystem: Environmental > Aquatic > Marine > Coastal | place: USA: North Carolina... | reverse complement strand
TGCCATCAAAAAAAAAACTGTTTTCCATCAAGTTGTAAACAAATGGCTGTTCGAAATTGCGCTTTTCTATTTTCTTTTCCATTTAATTCTTGCAGTAGTTTTTGCATGTTGTTTTCAGAATTTGAGGGTTCTCCAGCATAACGAGCCGAATAGACCCCTGGTTTTCCATCCAAACTTTCCACCTCTAAACCGGTGTCATCTGCAAAACAATGATACCCATATTTTTGGGTAACATAAGATGCTTTTAATCGAGCATTACCCTCTAAAGTAGTTTCTGTTTCATCAATTTCATCAAAACAATGAATGTCTTTTAAGCTCAATAGTTCTATTGAATTGGGAAGCATTTCTTGTACTTCCTTTAATTTATTTACATTGTTGGTCGCAAAGACTAATTTCATGTGGTAAAAATAATCAAATTATAATTGAAAAGAACCAATACAGGAAGTGGATCAATTATTCATGATGATAAGGCTCATTCTTTAAAATCGTAAAACCTCGATAAAGTTGTTCAACAACGAAAAGTCGAATCATTTGATGGGAAAAAGTCATTTCTGACAATGAAATTTTGCCCGATGATTTTTTATACACAGCTTCCGAAAATCCATACGGACCCCCAATAGCTAAAACAAGTTGTTTGATCCCTGAATTCATTTTCTTTTGTAAGTATTTAGAAAATTGAATCGATGTATAGGCATTCCCTTTGTCATCCAATACCACCAATTGATCGGTGTTTTGAATTTTTGATAAAATGAGTTCTCCTTCTTTTTCTTTTTGTTGAACTTCACTTAAATTTTTTACATTTTTGACATCAGGAATGATTTCTAATTCAAATTTTACATAATGCTTAAGGCGGTTTTGATATTCATCAATGAGGGCAATTAAATTTTTGTTGTCCGTTTTTCCAATGGCAAGTAACTTTATTTTCATTCTTATAATTCGTCGAGTAGGTGCAAGGAAGTGAAGTCACCTTGATTTTAACTTTTGGTTCGCAAGCAAATTTATTCGTTTTCAGCTATAAAATCAATAGAACGCATAAAAAGTTGAAAATCATTCTTATTTTTACATCAGCATAAAATGTAGATTGATATTGGTTTCAGAATTTGTAAGAGAATTTGGACACCTAATTGTAAATCAATAAGAGCGAATTAAGATAGCAGCGAACACCAATGACTAAAGAAATAGAAGACAGTCTCTTGAGAATACCGCTTATAAAGACTTTAGTGAAGTTTGGAAAGAAAATGAAAGTTCCAGGTTTGCAAGGAATGTCTTTGTACGATGTTATAGAGATGTATTTTATTGGGATTGTTAAAGGGGCTTTAACATCCAGAGCTGGCGGGATTTCCTTTAGTTTTTTTATGGCCATTTTTCCTTTTTTACTCTTTATTTTAACCTTGATACCCTACATTCCAATAGACGGATTTCAAGAAGGACTCTTCTCTTTTATTCAGGATATTTTACCACCACAAACTTTTGAAGCCGTTAATCTTGTCATTGGCGATATCGTAAACAATCAATACGGAGGCTTACTATCATTTGGGTTTATTTTGTCAATCTTTTTAATGACAAACGGCGTTAATGCTATTTTTGGAGGATTCGAATACTCTTACCATGTCACAGAGTTTCGCAATGTTTTTAAAACCTATTTTATCTCTCTAGGGGTTTCGTTATTAACTTCATTTTTTTTAATTATAACGGTTGTTTTGGTGCTGTTGTATCAAGTAGCATTGTCTAAGATTGATGAAAATGGTTGGTTGAATACAAGCGATTTAAATCTTTTTTTCTACGGACGAAGTATCTTGTTTTTAATCATGATTTTCACCATCGTTTCGTTACTTTTTAGATATGGAACAAAGCAAGGGAAAGAGTTAACATTCTTCTCTGCAGGTGCTATTTTAACTACATTTTTGTCATTAAGTACCTTTTATTTATTTGGAATTTATGTTGTTAAATTTGCCCAATACAATCAATTGTACGGTTCTATAGGAACCTTATTAGTTTTGATGTTGTTCGTATGGTTAAATGCAATCATTCTTTTGTTAGGGTTTGAATTAAACGCTTCCTTATATCAACTGAGGCAACAAAATAAAACAGTTCCAACCTCCTGAAAATGCTAACTTTTTTCACGATATTTGCGCTTGCAGTGCGTTTTGATATTGCATTCTTATGGAAAATCAATTTTGCACAGTTTGCTTTTTTGCGAGGCAGGAATCCATAAAAAGGAATAAACGTTTAAAATTTTGAGTGATTCGTTTTGAGTTTAGCAACTAAAAACTAAAAATCAACAACTAATACCCATTTCAATGAAACCAAGTATCCCAAAAGGAACCAGAGATTTTTCACCAACAGAAGTTGCCAATCGGTCCTATATTATGAATGTGATTAAGACCACTTTTGAAACTTTTGGGTTTCAACCCATTGAAACGCCAAGTTTTGAGAATTCTGCAACCTTGATGGGCAAATATGGGGAAGAAGGAGATCGATTGATTTTTAAGATTTTAAATTCAGGTGATTATTTAGCAAAAACAGATCCAAAGTTCTTGGCAGAAAAAAATAGTTTAAAATTAACTTCACAAATTTCTGAGAAAGCGTTGCGTTACGACCTTACAGTGCCCTTTGCTCGCTATGTAGTTCAGCATCAAAATGAAATTACATTTCCTTTTAAAAGGTATCAAGTGCAGCCCGTTTGGAGAGCCGATCGACCACAGAAAGGACGTTTTAGAGAGTTTTTTCAATGTGATGCAGATGTTGTTGGTAGTAAATCTTTGTGGCAAGAAGTAGCATTTATTCAACTCTATGATACTGTTTTTACCAAATTGGGTTTGGTGGGAACAACCATAAAAATAAATAATAGAAAAATACTTTCTGGAATTGCAGCAGTAATTGGCGCTCAAGACAAACTCATCGATTTTACCGTTGCTCTTGATAAGTTAGATAAAATTGGAAAAGAAGGAGTTGTTAAAGAAATGCTCTCCAAAGGAATTACAGAAGAAGCAATTGAGAAAGTACAACCCTTGTTTGATTTTTCTGGATCCAACCTAGAAAATTTGGCTGCTTTAGAAAACATGTTAGCAGGTTCGGAAGAAGGATTAAAAGGCGTTGAAGAGTTACGTTTTGTAATCCATTCAATCGCAGCACTTGGACTGGCTACAGCTAGCCTAGAAGTAGACGTTACGTTGGCAAGAGGTTTGAATTATTACACGGGTGCCATTTTTGAAGTTGCCGCTCCAAAAGGGGTAAAAATGGGGTCTATTGGAGGCGGAGGAAGATATGATGATTTAACAGGAGTCTTTGGTTTAAAAGAGGTTTCTGGGGTTGGCATCTCTTTCGGTTTGGATAGAATTTATTTGGTATTAGAAGAATTGGGCTTGTTTCAAGCGGTTGCTTTGCCAAAACCGAAGGTTATCTTCTTGAATTTTGATGCTACAACTGCCCTAACGAACATGCAAGCAATAAAAAAGTTGCGTGAAAATGGCGTAAATGCTGAGTTTTATCCTGATCTGGGTGAAAGTAACAAAGCACAAAAACGGCAATGGAAATATGTTTCCAACAGAGAGATTGAGTATGTGGTATCAAAAATTGAAAATGATCTTTTTGTTTTAAAGCACATGCTTTCCAATGAACAAGTAACTTGTTCACTGTCTGCGTTAATTGCAAAAATGACCAGTTCCTAACGTCACGCTAAAATTAAGAATCCTTTGTTTTGTATTTTATTGTAGACTACGCTTCTATTAGTATAAGTCTTATGCTATAATTAAAGCTGCACAACTATAATTGAAAAAAAATTAAAATAATACGTTTTAAACACCTAAATTTGCACATTAACAACAGATTGAAAATGTTTGAATTGAATCGTACCATGAACGAAGAAAAAATAGAGGAAATAGGGGATAATCATGTAGCTACTTCTGCAAAAAATCCGCTGAGAGCAGACGCTTTTGATATTTCTGACAATGAAAAAATAGAAAAAATTCAAGAAAGCGTAAAAGATATTTTAGAGACCTTAGGAATGGATCTGACAGATGATAGCCTTCAAGGAACTCCAAAACGAGTAGCCAAAGCATTTGTAAACGAGATTTTTATGGGGTTGAATCCTGCAAATCTTCCGAAAGCGTCTACATTTGAAAACAATTACAATTACGGTGAAATGTTGGTAGAAAAAAACATTGTTGTTTATTCTACTTGTGAGCATCATTTATTACCAATCATTGGTAGAGCTCATGTTGCTTATATTTCTAATGGTAACGTAATTGGATTGTCTAAGATGAACAGAATTGTAGAGTATTTTTCTAAGAGACCACAAGTTCAAGAGCGTTTGACTATGCAAATAGTTCAAGCTATGCAAGAAGCACTGGGAACACAAGATGTTGCTTGTGTTGTTGATGCGAAGCACTTGTGTGTAAACTCAAGAGGTATTAAAGATATTGAAAGCTCCACAGTTACTTCAGAATTCGGAGGGAAATTTAAAGAGAAAGAAACTCGAAAAGAATTTTTACAATATTTACAAATGGATACAAAATTCTAACCGATTACGATCTAATAAAAAAACCGTTTTGAGGAACTCAAAACGGGTTTTTTTTTGCAGTCTTCATAAGACGACTTGATAAGAGGCAATTTTAGTTGTTTACAAGTACCCATTCTCCTTTTTCAAGCAAAGGAATGGCTTGTTTAAATTTCACTTCTTTTTCTTCACCACTCATTACATTTTTAATCGTAACCTTTTCGTTTCTACCAATTTTAGGTTGATCTCTCACAACGGTTTCCACAGGTTCTTGTTGTTGACGAGAATTTGAAATCGCTTGTTCGGTAGAATTTTGGACTGTTGCTTTGGAAGTATTTAGACGTTGTCTTTTTTGACTTCTTGCTTCTGATATTTGATTGGAATCTTTTGAAGGCAACTCTCCTTTAAATAAGAAAGATAAAACGGCTCTGTTAATTTCTGCTACTGTTGCTTTAAACAATTCAAAAGCTTCAAATTTGTAGATCAACAGAGGATCTTTTTGTTCGTAAGATGCATTTTGTACCGATTGTTTTAAATCATCCATTTTACGTAAATGCTCTTTCCAATTTTCATCGATGATTGCTAAAGTAATGTTCTTTTCAAAATCGGTAACCAAACTTTTTCCTTCACTCTCGTAGGCATCCTTAAGATTAGTAACCACCTGTAGTGATTTTGCGCCATCAGTAAAAGGCACTACAATACGTTCGTATTTGTCACCTTCATTTTCAAAAACATCTTTAATTACAGGATAGGCCAAAACCGCATTTCGTTCAATTTTTTCCTTGTAGTGCGCCGAAATGGTTTCATACAAGGTATCAATGATTTCTTGTACAGACTTTCCTTCAAATTCTTCTTCAGAAAAAGGAGAAGTCATTGATGAAAAGCGAATCAATTCAAATTCAAAGTTTTGGTAGTCTTTTGTAGATTTGTTTTGATTTACAATGTTTTCGCAGGTTTCATAGATCATGTTGGCAATGTCAATTTGCAAACGTTTTCCATCCAAGGCATTTCGTCTTCTTTTGTAGATAAATTCCCGCTGAGCGTTCATAATATCATCATATTCTAACAAACGTTTACGAACGCCAAAGTTATTTTCTTCCACTTTTTTCTGTGCACGTTCAATGGACTTTGAGATCATAGAGTGCTGAATTACTTCCCCTTCTTTTAAGCCCATTCTGTCCATCATTTTTGCAATTCTATCAGAACCAAACAAACGCATTAAATTGTCGTCTAAGGCAACGTAAAACTGAGAAGAACCCACATCACCCTGTCTACCTGCTCGACCTCTTAACTGTCTGTCAACTCTTCGAGAATCGTGACGTTCTGTACCAATAATAGCCAAACCTCCTGCAGCTTTCACATTTCCAGTAAGTTTAATATCGGTACCACGACCTGCCATATTTGTTGCTATGGTTACGACCCCTGGTTTTCCCGCTTCAGCAACTACATCTGCTTCACGTTTGTGCAATTTTGCATTTAAAATATTGTGTGGAATTTTTCGCATTTGTAACATTCGCCCCAATAATTCTGAGATTTCAACGGAAGTGGTTCCCACCAATACCGGACGCTTCTCTGCTACTAATTTTACAATATCTTCAATCACTGCATTGTATTTTTCACGTGCAGTTTTGTAAACTAAATCTTCTTTATCATCTCTTTGTATTGGCTTATTCGTCGGAATTTCTACTACATCTAATTTGTAAATTTCCCACAATTCTCCAGCTTCTGTAATGGCAGTACCCGTCATTCCAGATAGTTTGCGATACATTCTGAAGTAATTTTGAAGGGTTACTGTTGCAAAGGTTTGTGTAGCATCTTCAATTTTTACATTTTCTTTTGCTTCAATGGCTTGGTGCAACCCATCAGAATAACGACGACCATCCATAATACGTCCCGTTTGTTCATCAACAATCATGACTTTGTTATCCATCACCACATATTCCACATCTTTTTCAAAAACAGTGTATGCTTTTAATAATTGATTTATGGTGTGAATGCGTTCACTTTTGATGCTAAAGTCTTTATAGAGTTCTTCTTTTTCGGCAGCTTTTTCTTCGGGGGTGTTTTCTGAAGTTTCAATTTCACCAATTTTCACACCAATATCTGGCAACACAAAGAACGTGTCATTTTGTGTTTTTTCAGATAAGTAACCAATTCCTTTGTCTGTTAAATCAATTTGATTGTTTTTTTCCTCGATCACAAACCAAAGGTCTTCATCTACTTCTGGCATTAACTTGTTGTTGTCTGCCATGTAAGTGTTTTCTGTCTTTTGAAGAATTTGTTTCATCCCTTCTTGTGACAAAAATTTAATCAATGCTTTGTTTTTTGGCAATCCTCGATACACTCTCAATAATAGAAATCCACCTTCTTTGACGTTGCCGTCTGCCAACAATTTTTTTGCTTCCGCCAATACACTTACCAAGTGTTGTCTTTGTAGGGTAACCAATTCAGATACCAATGGTTTTAATTCGGTAAATTCATGTCGGTCACCTTGTGGTACTGGACCCGAGATGATTAATGGAGTTCTTGCATCGTCAATTAAAACAGAATCTACTTCATCTATAATGGCGTAGTTTGGTGCTCTTTGAACCAAATCTTCTTTGGAGCTTGCCATATTATCGCGCAAGTAATCGAAACCAAATTCGTTATTAGTTCCGTAGGTAATGTCTGCATTGTAGGCTTTTCTACGTGCATCCGAATTGGGTTGATGGTAATCGATACAATCTGTTGTAAAACCATGAAACTCAAAAATAGGCCCCATCCATGCCTTATCACGTTTTGCCAAGTAATCATTTACAGTAACTAAGTGTACCCCTTTTCCAGTCAATGCATTTAGGTAGACGGGTAGGGTAGAAACCAATGTTTTTCCTTCACCTGTCATCATTTCTGCAATTTTTCCTTGATGCAGAACAGACCCACCAATTAACTGCACATCATAATGCACCATGTCCCAAGTGACTGGTTTTCCGGCAGCATCCCATGAGTTTGCCCAAAAAGCTTTGTCGCCTTCCAAGGTAATATGATCTCTTTCTCCAGACAATTCTCTATCGTAAGGCGTTGCTGTTACTTCGAGCTCTTCATTTTCTACAAAACGTTTTGCAGTTTCTTTTACCACTGCAAATGCTTCTGGCATAATTTCCATTAGCGTCGCTTCAGAAACTTTATAAGCCTCGTCTTTTAAGGCATCAATTTCTGTATATATTGCTTCTTGTCGATCGATATCTGCTGTTTTTGCTTCTGATTCTAGACGTTCAATCGTACCATCAAATTCTTTTGTGGCCTCTTTTAGGATGTTTTTAAACGCAAGCGTTTTCCCTCTCAATTCGTCGTTGGACAATAATTGGATGGCGGCTTCAAATTTCCTAACATTATCGACAACAGGTTGTAACATTTTCAAATCTTTTTGCTGTTTGTCTCCTACAAAAAGTTTGATTACAGAGTTTAATATGCTCATTGCGTATTTATTTTTTAGGGCAACACGGTCTATGTTGCTTTATTTTATTGTGAATCAAGTTTTTAATTTTGATAGTTATAATTAAAAAAGCGATTGAAATATAACAAAAAAAAAGCCTCTTTAGAGACTTTTTGTAGTGTTATTTAGTATTCATCTTCGTTCCAAAGATAATCGTCTTCGGTAGGATAATCTGGCCAAATCTCTATGATGGAGTCATAAGCATCCCCTTCATCTTCGATATCTTGTAGGTTTTCAACTACTTCTAACGGAGAACCCGTTCTAATCGCATAATCGATTAATTCATCTTTGGTTGCTGGCCAAGGTGCATCTGCTAAATAGGATGCCAATTCTAATGTCCAATACATTTCTTGTTGTTTAATTTTGTGCAAAAATAAATTTTTTACGCAATTATGCAAGTCTTTTTTAAGAAATATAAAATCAATATATAAAGAACTTAATTATTTTTTTTGGGAATCCACTTGATTTCCGCTACTGATAAGTCTTTAGACAATTTTCGTGCCAATACAAAAAGATAGTCAGAAAGGCGGTTTAGGTATTTTAAAATGTCGTTATTTATAGTTTCCTCGTCATTTAACGCAACACAAAGACGTTCTGCACGTCTACAGATACATCTTGCTATGTGACAGAATGACACTGTTTGATGTCCTCCTGGTAAAATAAAATGAGTCATTGGTGCAAGTCCTTCTTCCATTGTATCAATTTCATTTTCTAAAAAAACGATTGAATTGCTGTCAATTTTTGGAATGTTTAGTCTTTCGGCGCCGCTTTTTAAGGTTTCTTTTTCTGTAGGTGTTGCCAGCATGGCACCTAAGGTAAATAACTCGTTTTGAATTTTTAAAAGCGAATCTTTAATCGATGTTGAAATTTCTTGATCTTTTATCAATCCAATATATGCATTTAATTCATCAACGGTTCCATAACTTTCGATGCGTAAATTGTACTTTTTCACTCTATTTCCTCCATAGAGTCCTGTAGTGCCATTGTCTCCCGTTTTGGTATATATCTTCATTTTTAATGAATTTCAAAGTTTATAATTTAGTCTGTATAATCGGTTTCCTTTTTTAGACACGTATCTTAAAATGTTCTTTTTGCTGTTCTTTTCTGATGAAAACAAATCCATAATAAAAAACATCTACGGTTACGGTTACTTTTGGGTGTTGTTTAATTTGCGCCCAGGCAGTTTTCATTTCTTTACTTTGGTAAAGATCTCTAAAGATAAAGAATGTTTCATTATGAATCTTCGAAAGACAGCTTTCGAAATATGATAAAATTCCTTCTTCGGTACTCATAAAAAAAACCATGTCAAAGGGTTTGCTGTTGGTATTCTTTAATAAATTTTCGCCATTATCAGTAGCCTCAAGAGTAGTTGCTATGGTATTGACTGTTGCATTGGGTTGAACAATTTTTATTGTGGAGGCGAGGCATTCCGCTAGGTTGCCAATTTCTAAACTATTGATAGGTTTGAAATAGGCAATGACTTTTAGAAGTAGCTTGGGTTTCTTCAATCTTAATTTTGGAAAGTTTACTTGCTTACTTTGTATCGTTTTTTTTTCAATTTCTCGGTATTGTTCTATGTGCTTTAGATTCCCTTGAGTATAAAAACATTTTGTAACTAAATGATATACAAAAGGGGAATGCACTCCGTGTTGATTTGTCGATTTCAAGAGAAACTTTACATACTGAAAAAAATGAAAAAACATGCAATAAATTTGAATGACAAATTTAAAGATAAAAAAAGAGTTAAGGCTTGCAGAAAAAGAATATTTGCAGGTATTTTGGTTGAAATTACAAAATTAAAGGCTCATTTTTTTTCCTTTTAAATAAACGGTTTCTATTAAATTATCTCCAAAATGATAAGGAAGAAAGTGATAAGAAGCGATTGTTTTTGTAATGAAAAAATTGGCCAATTTTCCTTTGGTAATACTGCCCACTTTGTGAGATAGCTTCATGGCAAAAGCACCATTTATTGTTGCGGCATTAATAGCTTCTTCAGGAGTCATTTTCATTTTGATACAGGCTGTTGCCATCACAAGATTCATATTTCCGGTAGGCGCAGAGCCTGGGTTGTAGTCCGATGCCAGCGCCAATGGCAAGCCAGCATCAATAATTCTTCTTGCTGGGGTGTAGGGGATGCTTAAAAAAAAGGAACAGGCGGGCAGTGCTACAGGCATTGTATTCGCTCCTTTTAATGCATGAATATCTTCTTGTGTTAATTCCTCCAAATGGTCAACAGACAATGCTTGATGCGCAACTGAAACGGCGATACCCCCAAAGGCATTGAACTGATTCACATGCACCTTTGGAATTAGTCCATATTTCTTTCCTGCGGCCAAAATTCGTGCAGTGTCCTCGATATTAAAATATCCTTTTTCACAAAAAATATCGATAAAATCTGCTAAATTTTCTGCTGCTATTTTTGGGAGCATCTCTTCAATAATGAGCTCCAAGTAAGCGTCCTTGTTATTTTTATATGCAGCTGGAAGTGCATGTGCGCCCAAAAAGGTGGCTTTTATAGGTGTATCAAAATTTTCTTTCAATTTTTTAATTACTCGTAGCATTTTTAGTTCTCCTGCTACCGTGAGCCCATAGCCCGATTTTATTTCAATGGCGCCAGTTCCCAGTGCAATTACTTCTTGCAGTCTGTGCGCAGATTGTTGGTACAATTCGTTTTCGGAAATTTGGTGTATTTTTTTTGCGGAATTTAAAATTCCGCCACCATTGTTGGCAATTTCTTCATAACTCAACCCCTGAATTCGATCTACAAATTCTTGTGCTCGATTTCCTGCATAAACCAAGTGAGTATGGGAATCGCACCAAGATGGAAAGATCATTTTTCCGCGGCAATCGATGGTTTTATCTGCTGTTTTTTTTTGCAGTGTTTCCATCAAACCAAAGTCTACTATCAAATCGTCTTCCACACGTAAATATGCGTTTTTGAGCGTTGGTAGTCTACCCATTTCTTTCCCAGATACTTTTTCAATAGTAGTTTCTCGAACTTGGATGAGCTCTTTGATATTGATAAATAATTGCGTCATATAAAATGCTTAGTTTTACAAAACAAACTTACACAAAAGAAAAGAAATGATTCCAAAAAATGAATACGCAGCTTATTTTGAGCATTATATTCAATTGGCTGCAGCAAAAAATAGGTCTATTATAGAAAACTTACAGCATTCGCAACAAGCGTTTGATTCTGTTTTACTAAATCTACCGGAAGAAAAACACAATTTTTCCTATGCAGTAGGGAAGTGGACCCTCAAAGAATTGATTCAGCACATTATTGATACGGAGCGTATTTTCTGTTACCGTGCCTTGTGTTTTGCTAGAAATGACAAGACTGTTTTGCCTGGTTTTGATCAAGATTTATTTGTAGACCATGGCAATGCCAATCAAATGAATTACTTTGATCTTTTGGATGAAATGGCCACGCTTAGACAGAGTACCATTCAATTGTTTCAAAGTTTTTCTGAGGAAGCTTTGTTGCGTATAGGGGTTGCTTCTGAAAATAAAATTTCTGTAAGGGCTTTGGGGGTTCTGTTTTCTGGACATCAAATGCATCATTTGAATATTGTAAAAGAACGGTATTTGTAGACTGTTTTAAAAAAAAACTGGCCTCTATTTAAACCTTAGTGCCAACGGCTACGTATATGAAAAGTAGCGCTGAAAATAAGCGGTGACTTTGCAAAAATGCACAAGCTCTCGTATTATCAATACTCAAGCTATTTTTCATATACATTGTTATGTAGCGTATTTTAATATTCGTTAATGTCAATTTTTGAAAACAGTGATTTTGACACTTCTATTTCGAGTCTTTTTTTATTCAAATCGTGTATATAAATGTTTTCGTTTTTCTCATTTTTAATTTCTAGAACTATTCTTGATTCATCTTGGTAACTAAACATTGGTCTTTTTACAAAAAAGTTTAGTTCCTTTATGAAAGGTTTTATCGACATAAATAAGTTTTTAAGAGGCAGTTTTGGATGGTTAAATTCTTTAATGTTTATTTCATAGTACCTTTTGTGGAATTTATATGAAATATCTCCAAAACTAATAGTTACATTTTTATGCCCCTGATTTAATAGACCTTGTCTAATTTGTTGTAATAGAATTGTAATATTCTTAATTCCAAACACAAAATCAATATTTCTAAAATTATCTTTAAACATATTTATATTAGCATTATGTCCCGACATTGATAGTATATAATGTTTCGGCAAATGGTATGAAGTTTCTACTATTGATTTTTCATTAGTAGCTTTAATTTTGATTGCGCCATGATTGCCAAATAAGCTGACGCTAGATCTGCCTTCTTGTTTGTCTCCTCTCGCATTTTCATATTCGTTATCTTCTACTGTTGTTACACTTTGAAAAAAGAAAAGTGGTAAAAAACTTGCTTGTTGTGTTTGTGCTTGAACACGATACCTTTTGGTAAAAATTCCATCTTCAATAATGTAACCATCTATAAATTTACCTTCCAAATCATTGAAGAAAATTCTACCATTAATTACATTTCCATCAGAATCAACTTCATCTTTCCAAAGTGTAAAGATTACATTTCTAATATGATTGTTAACATTAATAAAATAAAGTTCACTTTAATATTCACCATTTCTGTTTATTTCAGAATTTGCAGTCGTCAGTTGTGCATTTGTGTAAGCAATATCATTATATGCTAATGTATTCCAATCTGGAGTTACCTCAAGCGAATTTTCTGTACTTCTTGCATGAGCATTTTTTTGTCGAATCTTTTCTTTTTTAGATTTGAAAAATTCAATGGCGTCTTTAAAAGAAACGGTTTTCACATTACTCAAGTCAATTTTTTCTTGTTCTACAAGATTATCCTCAAGCGTGCAGTTCCCTAGAAATAGAGATATTCCAAAAAGAAAAAGCCGAAGGATTAAATAATTTTTGTGCTTTTGTTTATACTTCATAAAGATAAGATTAATTATTCAACTTCGATTTATGCAGTTGCCATTTTTTCTTATGATGTACGGATGATTCTATATGGACTACAAAAAATCTATATCTACACCTCAGGGGTGTTTATTGCTGTTCTTTTTTTGTTTTGTACCATTGCGCAAATACTTCAACGTTCAATGGCCACATTTCAATTGTTTGTTGTAGTTATAGCATGCGGTGAAGGTTTTTTAAACACCAAAAAAACAGCCCTTCATTACAAAACTAAATTAAAAAGGGATGGCTTGTATCTGGAAATAAATAAGTGGGAATATATGGGAATAACTGGGCTTATTTGAGAATAACTGGGAATCGTAGGCTCCAAATTTTTAGCTGTTTGTTTGTTTTGTGGTGTTTTGTGCCTGTCTTGGGAAGTACCCTCCATACTGCAGCGAAAAGTCCGCGACTTTGAGCAGCGATCTTTGGTTTATGTTAAAATCAAAATCCTAGTTTAGACGATTTCTCATTGTTATATTTCCC
>Ga0213863_10002359_pt1 | contig 13419 bp, 11 predicted proteins | sample PICome_8_FD_160128 | JGI IMG/M metagenome (GOLD analysis project Ga0213863, IMG submission 160128) | Coastal seawater microbial communities near Pivers Island, North Carolina, United States - PICO497 | ecosystem: Environmental > Aquatic > Marine > Coastal | place: USA: North Carolina... | reverse complement strand
CAGAAGTGCACCTCCTGCGGCGCGGAGTTCGTCGACTTCCGCATGGGCCCGCGCCCCTGATCCGCCGCCCGAGAACCTGAACAACGAAGAGAGCCCCGCGCCACTGGCGCGGGGCTCTCTTCATGGATCCTGGATGGGGCGCGCCCGAAGGCCCGCCCGATCCAACCTGATCAGAAGGCGGCGTTGAAGCCGACCCGGATGAGGTCGCCGTCACCGGCGTCGCTGCCGACCGAGGTCCAGTTGATGATGTACTTCATCGCGTGGCCGTCGACGTAGTAGTTGGCGCCGAAGTCGATGATGTCGGTGCTGTTCGTGTCGTCCAGGTCCTGGTAGCGAAGACCAAGCTCCCAGCTCTCGTTCAGGGCGAAGGTGCCCATGAGCGACCAGGGCGTGTTGTCACCCTCGAGCACGGCGGCGGTGTAAGCCGCGTCGAACAGGGCGACGTGCGTGCCGCCGGCGCCGAAGTTGGAGCCGACACCGCTGTCATCGCGGGACGTCATGTTCGCCGAGAGGCTGAACTGGCTCGACTGAGCGCCGGCCTCGATCGCGAAGCCGCCACCGTCAGCGGCGCCGCCGTCGTCGTAGTACGCGATGCCCGCGGAGGCGGTCATGTCGTCGCCGGCGCCGTACGCGCCCTCGACCATGCTGGTGCCTTCGCCCATGAAGTCCATGCCGGCGCGGATGGCGTAGAACAGCTCGTCGTCCGTGCCGTCGCTGCCGTTCTGGATCGTGATGGCCCAGTTGAACGCGTCCATGTCGCCCGAGACGGCGATGCCGTCCTGACGACCGGCGAACACCGCGGCGTTGACCGAGCGGTCAAAGAAGAACAGGTTGCCCGAGTCGATCTGGCTCTCGGAGAGCACGTAGCCACGGAAGCGGCCCATGCGGATGTCGATCGTGTCGCCGGCGGAGACGTCGATGTACGCGTCAAGCAGCGTGCCCGTGCCGGACGCGAAGTCCGTCTCGAGGCGGTAGCCGATGCCGGCCGCGGTGGTGCCGGTCGCGAACAGACGCGCGTTGTAGATCGCGAAGCCGCCAAGGTCGGCGCCGATCGTGGCGTCGCTGGAGGACTCGTAGGCCGCACGGATACGACCGCCGACGGTCATGCCGCCGCCCTCCATGTCCTGGAGGTTGGCCGAGAGGGCCTGGACGTCGTTGTCGAGTTGGTCCCAGTCGCTGTTGTTAGCGACCGCGGTACCGCAGGTCAGGGTGAGCGCGCAGGCGCTGAAGACGAGCTTCTTCATGGGATTGCCACCAGTGAGGTGGTTGGGGGACTGCCGAGAGAGCAAAGGGAGTGGTATCGAGGCGCAGAGGTTGCCGCGGCGAACTTGAGCCGTCGACCTGGCACGCATGAAATCGCTTCAAGGAAGCAGTGGGGACATCGGTGTGGCCCCGGACGACCCGGACCGATTTCAGCGCAAATCTCAGCCTTGTGCAGATGGTCTAAGGCCGGAGCCCTCTTTTCCATGTCTCCAGGCGTGTTTTTTGAGCCGGCCGCATGAAGTTCACTTCATGGCCGCGGCGGAAATCAGTCGTCCGACCCACCCGATCGGCGGCCCTTCTTGATCTCGCCCCGGGCTCGCTTCTTGTCGAGACGGCGTCTCTGGGAGCCGCGAGTGGGCTTGGTCGCCCGACGCGCCTTGCGGATCAGGAGTCCATCCGCCACCAGCGCAGCCAACCGCTCCCTGCACGCCTCGATGTTCTGGTGCTGCGAGCGCCGCGCGCTGGATCGAACCACCAGGGCCTTCTTCTCTCCGACCAGCCGGTGCCCCAGCGCGGCCATGAGCCGCGCCCTGTCTGTATTACTTAGGGCCGTCGATGAACCGACCTCGAAGCGGATCTCGACCGCCGTCTCCACCTTGTTCACGTGCTGACCGCCAGGACCGCCGGCCCGCATGGTGCGCACCGTCAGGTCAGCGGCAGGGATCACGACCCGCTCATTGACTCGTAGCGGGTCCACCCGTCACGCCCCTGAGAGCCGCCTCAGCGCCGCCCACGTGAAGATGCCGGTGCGGTGACCGTCGCTGAAGGTGACGGAGAGGGCGTAGTTGCCCACCAGCTCCACCGCGGCCTGCGTGAGCCCCTCCGGGACCGTCTGCGGATCCAGGAGCGCCGCTCCGGTGAACTCGTCCACGCAGCGCGCGCAGGGGCAGCCGAGGCGCAGCGACCGCGCGGAGACCGAAGTCGAGGCGCCGTCCGGCCACTGGAACCCGATGCGATCTGGCTCCCGCCTGAGGATCCGCACGGGCGGCTCGACCCGTTCTGGACGGCTGGGATGGGGTTGGCCCGCTTCGTCCATCATTCGACTCATCCGATGTGGCTTGACCACTGGCAGTCGTAAGTGGTGGCGAGGACCGGATTTGAACCGGTGACCCCTTGATTTTCAATCAAGTGCTCTACCAACTGAGCTACCTCGCCTCGCACTCCCTTTCGGGGCTGGAATTCTCCGTCAGGCCGGGGCGGTCGTCAACGCAAAGCCCCCCCCTTTCTGAACGGTCTCCTCAGCGGAGCGATCTTTCGGGTTCAAGCCACCAGGGGTTCCAGCGATTGCGAGGGGCATCGGCCCCCTCCATCGGGGGCAACCGCTCCGGGAAGGCCGAGGGGATCTGCCTTGAATCGCCCCCCCCAGGCCTGCTCAGGTGGGGCCATGGACACCCTCAGGACACCCTCCTGGCGACGGGAAGATGAGACTCCCTCCCCGTCCGAGCCCCACTCTCTGCCCGAAGGCTCGTCGAGGCACGGGATCCCCCGCGACGGCCAGCCAGGCGACCGGCAACCGGGTCAGCAACCGGGCCGGCAACCGGGCCAGCAACCGGGGGGGCAACCCGGCGGACAACCGGAAGGCCCAGCCGGCAGACCAAGCTCAACACCCTTCACGGCGCCCGGGAACGTGGTGAGCGGGACCGGAGTTCCCCTTGCAGCCGCCGCCGCCATGGAGGGCGTCCCCTCGGTTCAGGCGCTTCGCAAGCGGATCAAGAAGGGCACCCTCCAGAGCGTGCGCGTGCTGCACCGGGACTCCATCGTGGTCGGCGTTGAGCTGGACGAACTCGCAAGGCAATACCCCGCGGCCTTCCACTCGAGGCCGACCGCGCAGCCCTCGCCGCCGGAGCCCGACACACAACCCGCGGGCCCTGAAGAGCAACCCGTGCCCCCCGCGAGACAACCCGAGGATACCCACGGACCGCGGCGCAACCCCGCTGAAGGCCCCCTGAGGCCAGGCCGCACCATGGCCGGGGGCGATCCGGTTGCTCCTGACGGACAACCCGACAAACACCGCGACGGACAACGCGGCGAGCAACCCGACGAACTCGACGAACCCGACGCCGAGCAACCGGAGCCGCGGGGAGCCCGGGAGCTGCAGACGGTCGACGTGGCGATCCAGGGCTGGCGCGAGGCTCGGGAGGCCCTGGAAGCCAGTCGAAGGGAGCACCGCGAGGAGGTCACGCGGACGATCTCGTCGTACGAGAACCAGCTGCGGTCAAGGGACCGGGAGAGGGAGCATGAGCAGAAGATCCACGGGGCGCGAGAGGCCCGGGCGGTCCGCTGGGGACGGGCTGCAGCCGGCGCCCTCCTCGTCACCCTGACCATGGGCCTTTGGGCCACGGAGCGCGCGGGCGACCGTCTCGCCACCGAGCGGTTCCAGGCTGGGGCCATGACCGAGCAGACCCGGACCCTCACCGAGGAGAAGGCCGCGCTGGTGGAGGCCATCGAAGCCCAGGGCGCCGAACTCGGGGCAGCCCTTGAGGCCCTCGACGAGGCGGAGGCCGAGGCTGGCGCCTTGAGCGCCCAGCGAGACGCCCTCGGGCAGGAGCTGGGGGAGATCCGGGCCGAGCGAGAACGCGCGCGGGACGCCACCCGCGCCGCACTCAGGGTCCTCGGCGCCCGCTGATTCGACCCCGCGACTGATTCGACCCCACTATTGGGCCGAGTCTGCTGCTGGGCCGGGTCTGCTGCTGGGCCGGGTCTGCTGCCGAGACGAGGCAGCGCAGGAGCGGGAGACCGGCGTCGCCTCGTCAGCCCCGGGTGAGGACCGCTCGTGCGCGCTCCACGTCGGCGGAGATCGCCGCCTGGAGCTCATCGAGGCTGCCGAACTTCACCTCGGGGCGCAGCCGCTCGGCGAATTCCAGCTCGATGCGTTGGCCGTAGAGGTCCCCGTCGAAGTCGAGCAGGTGGACCTCGACCAGGGGCCCAGCCCCCTCGGTCGCCACCGTGGGACGCCGGCCGATGTTGGCGACGGCGTCAAAGCTCCCAACCCGCTCCCGCGGGTCCGGAGCGCCACTCTCGGAAGGAGGCGGGACCACGTGGGCCCGGCACGCGTACACGCCCTCGGGGGGCTGCAGCTCGTGGAGCAGGTCGAGGTTGGCCGTTGGGAATCCCAGCCGCCGCCCCAGCGCCTGCCCGGGAACGACCTCCCCGTAGATGGTGACCGGTCGCCCGAGCATCCGGCTCGCGCCGGCCAGATCGCCGAGCTCCACGGACTCTCGGATGACCGTGCTGGAGACCGCCCGCTGCCCGACCAGCACCTTCGGCGCGATCTCCACCTCGTGGCCGCGGTCCTCCAGGGACCCCGGTCCACCCGATCGGTCCTTCCCGAACTTGCTGTCAAAGCCCAGGACAAACGCCCTCGTGGCGAGCCCGTGCTCGAGGATCCGCTCGCTGAAGGCCTCCGCGGTGGTGTTTCGGAGCTCCTCATCGAAGGTGAGCACCACCACGTGGCGAATCCCGGCGCGCCACAGGAGCGCCAGCTTGTGCTCCAGGGTCGTCAGGGTGCGGGGCGCGCGGCCCAGGAGGACCGCCTTGGGGTGCTCCGCGAAGGTCACCACCGTGGGCTCCGACCCGAGCGCCTCAGCCCTGGCCACATTCGCCTCGAGGATCGATTGGTGTCCAAGGTGCACCCCGTCGAACACCCCGACGCTGGTCACGGCACCGCCGGCGCTGGCCTCCAGGCCCTCAACTGAGCGGCTGACTCGGAGTCGGTAGGGCACGGCTCAGGAGCGCTCGGCGCGATACTGCGCCTTGAGTTCCTCGACAGCCGCGCGGTTGCGCATCTTGTCGCTCGGGGTCATCCGGTCCACGAGGAGCACCCCCTGCAGGTGGTCGTACTCGTGCTGGATGATCCGCGAGACAAACCCCTCGGCCTCCATCTCGAAGGCCTTGCCCTCCACGTCAAAGGCGTGGACGAGGCACCTGTCCGGACGGGTGACGTCACAGTGGATCCCGGGCAAGGAGAGGCAGCCCTCCTCAAATCGGACCTTGTCCCCCTTGAGGGACTTGATGGTCGGATTGATCAGCACGAGGTTTCGATCCGGCTTCTCGACGTCCCCCTCGTCGTTCAGGACGAAGATCCGGCTCGAGAGGCCCACCTGAGGCGCGGCCAACCCGACCCCCTGACTCTCGAACATGCGGGCGAACATTCCGTCCACGATCGACTTCAAGGCGTCGTCAAAGGAGGCGACTTCCTCGGCCTCCTTCCGGAGAACAGGATCGGGGAACAGGACGACTTCGAAGCTCCGGGGCTCGGACATGGTGCTCAACGAGGGAGGGTTGCCGCCGCTACGCGCCGCGGTATGCCCCTAAGATAGGGCCGTTCCCGTGCCGCTGGGCGGCTTTCGCATTCGATCCGTGGACTACTCAAAACACATCCAAAAGGCCGAAGAGGCCGCGCGTCGCCGTAACTACGACTTCGCCATCGAGCTCTACCAGCAGATCCTCGAGATCGACGCTGATATCGGGGAGGCTCGAGCGGGGCTCCGAAGCGCGCTCAAGGCGCGCCACGACACCAAGAAGTCGGGGCGTTTCATGAAGCTCGTCAAGGGCGCCAGCTCCCTCACCGCGGCCAAGGGCCTCGCCAAGGCGTCGAAGTTCGACGCCGCGGCCAAGGCCTGCGAGAGCTACCTGAAGGCGGCCCCGCTGGACGTGGAGGCCAACATGTTGCTGGGGATGTCCCTGGAGTCAGCGGGACACTTCCGGTCGGCCCTCGCCGTCTATGAGTTCATCGCACAGATCGACCCCAAGAACGCCCAGGGCCTCAAGCGGGCCGGGGCCATGATGGCCCGCACAGGCGATTCGGTGAAGGCGCTCGCGTTCTACGAACGCGCGCTGGAGGCCGACCCGCGGGATCGCGACGCCCTCAAGGCCCGCAAGGACCTCGCCGCCGAGGCGGCCATTCAGAGCTCGAAGTTCGACAGCGTCGAGCACAGCCGTGAGCAGCTCGTGGACGTGGAGCAGACCCGCGAGCTCGAGCAGAGTCGGCGCCTGCACCGCACGCCCGAGGAGCTCGAGGCCGACCGCGAACGGCTCGAGTCCAAGTTCGCAGAGGACACCACCGACGTGGACGTCATGGTCAAGCTGGCCGAGGTGCACGAGAAGCTCCGTGACCCGGAAGCTGCCCTCGACGTCCTCGAGCGTGCGCTCTCCTACCGGAAGGGGGACCGCGACCTCGAGGAGCGGGTCGGCACCATGCGCGGCAAGGCCCTGAAGCGCGCCCTCGCCAAGGCGGACAAGCTCGGGGACCAGGAGAAGGCCGACCGGATCGAGGCCAAGCTGCGGGCCCACGAAATCTCGGAGATCCAGCGGCGGCTCGCGATCCACCCCGGCGATGCGACGCTCCGGGTCCAGCTCGGCCAGGAGTTGCTGCGTCAGGGTGACCCGGACGCGGCGGCCTCCGAGCTCCAGAAGGCCCTCTCAGACCCCAGGAAGGCCCTTGAGGCCCGTCTCTTGCTCGCGAAGTGCTTCGAGGCCAAGGGGTTCGGCGACCTCGCCGCCAACGAGTATGAGAAGGCCCTGGAGGGGATGGCGGAGAACGACCAGCGCCGGCGAGAGATCCTGTATAGTCTCGCCGCTCTTTCGGAAGAAGCGGGTGACCTCGAGCGAGCTCGAACGCTCTACACGCGTGTGTACGAGGTCGACGTGAGCTTCCGAGACGTCGCCAAGAAGATGGAGCAGCTGCGCTGACGCGCCGCCGCCTCCGCCCTCTGGCCCCGATGAGCCCCAATCCAACGTCCCCAAGGGGGGCCGCCCCGAACACCAAGCGCCAAGCCGGCGCCCACTGAAATCAGATGCCCAACACCAAGCAAGCCAAGAAGCGCATGGTCACCGACGACGCCCGTCGTCTGGCCAACAAGACCGTCCGTACCTCCATGCGCTCGGCCGTCAAGAAGGTCCTGCAGTCCGAGTCCGCCGACGAGGCGAAGGCCGGCATGACCGAGGCCTTCAAGCGCGTCGACAAGGCCGCCAAGAAGAACATCATCCATGACAACGCGGCCGCGCGGACGAAGTCCCAGCTCAGCCGTCACGTCAACAAGCTCGAGGGCTGAGCCCCCCGGGGCGGATCAGTTCCATGGGGTGCTTCTCGACCAGCAAGGATGCCTCCGACAAGTGGCTCCAGCCCGTGGCCGTTCCGTCCAGCAAGGGCGGGGTCTTCGGCACGGTGATTGAGTTGCTTGAGGACCTGCCGGGTTGGGAGGTCCAGTCCTCTGACGAGGAGAGCTGCACGGTCCACGTCTCCAAGGCCAACGGCTTCCTCGGCGGCACCTCGAAGATCTCGATCACGGTCTCAGGTCCAGACGGCATCCCCTCCTCGGAGACCAACGTCACCTCCGAGTCGGACGGGATGATCTCCCGGGACAAGTCCAACGTCTCGACCTTCTGCCGCAAGCTCTGGATGCGCGTCACCTGAGGGCGGGCAGCGCAGCTGGGCCCCTCGGAGAGCCCCGGTCGACGTCCACCCCGGACGCACCGGGGCTTCTTCGTACCCCCGCCACCCCTCGCCGGTCCTGCGCCCGGTCTTTGGGGTCCTGCCGCGAGGACCCCTGCGGCGAGGACCAAGGCCGGGCTCTGAGAACGAGGCTGCGCCCGCAGTCGCCGACCCGTCGCCCGGACGATCTCTCACCCTCTCGACGCCGATTCCCGGATCCACCCACAGCGCGTGACGATGGGATGGCCTAGGAATGGGGACACGCAAGCCGCGCCCAACATCGTGAAGACCCTCCTCGACCTCGACTTCCAGAACCGCTTCACCCGGGATCTCCCCGCGGATCCCGAGACCACAACGCGCCCGCGCGAGGTGACCGGCGCCCTCTACTCAAGGGTCTCTCCCACGGCCGTCGCCGCCCCCAAGCTCGTCGCTGGCTCCTGGGAGTGCGCCACCCTCATCGGACTCGACCCTTCGGAGTTGGAGGGAGAGGACTTCGCCCGCGTCTTCGGTGGCAACGCGCTGGTACCCGGGATGGACCCCTTCGCGATGGCGTACGGCGGGCATCAATTCGGCCACTGGGCTGGACAGCTCGGAGACGGGCGGGCGATCAACCTCGGTGAGATCCGCGGGCCCGAGGGAGCAGGCTGGACGCTCCAGCTCAAGGGGGCTGGCATGACCCCCTACTCGCGCCGAGCCGATGGGCTCGCGGTGCTCCGCTCCTCGGTGCGCGAGTTCCTTTGCAGCGAGGCGATGTTCCACCTCGGGGTCCCCACCACTCGCGCCCTGAGCCTCGTGACCACCGGGGATCAGGTGCTGCGGGACATGTTCTACGACGGCAACGCGAAGCTCGAGCCCGGCGCCGTCGTCTGCCGCGTGGCGCGCTCGTTCGTGCGCTTCGGCAGCTTCGAGCTCCCCGCCTCGCGGGGCGACGAGGCCCTGCTGCGCTCGCTCGCGGACCACGTGATCCGCACCTCGTTCCCCGAGCTGAACGCCCCGCCAGCAGGAACCCCGATCCCGGCCGAGACCTACGTCGCATGGATCCGAGAGGTCGTGCGCACCACCGCCGTCATGGTCGCTCACTGGATGCGGGTCGGCTTCGTCCACGGCGTCATGAACACCGACAACATGTCGATCCTCGGCGAGACGATCGACTACGGCCCCTACGGCTGGCTTGAGGGCTACGACCCCGACTGGACGCCAAACACCACCGACGCCCAGGGCAAGCGCTATCGCTTCGGCAACCAGCATCAGATCGCCCACTGGAACCTGACGCGTCTGGCGAGCGCCGTGGTGCCGCTGGTCGGGGACGTCGAGGCGCTTCAGGAGGCGGTGGACGGCTTCCAGGCCATCTACACCGAGGCCTGGACGGGCATGTTGGCCTCGAAGCTGGGACTCCCGGAGTTCAACGAGGAGCGAGACGGCCCCCTCGCGGTGGAGCTCTTCCGGATCCTCGAGCTCCAGGAGACGGACATGACGATCTTCTTCCGCGAGCTCGCTGGTCCGCTCGGAGAGGACACGGTCACGGCGCTCGCGCGGGCCTCCTACGGCGACGGATTCGACGGGGCGACCGTCGCCGCGCTCGAGGCGTGGCTGGGTTCCTACCGCGGCCGGCTCAAAGCGCTGGGGGTCGAGGACGGCCCGCGGCGCGCGCGCATGGACGGCGCGAACCCTCGCTACGTCCTGCGCAACTACCTCGCGCAACTCGCCATCGACCGCGCGGCGAAGGGCGACCCCGCCGGCGTCACCGAGCTCCTCGAGGTCCTCCGACGACCGTACGAGGATCAGCCCGGGCGGGACGAGTTCGCTGCCCGACGGCCGGAGTGGGCCCGTCACCGGGCGGGCTGCTCGATGCTCTCCTGCAGCTCCTGAGGCCTCGCCTCGGGACACCCGACGGCAGCCTCGCCCACGAACGGCCTCACATCCTGCGCCCCACTCTGGCCATGGAGGCGGGAAGCGAGGTGCGGGTCAGCCTCACATCATCGAGGCCGGGTCAACGTCGATGGCCATGCGCGGACGCTGGGTCTGAAGATCCGCGAGGATCGCCCTGGCCCGGGAGAGCCCCTGTCCGGAGAGGGGCGCCTTCAGCAGCAGGTGCCAGCGGTGCCGACCCCGGAGGAGCGCCATGGGAGCAGGAGCAGGGCCCAGCACGTCCACCTTGTGCTCGCCGAGCGCCTCGCGGAGGATCGCGGCGGCCCGCGCCGCGGCGTCCTTGGCCCGCGCCTCCTCCTCGTCCTCCCAGATGACCCGCAGGAGGCGACGGTACGGCGGATAGCCCAGCTCGGATCGTGCCCGGTCCTCCTCGAGGGCGAAGGACTCGAAGTCATGACGCGCCGCGTGCCGGATGGAGGGCTCCTCCACCGAGGTCGTCTGCACCACGATGTGCCCGGGTAGGTCGGCCCGGCCCGCGCGCCCCGAGACCTGGCTCACCAGCTGATAGGTGCGCTCGGCCGCGCGGAAGTCAGGCTGATGCAGGGAGGCGTCCGCCGAGACGATGCCCACCAGCGTGACCTTCGGGAAGTCGAGCCCCTTGGCGATCATCTGCGTCCCCACCAGTACGTCCAGCTCGCCGCGCCCGAAGGCGGAGAGCGTCTCCTCGTAGTCCTCACGCCGCATCATCGTGTCCGAGTCCATGCGCCCCACCTTCGCGTGGGGACACAGCACCCGCAGGATCTCCTCCACCCGCTGCGACCCGGCGCCGAGGAAACGCAGGGCCGGGGCCGTGCAGGCGGGGCACGCGCGCGGCACCTCGATCTCCTGGCAGCACGAGTGGCACACCATCCGCTCGTGCCGCTTGTGCCAGGTCATCGCCACGTCGCAGTCCTCGCAGCGCAGGGTCTCGCCGCACTCCTGGCACCACAGGACCGGCGCGAAGCCGCGCCGATTGATGAAGAGGATGACCTGCTCGGAGCGCGCGATCGTCTCGCGGAGCAGCTGCTCGAGCCGGCGCGAGAACAGCCGCGGCTTGCCTCGCTCGTCGCGCTCGCCGCGCATGTCCACCACCTCGACCTCGGGGAGCGGCCGACCCGAGGCTCGGGCGCGGAGTTGAAGAAGCTCGTAGCGACCCAGGCTCGCGTTGCGCCAGCTCTCCAGCGACGGCGTCGCGCTCCCGAGGACACAGACCGCGTCCGCGTGCTTCGCCCGCAGCACAGCCACGTCCCGGGCGTGATAGCGAGGCACGCTGCCCTGCTTGTATGAGGGCTCGTGCTCCTCGTCCACGACGATGACGCCGAGGTCCTTGACCGGCGCGAAGATCGCCGACCGGGCGCCCACGACCACCCGCGCCTCGCCACGCCGGACCCGCTGCCACATGTCGAGGCGCTGCACGTCGGTCATCCCGCTATGCAGGACCGCGACGGCGCCGAAGCGGTCCAGGAACCACCCGACGGTCTGGGGCGTGAGCGCAATCTCCGGCACCAGCACGATGGCCCCCTTGCCGCGCTCGAGGGCCGCCTCGATCAGGCGCAGATAGACCTCCGTCTTGCCGCTCCCCGTGACGCCATGGAGCAGCGCCGTGCAGAAGCTCCCCTGATCCAACGCCTCGGTGAGCCGCTCGACCGCCGTCCCCTGGTCCTCCGTGAGCTGGGCGTGGCGCGGCCGCGCCTCGCGATCGCCCGAGAGGAGGTCATCGGGGGCCGCCACCACGTGTTCGAGCACGGCGAGGCCCTTCTTGACCAGCGTGCGGATGGGCCCGTCGGTGACGTTGAGCTTCTTGATGACGTCGACGCGCGCGATGGGCCCACGCGCCTCGAGCAGGGTCCGAAGGACCCGGTGCTGCTTCGCGTTGGCCGCGCCCTCCAGCTCCGCGAGCCGGGATTCGTCCACGCCCTCGGCTGGCGACACCACCACCACCGTCCGGCGGCCGCCCTCGCGCTTCAGCGCCGCCGGGAGCACGGCCGCGAGCGCCTCGCCCCAGGAGCACGCGTAGTAGTCGGCCATCCATCGCGTGAGGTCGAGCAGGTGTTCGTCGAGCACCGGCTCCGAGTCCAGCACCTCGGCGATGGGCTTCAGGCGGCCCGCGGGGACGTCAGTGGTCTCCCGGGTGGCGACGACGACGGCGATCTCACGGCGCCCGGAGAAGGACACCACCACCCTCACCCCCGCCTCGACGCGCGCCTCCAGCTCCGCGGGGACCGCGTACGTGTACTCGCGCCGCATGGGCCGATTCAGGGCCACCTCGGCGAAGAGCTTCGCAGCCGGCCCCTTGGGGCCAGCGGCGCTGGATCCAGTGGCGCGGGATCCCGCCGAACGGCGGCGCTCGGGCTCACGCACGAGCTCGGGCCCGAAGAGGCCGTCGACCTTCTTCGTTGCCCCTAGCTCGTTACTCCTGCTCCGTCCTCGACCCATCCTTCACCGCGCAGCCCTGACGATACCCCCGGCTCACTGGGGCCGCACCCTTCCCTCGGCGGGGTCGCAGCGCCCAGGCCCGATTCGAGGGAGCTCCCGCTCAGGCGGCGCCTTCGGGGTCCCTTCCGAGCACGATGATGGACACATCCGCAGGGAAGGACTCCTCGTCGGCGAAGGCCTCCAGCGCGGTCAGGATCCCATCCAGAACCACCTCCGTATCCTCATCCGCGTTACGGAGGAAGAGCTTGTAGAAGCGCTTCTCACCGATCTCCTCGCCCTTCAGCGAGACCACGCGGACCGCGCCCGTCCCCGCCAGCGCGACCCGATCACCGGGGGCCAGCGGGACCTGCCTGGCGGAGATGCTCCGCTCGAAGACCGGTCCGCGGTCGAACCCCAGCGCGATGCCGTCCGGCTGGATGGCGCGGATGACGTTCTCCTCACGGGACCAGTGGATGAGCGGGAGCTTGTGCCCCGCAGACACCACCTCCAACTCGTGGCGCTCCTGGTCGAGGGCCGCTGCGAGGACGGTCACGAACATCCCGCGGCGGACCTCGCGCGCGAGGACGCGGTTCACACCCTTCAGCACGTCCTCGAGCGAGCCACCCTGGCGGAACGCCGTCTTCAGGTACGCGCGCGCCATGGCCCCGACCAGGGCTCCCGGCACTCCGGTCCCGCTCACGTCGCAGGCGAAGAAGATCAGCCGCCCGTCCTCGGCCTCCACGAAGTCGTGGAAGTCGCCGCCCGGCTCCGCCGACCCCACGTGCTCCGAGGCCACGTCGTACCCCTCGGGGACCGGAATATCGGTGGGGCGGAGAGCCTCTTGAACCTCGAGCGCCACCTCACGTTCACGCTCCCTGACCGAGAGCTCCATCTCCGCGTCGCGCGCCTCGCGAAGGGAGTCGGTCATGCGGTCCATGGCCCCGGCAAGGAGCGCCACTTCCCCGCCGCCCTGGGCTCGCACCCGGTGGGTCAGGTTGCCGTTGGCGATCGCGCGGACATCGTCCACGAGCGAGGTGATCGGCTGGCTCACGCGGTTGGCGACGCCCACAGCCACCGCGGCGGCGACCATCAGCACGATCATGGTCAACGCGAAGACGAGGCCGTAGAGCTTCGCGAGCGGGTCGTCATCCACCGCCGCAGCAGCGGTCACGCCGACGATCTTGTTCTCGGTCTGGGCCTCGCGGAAGTAGGCGTAGCCGTCCTCTCCGCTCCGGTTCTCGGAGGTGAAGGTCACGCGACCCCGGAGGATGCCGGGCACGACCCGGACCGCGTCCGTGTTGGGCTGAATGAACGGCAGCTCGCCGTCCTGGTACTGCGACAGCGCGACGGCGGCCTCATCGCGGGCATCGTCGACCGCGGTCTCAAGGATCTCGCTGGTC